>Ga0222667_1000748_pt1 | contig 13014 bp, 28 predicted proteins | sample AntAcemetagen657_FD_179854 | JGI IMG/M metagenome (GOLD analysis project Ga0222667, IMG submission 179854) | Saline water microbial communities from Ace Lake, Antarctica - #657 | ecosystem: Environmental > Aquatic > Non-marine Saline and Alkaline > Saline | place: Antarctica: Ace Lake... | reverse complement strand
TGTTACATAATAAAAAGAATATTCTAGCTTGAGCAGTGGATTACATACTTGAATGATGTCTCCAACTTGAATTTCTTTCTGGCTCATTTCCCCGCCTCCCTTTCTATTTCTTTTTTTGCCTGTTTTTCTACACAAACGCTACAATCACTGTCAGACATACACTTCCAATTATTATCATTATTACAGGATATACTAAATTTTCCACTCCATAAAAACTCTATTTCTTTCTCTAGCGTTGCTATGCGTTGGTCTTTTATTTCCTTCTTATCCTCAATTCTTTCGTGCTGCATTTTTCTGATTAAATTCGTGCTGTCCATTAGAGATTCCTCAGCTTAGCCATTTGTAAAATTGTAGCTTTCCATTTTTTCCAAAAACTTAAAGCTTTTTTACCATCCATAGCTAATATTTCTTTGTCTGTAAAGTTTTCCCATTCTTTTGTAGAATGAAATTCACAACCTATTTTTATGTGTTCATGGAAAATTAAAACATAATATATATTAGTATATATCTGAAAAGGAGTTCCTTTGAGTATAACATCACCATACTTTGCTCCATAAAGATCTGCTCCACGAAGATTTGCTCCACGAAGATCTGCTACACTAAGATCTGCTCCACGAAGATCTGCTCCATAAAGATCTGCTCCACGAAGATCTGCTCCACGAAGATCTGCTCCACGAAGATCTGCTCCACGAAGATCTGCTCCACGAAGATCTGCTCCATAAAGATCTGCTCCACGAAGATCTGCTCCATAAAGATTTGCTCCACGAAGATCTGCTACACTAAGATTTGCTCCACGAAGATCTGCTCCACGAAGATTTGCTCTTACACCATCTTTTTCATTATCTAACCATTTCTTATGTAGTTCTAATACTTCTTTTAGTTGTTCAATTTTCATCATTTTATTTCCTCAATTTTAAGCTTGCTTTCTTTGAGGTATTCCTCAAATGTCTTAGTGTTTTCAAGTGGACAATCTTCGCATTCTGTATTATTACAAAATTCTGATTCGTTGGCTATATTACACAGATCATAAACGAACTCTCGCAGGTTTTTGGTCATGATAATAGTTTCCTCCCGATTAGTTCAACAACTTCAGTAGTTATAGCATTTCCACACATCTTATATCTTTGCGTATCTGATATTTCTATTTCTTGGCCGGTCCCATTAATGCCCTTTGCAGTCCATCCATTGGGGAACCCCTGAAGCCGTTCGCATTCTGTTGGAGTTAATCTTCTTATTCTGGATTGAGAAGCAATATAATTATCTTTCTGCACGCTTGTTAAACTATTAGTACAGTTATCCTTGCGAGGCTCTAATTCCTGCCCGCTTTCTCTGCCTCTTTGTGCTACACAATATAGTCCTGTCTTTGCACCTCTGCCTCCTGCTTCGCCTGCAAGTGTTGTAGAAATACCATCGGAAGAATAAACTCTATTTGCTTGACCTCCTTTGCCTATTGTACCAAGTTGGTACAGTAATATCGGTTTTGGTTGTTTATAGTCGGTAGAAGTTAAACAAGTGCTAATCCCATCTGGCCCTAATATTGCTCCCCTTTGTTCGCCTTTTTTTGTGTTTCCTACAATATTTATTGATTTAGTGTAATCCCTTCTATGGCTTTCTCCGATAGGAAATACTTTTCCGAAACTTGATCCTCTAAGATGTCCGACAAGGTATATCCGCTCTCTATTTTGGGGTAGAACCCACCGAGTATTAAGCAGTTGCCATTCGCACTCATAATCCCCAAGGTTGGCAAACTGTCGCAGGACTTCCATAAAATCTCGTCCATCGTTGCTGCTGTATGCTCCTTTAACATTTTCCCAGATAAATATCTGAGGTCTGATTTCTCGAATGATACGAATTGCCTCAAGAAACAACCCGCTTCGAGAACCTGCCAATCCTTTTCGTTTTCCAGCGATCGATAAATCCTGACAAGGACTTCCGAAGGTAATAATGTCGATTTTGTCTTTAATTCTTTCTCTGATGACCCCTGTAACTGATCCGAGTTGAACAGCATCGGGGTAGTTGTATTTTGTGACGTATCCTGCATATTTATCGATCTCCGAATAAAATTGTTTATTTATTTCAAATCCAGCTTGCTCTAATCCTTTACTGAATCCGCAAATACCACCGAACAATTCTAATATGTTTATTTTCATGCTCCCTTCCATATAACCGCAACCGCTATTGTTTGTGTTTTCATGCTGTCACTCATCCCCCCACTCCAAAGTTTAACTCAAATTCATCCGCAGCTGCTCCATTACATTCAGAATCAGACATCAAGTCTTCGTCTGGTTCATCATCAAAATCATCAAAATCTATTTCATTCACACAGTCGGGGCATAGAAAATCATATTCATAATGACCTTTAAATCCACATCCGCACTCTTCACATATATGCTCTTTCATTTTAGTTTCCTTTTTTGTTTCAATGCGTTCGATTTAAGGCGTTTTAACAGCTTGCCCTGTTCTCGGTACGCCTTTTGCTTAAATAATGTTTTATCGTACTTCAAATGCGTTTATTTCGCCTTTTAAACATCGAGTGGTACACCGCTTGGTTCATCTTCACTAAAAAAATCCAACTCTTGTCCTAAGCAGTATGTTGTATTGATAGTTGCTCTCCCTGCCAATACAGAAAGTCCAAGAAATATTGCAAGGTAGCGTTCGTTGTTATCAAGCTCTCTCAGTCTTCTAATGCTTGGATGAAACTCTTTCAATGTAGCTTTTTTCATTTTTTACCCTCGCTTGTTAAAGTTTTTAATAATTTTAAAAGTTCACGCTCTAAAGTTCTTACACGTCCTTTAAGCAACGCTATCTGATGTTGGTTTTCTTCACAATTAGCCATATATATCTCTTCTTTCTCTTTTTGGGTTATACCCTTCTCTAAATTTCTTTTCGTAGTCAATAGCGTACATTCCCACGAAATGTGCAGACTTAGGTTTAAAGGCAAGCCTACTAAAAATTTTACCTTGTACTCTAGTTTTTTCAGAGTACCATTCTGTAGGTATTACTTCTGCGGTATGTACCTCATCATGCTTCTCTTTGCGATATAGAAAGGTTATTACATGAGCCTCATTTTCTATGTCTGATGAGTACTTTAAATGACATAGACGTGGCCGTTCTGACTGCTCTGCCCCTCTGTTAAGCTGGCACATTACTGTAGAGGCCACATCACAATCACCTGTAGTCTGATTTAAAGCCCAAATGTTATAGCCTACCTGTTCATGTTTTGAAGCTTTGAATAAGTGTTTTGGAGAGTGCATATTCTGAAGATTGTCTACATACATCATGTCCAAAGGTCTTTTTCTGGTAATAGTACTTGTGAGAAAGTCGATAGTTGCTGCATCATGCCTATAAGTACCCTTGCCGTAAATGTAGAAATTATGGGCGTACTTTTTAAACACTTCCAGCGAGAAAAAGAAATTTTCAATAGCTTTTGGACTGCTATTCTTAAACCCTCTTACTATCTCCATAAACTCAACATCCATAGCAATAGCGATCAAACGCATTAGCACTTCTTCTTTTGACGATTCACCGCAGAAGTATATAATACGCATATCTTTTTGAATTTGCTGGTAAAGAGCAGACAAGCCTAATGCTGTCTTTCCTACTCTCGAATCCGCAGCTAAAACGTGCATTTGTTTACGCAATAGGCTCAATAAGCTGTCCATTGCAGGAATACAGTAAGGAACAAACATTGTGCTTGTATCGCTTTCTCTCGCACTTTTTACCATGTCAACTACATTTTTAATAGTTTCTTTTGTGTCTATAAATTCAAAAGACTGATTGTCAAGCAAAACCGCCTCATTCTGATTATTGAAATCAGTTATCATTTCGAGGGGATTGTCGGCCGTTGATAAATCTCTAGCAAGCTCTTCGCAATTCAAAAGAACTTTGTGTTTAATAGAGTTCTCTTTTAGTTTTTCGATATGCACATCTATATTTGCGTTGGTGGCATAGTGTGTTGCAATTTCGAGAATATACCCCTCATTGTCAGGAAACTTATCCTGTAGAATAAACATATCGAGAGGTTTGTTTTCAGCTATAAGCCCCCTGATAGCATTGAATATTCTCATATTTAGTGGGTCAACAAAGTCTTCCTCTTTAATTTGCAGTACTTTTCCTTTGATAAATTCAATATCATCGGGAAGTAACAGATCGCCAAGCACTATGTGTTCAATGTCAGCGTACATTTGGTTTACTCCTATAGTTTTCCTGTTGTATTCTTATCTGCTCTAATTCCCAAGGCGTATGTTTGAAGGAAGTTGCATTTTTAGGCAAGGCTTTTAAAATTGCAGCAGGATAGGGGAAGTAATTGAACTCACGTTTACAAATGCCAAGTATTTTTTCTACAGACATCTCTATCTCTAGCAAGGGAGAGCACCAATTCTCAATAAATTGCTCTCGATTTTCAACAATAGGAGCGGGTATATTATAAAATTTTCCCACTGTTGTATATAATTCTTTTATTTCTTTTTTTGTCATTAGAACGTTATTCCTTTATTTTTTTTGTTGAAGCTTCTGCTTTTCCACTGTCCAAGCCTTTTACCAACTTCCCAAGTAGTCTGTAATTGAAACCTCATTTTACCTTTATCATTTTTCTCAGACCAATAAGTAATAAATTCTTTATGATATTCTTTATAATCTATATAACTTTCTACTTCTTTAATAAACATATCTAAAGAATACTTATTAAAGGATATAGTATTACTTTCTTTTATAGTATTACTTACAAGTGGAAATTTTCCACAGAGGCTTTTTTCCTCATAGGGTTTTTTCCTCATAGGCTTATTACCTATGTGGGTTTTTTCCACTTTGGAGTACGAATAAGGAGGATAGTATAAATAATAATCCATCTTACCTGTTGTTTTTCGCTTACGAGTTAGGTATTTCTTTTCACAAAGCTTTTTTACATACTTATCAACTGTATCTTTTGTGGAATTTATTCCCTGTGCAATTCGTGTAGTACTAAATTCCCAACCAGTAGGCTTGGAGGCTATAAAGGCAATAATAGCTATTTCAGTTGGGTATAAATTAGAGTTAAAAATTCCATTAGGAATGATTGAGAAGTCCTTTTTTATTTCATTAAAAAATGCCATGATTATTTCATCCCTTCTAATAAAAGTTTTACTTCATCGACAAATATATAAGGGTCTTCCCATAGTTCTAAGGATTCCTTGATAGCAGGATATTTTTCAGAATTTTCCATATACTCTATCAACATTTTTATAAATTCTTTTTCAAACATTATTTCCTCCTGTTGACCTTCTTTTTTTTCTCGGTAGGCATGAATAGTTTTAATAAGTCGTTTGCTTGATAAAGTAATTTTTGGCTTGTTTTTGCGTGATTCTCTAGGTATTAATTACGCTGTTTTAAGGTTTGATTTGACATTATATTTTTTCCTTAATTAATTTACTAAACTGGGATAGCTGCTGATATGCAGTCCTAAGTACAGCTTGGCATAAATAACTTGCTCGTTGCGGATTATCAGCAAACCAAAAGGCAATATTGTATCTATTCTGCCATGAACATATAGAGCCTATTACCTGTGCTGGTTTAATTTGTCCACGCCATCCACCTGCTTGCACCTGAGCTAAACTTCCCTCAATAATTACGCACCTATAACGGTACGCTTGAAGTCTTTTTAACTCACGTTTAAAGCGGTTTCTGTTACATTTTGGTTTTTTGTTACTACAGCAACCAACAAGGTCAGGAATAGACTTTCTTTCAACTGCAATGTACTCTTCAAGATTTTTGATTGAATAGTCGCCCGTAGACAACGTACCGATCTCAACCGATACGCTATCAGGGAAAATAAAGGGATTTTGCTCCCTAGAATCTATTATAATAATTGGATTCATTTAGAATGTGTCTACATTGAAGTCAGTAGGATCTTCTTCTATTGTCTCAACATCTATTGGGTCAACATCGCCAAAATTCTCACCTTCAAGTGCATTGTCCGTAGTATTTTCTTCTGGTGGTAATTCAGGTTCGGAAGACTTTTCGGCTTTAAGCACTTTAAAATAAGATATTTTATTAGTAGGTTTACCCTTAAAAGTATCGTGTTGAATATGAGCTAGGCCAATTTTTCCAAGAAACATTTTTGGTGTTACATTTGAAATATCGTTAGGGTCAAATCCGCAAGATGCAAGCATATTGCCTATTGTTCTGTTGGTATATTGATTTATAACAACATAGTAAAAAAGGGTACGTTTGGTGTATTTGCCTCCTATAATTTCAAACTTAAACTTGAACATTTCAATATTTTTTTTGCTCATTGTTTCTTCTGCTTCGATACATTTGAGCGAATAATCCCCTACTGGAATTGGCTTGAAAGTGTTTTCTTCTTTAAACTTACTTGGATTGAAACTGTAACTTGACATTATTTAACCTCTTTCTTGGCTTGTGGTTTAGATTGTAGTTTGGCTTGTGGTTTGGGGTTTTCGTTGAATAGAAATACATTTCCGTTTGCTTGGCAATATTGGCGATTATATAATCTGTCGCCTGCTAAATATTTATCCGTAGGGCTAAGATAAATAATTCTTTTTGTTCTTTTGTTTTTATCGAGACCTTTTACCAGATACCCGATAATATCGTAAATTCCGCAAATTTCATAAACCACCTTTTCACTCATTTGCGGAGTAAACTGACAGATATAAACACCCTCGGATTTTTCTACATCAGCTTTTTGTTTCCACGCCATGAGAATAATGTTTTTACCCTGATGCTTTAAATCACGCATAGCTCTAGTGAACCGTCTTAGAGCAAACTGTGCATAGTGATATGCCTGCTGAGACGGCGTACCTAAAACTTCTCCTTCTTTTGTTCTAGTGTTGTAAGACCTATGAATCAATATCAATTTTTCTAGTTCCGAAATATTGTCGATTACAATGTTATCAAACTTGGAAACATCAGTTTGTAAGTCCTGTAAAATTTCTTCAAAATTAGAAAGGTCGCTTTTTATTTCAATTACTTCAACATTAGGACAGTCGTTAATAACACAAGCTCCACCGTCTATATCAACTAACAGGGTTTTCCCTTTTAAAGTATGAAGCATGTGTGTTTTTCCACATTTCGGGTCGCTGTATAGAATGGCTGTTACACCTTCGGATTTTAAATCTGTTGCTTTTTTAGTTTTCATTTTTTTACCTCTGCAAGTTCCTCATGGGTTTGAATTTTCTTAGTAAAATTTGGGTTGTGTTCTGCCATTTCAGGCGTGTAGTCAAGGCAAAGAGATTCAGCCCAACATCCGAGAATATTACAAGCCTGTGGATTTGGATAGAAAGAGTCATTTACCTCTGCAAGTCTCATGTCTTTCATTACTGAAACAAATTGAGTTTTTGCATTGTTGATTTGCTCTCTAGTCCGATAGACAAAATGTTGAGTAAATCTACTTTCTTTTAGATACCATTCTTGAAGTCGTATAAAATATTCAGAAGGCCGTTCATCCTTATCCCTCATATTGGCATAAAGACTACCATCTTTTTTGTATTTTCTGTTTTCTTGTGAAGTTGCTAGTGCGGGTTTAGGAGTAGGTTTTTGAATTATATTGTAGAACATTCCTGAAATTTCAAAGCCTAATTCATCCATAGCGTAGAGATATGCCGAGGCTTGTTCATCCCACAAAAGATTATGGAGATATTTTTCTCCTATTTGGGAGGCCGTTTTGTGTTCTAGGATATAAATTTTATTGTTAATGTCTACAAGTGCATCAATCTTACCCCTGAAATATTTTCCATAACCGAGAGAAACTTTAAACTCCTTTTCAAGTTCGATAACTTTCCAGTTGCTATAATCACATTCTCGATTAAATGCTTCGAGACAGGCTTTGACCTTAGATTGCTCATATTGCAATTCTAAATGGTCTATTACGCCATTTTCGTCATTAAACGCCAATAAGGTGGCAGTAATAGCTTCTTCAATTTTAGAGCCACTTAATAGCTTCTCTATACCTGTATGAATAGCTCTCCCAAAACTTAAAGGCTTTGGCGTACTTACTGGCTTTAGATTTTCGATATACGAAAAGAAAAACCTTCTCCTGCATTGCTTAAAGCATTTCATAGCAGAAATTGTTGTGTTAATAGTTCTTTTATTTTTCAATATATATTCCTTCCTCACTGCCATTGCATAGACGTTCAAAAACGGCTTGCTCTTCCAGTGTTAATTTTATATTGTCAATTAAATCAGGTAATTGTGCAGGGTTGAAATGCTTGTGAATATCAGTAAGATGTTCTTCCGTTAAAATCATTGTATCTCCTTATAGTTTTTTAAGACATATTCTTTTTCTTCATCTGTCAATAAGTATGCTTTATGTAAGAATCCGATTGCAATTTCTTCATTATCTTGTGCAAGTTGGAGGTAGTCGATAAACAGGCTTTTATACCGTTCAAGTTTAGCATACTTTTCGTTTATCTCATTGATTTTATCCCAAATTTCATCTTGTATAAACTGAGCTTCTTTTATGTTCTCGTTATACTCATCTAATAATGTTTGATAGTTCTTTATTAACTTTGCATTATGTTGAAACTTGTCTGTAAGTTCGATTATTTCTTCAGCAGTATAAACTAGCGTTGATTCAATATTAATTGTTTCATTAATTCCCTCAATAAATTGAACCCTTGTGCTATAATTGTCATTGAAATCTTTATCTGAAATTTTTCTTAAATTATTAATATCATTAAAATAATTTATAAATTTCTCAAGTTCTATTAAGTCGGCACAACAGTATTTTTCCCAACCAAATTTAACGTAATAAACTTTGTGTGTTGGTTTTGGAATATCTAAATATTCAGGCTTTTCTGGCTGTCTGACAATTTTAATGCCTTCCTCTGCTTTGTATAGTTGTATTATTGATTCAATATTTTTATCTGATAACGCTAAGACTTCTTTATCAGTTAAGTTGTCTATGTATTTCATAATTTTCTTTCTACAGGCCAAGCCCATACTGTTTATAATTTTCTTCCTGTTGATTGCGAAATTTCCTTGTATTAGATGAGGGTGGATAAAGTCCACTTTCCTGAATCTTACGAGAAGCCCTTGTAATGCTTTCACTGGAAGGAATGTTTTGGTTAAACATAAATTCCTTTAGCGTGGAAATGTTGTGGTGAATTGTGTAGTAGCGATAAAGTAGGGCTTTGTAACTATCTCTAGTCTCAGGATAATGTTTAAGTATACATCCTACTTTCTGCTCAATAGTCTTTAGGTCGTGCATTATTTTCCTGTGGATATGGGTTAAGTGATTTTAATAAATCTCGAATGGCATTTTTGCCTTTGACGATTGAAGTATCGTTCCCATTACGAACAATCATTTTACGATCTTTTGATAATGGCCTTAGTGTCTTACGCATTTGCTTTTGTGTCTCCATAGCAGTAGGGTGAGAAGTAAAGAGTTATATTTGATTCTTGGATTAATTCCTGACTTACTTTGGCGAGCGAGCAGGAATTTTTTTTGGTCTATAACCTTGTATAGATTCATCTAGTGGTTTCCTTTTTTAAGACTAAGTAATATTGCATAACTTTTTTTCTAAAACTTTTAGCCCTATTTCCATGCAATCATTGGCTATTTTTTGTTTTTTTAGGTCATGTTTTGTGGCGAGTTCATCTACTTTTAAATAGATATTTTTATTGATTGTCATAACTCTTTGTCTCTCTCTCATGCGTACCTCCTTCCTGTAAGATTTTGTTTATGAATGTAATATTGTATAATATAACATAATATCAAATTATTTTTTAACTTTTTTAACAAAAATTTGTTTTTTTTTATAAAAAGTGAGTTAAATTTGTTATTCTTTCGCACATTTTCCTGTCTCCATTTCTTTTTTTGTCTTTCTTTTTGCTTTTGCTCTCTCTAAATATCCCTTGCGGATGAAGTAATCAATGTTATCCATGATTAGTTCTAGCCAGTAGGGTATTTTTTGTACGCCTCTTTCCCACTGTTCGACTGATTGCCTTGATACCTGCACGAATCTTGCTAATTGTGATCCGCCAATATTTTTTGCCAGTCTCTTTTCTTTTAGTTCTTTGCCGTTCATTAATTTACCTTTCTCTTATCTGTTTTTTTGAGGTTAATATTGAGCAAGTCCACTGATAATGGAGGTTTAGCGATTTAAAATTGCTAAACTCAAGTTTTTAATTTATGCCTCCTGTTTAGTTGTAATATAAATCAGGGAATGAGCTAGGGTTAAAGGTTTAAGATATAGATATAAAGCTTTTCCTAAAATTTATCTTATTACTTTTTATTTTTATTTTTAGCTTGTTACTCATCTCTCTAAGGTCTAATGAGTTTTGTAGACTACATTCCGATGAGCAGTATTTTTTATTGTTATGACGTGTACTAAATGTGGTTTTACAATAAGGACAAACCTTATTAAATATATACTGTTCGTGTTTATGTTCTCTGAATACAACATGATAAGGTAGCCCTAAAATCTTAGCGTACTCTTCCATTGTAATTACATTTCCGTTATATTTTATCATAATTCCCCCTAGTTATTGTTTATCTATTTCAATTTTAGCCTTCTTTTTAGTTTTTGCATTATTTTTAATTAAATAGTCCTCCCAGTTGTGATAAAAAAAATCAGGAAAACTGCATGGTTCGTCTTCAAATCCACAATGTGGACAAGTTATAATTTCAATTTCAATGTTGCAGTAATGAAATAATACTTGTCCGCAATTTCCGCAAGTTAAAACATTTAAGCCCTTATTCTGCATTTCTTTTAAAATTGGTAACTGTTCCGCAATAGCTTTTTTTTGGTTGTCTGTCATTTTTTCTGTTCTGTATTCCAAAAATATATCCAGAAGTATTAATTAATTTTTGTACGTCTAAAATTTCATTTTCTCTAATAATAAGATTAAGGTTATAATCCTTTGAAACTTTATTGTAATATTCTTTTAAATAGTTCTTATCAATATAAACTTGTTTGACTGTCCTATACTTTACCAGATAGTTTTTCATTGCTCTTAATCCTTTTATTTATTTTTTATAGTTAATGATCCATCTAATGTAATCGGAGCATGCCCGTTTTGCCGTCTGATCTCGTAAGAATTACACGATATTGAATTATATGATGAGCATATAGCATAATAACTAAGATTATTGCAATTCAAGTCCCTGCAAGTCAAGTCCATGCAAGTCAAGTCAAAGCAATTCAAGTCCAAGCAATTCAAGTCCCTGCAAGTCAAGTCCCTGCAAGTCAAGTCCCCGCAATCCAAGTCCCCGCAATCCAAGTTCCAGCAAGTCAAGTCCCCGCAATCCAAGTTCAAGCAATCCAAGTCCCTGCAAGTCAAGTCCCAGCAAGTCAAGTCCAAGCAAGTCAAGTCCCCGCAATCCAAGTTCAAGCAAGTCAAGTCCCCGCAATCCAAGTTCAAGCAAGTCAAGTCCAAGCAATTCAAGTTATATATAGTTCCACGTGGAATATTGCAAGTGATTGTTACGTTTTCTTTGATAATCAAGTTACCTTCTATGAGTTCTAGTTTAATCTCTTCTATTGTGTTGAATGTTCTCATCTTATATCTCCCGTTTAATGTTACTTGAAATTTGTTAATTATTGTCTTAATCCTTTTATTTAGTGTTGATGTTAATAATTATATTGCTTACATAGTTGATTCCAGATATAATAATGTTTTTTATAGCCTTTTGGTTTATGACCAAAAAGAACCGTATAAATATTTTCTTGCCCTAAATAATAATGATAATCACTATCAATATTATTACTTCTTTTTATATATTTCATTGCTCTTGCTCCTTTTATTTATTATTTTCAAAAGTTATTATATAAAGTCCCATATTGATTATTTTCCACCCTGTTTTCTGTAGCTTTTCAGCTTCTTTTAATCCTTTAAGTGTTTTTGTGTTAATACTTTTATATTTAGTTTTCATTTTCTCGCCCTCCTGTTTTATTTTTAAACTTGTGTAATAGTTAATAAATTATTTGGATAAAAGTAATAACCATTGTTTCTTTTAAACAGCCTTTTAAATCCTTCACAGTTTTTATTTATACAATAAAATGCTTCTGATTTTAACCATGACCCACTGTTAAATTCTCCGCTACCTATAAAATCTGGTTTATTCCTTTTAATCTGATACACGTTAAAACTATATAAATAGCCATATTTTGTACTTTTTCGTTGACTTGATACAATAAAATGCTTCATTATAAAACCCTTTCTTTTTTGTTAGTCTTTAAAGTTTGGTTAGCGCCTTAACTAGCTAGTAACTGGTTAAGGCTTGTTTTTTATATTAATATTGTTAAGATTTGAGCTTGTGTTGTATACTGTTTGAATCCATTGAACAGCCAGCAATTAAATGGGCTGTTTGCCTGGTTTGCATCTATGATATGATTTTTAAATAAATCAAAGTTATTTATTGCTATTGATTTTTTATTGAATCTATACAAAAAATCAAAGTCATTACTGTAGTTTATCTTTAATTTCACACCATCTATTTTTAGATGATCTTCTTTTAACTCAAGCTCAATAGTGTTTTTAATTTCGCCTGAATAAGAATAAAGTTTATAGTTGATTTTCATTTCTCCTACTCCTTTTATTTATTTTTTATAGTTAATGATCCATCTAATGTAATCGGAGCATGCCCGTTTTGCCGTCTGATTTCGTAAGAATTACACGATATTGAATTATATGATGAGCATATAGCATAATAACTAAGATTATTGCAATCCAAGTTCCTGCAAGTCAAGTTCAAGCAATCCAAGTTCCTGCAAGTCAAGTCCCAGCAATTCAAGTCCCCGCAATCCAAGTCCCTGCAAGTCAAGTCCCAGCAATTCAAGTCCCCGCAATCCAAGTCCCTGCAAGTCAAGTTCCAGCAAGTCAAGTTCAAGCAATCCAAGTTCCTGCAATCCAAGTCCCTGCAAGTCAAGTTCCAGCAAGTCAAGTTATATATAGTTCCACGTGGAATATTGCAGTTGATTGTTACGTTTTCTTTGATAATCAAGTTACCTTCTATGAGTTCTAGTTTAATCTCTTCTATTGTGTTGAATGTTCTCATCTTATATCTCCCGTTTAATG
>Ga0222667_1000746_pt1 | contig 13036 bp, 22 predicted proteins | sample AntAcemetagen657_FD_179854 | JGI IMG/M metagenome (GOLD analysis project Ga0222667, IMG submission 179854) | Saline water microbial communities from Ace Lake, Antarctica - #657 | ecosystem: Environmental > Aquatic > Non-marine Saline and Alkaline > Saline | place: Antarctica: Ace Lake... | reverse complement strand
GTATATGATGCTATACATGGTACCTACAAATAACAAACGATTTTTCCCACACTGCGGAGGGGGGGTCAATTTTTATTTGTGATGAATGGTGTTATGTATGATTAATCCAATTATACTGTTAAGTTGTATGATGGGTTGACGTATATGATATTCAAGATATTTTTTGCTTCGTATTGTATAATTATCTAGTAAATATTGTTTTACTTCATTATTTATTTGTCTTATAGTGTGGTATATTATTTCGTATATATTATTCGAACTTTTTTCCTGATAAATTATATAGTTTACTATTACTTCGGGCGGATAGTTTTTAGTCATTAAGTATTCATAAGCCAGTAATATTCTTAGTATAAATTTCATGTGGTAAGATTTTATGTCTGGGATCATAAAGTTGATGAATTGATTATTTTGCAGGCATTTCTTAGTTATTTGTTTTAGGCGGTATATGTCGCTTGACATTATTTGCATCCTTATTTGTTTAGCGCTCTTTTATTAGCAATTTTTCGCAGGTCGTTGTGCATTCCGTATCTATTTACAATTGAGTGGTGGTCTCGTCTATAGATTGCTCTCGAATTTTTGTTCATGCAGGCAGATGGGACATCCTTTTTGACATTATATAGTAGGTATTCATTTACTATTGCATGTAATGCTATATATATTGATACTGGGTGCATATATTTCTGTAGAAATCTTATTGCGTTTTGTGTTGTATACCCATAACTTATTAGTGTTTCAAACATTACTAGCACATTATAAGTATTTGGTATTTTTTCGTAAATAGAGAATGCTGTCCTTATTGGTACGTTTGGATGGATTTTATATTGTAATGTTATGTCATTTAGTTCGTTAAATATCCATAATCTTTCCCCTGATATGTCGCGCGTAAAGGAGCCTGGCAATATAAGTTCAAGTCCTATAACTTCACCTGCTGGGCATATATCATATAATGGTTGAAAAGTTATATTCATTTTTGTGCCATTGCTAGATTATAGTTAGAGAATCGTTTATTATTTGTTATTTCTTGGCCTATCCATGACGGCAGTTCGACGTCTTCATTAATATCATCTAGCTCTATTTCGGCTATTATTAAATTTTCGTATTTGCCATGAAATAAATCCACTTCAAAATGTCTGTTTTTATATGGTACAATTAGCCGAGTTTTTGACAAAATAGTCCCTTTTGGGCATAATTTGAAAAAATCGTCTACATTGTCAAGTATTCGCGTTTCGAGTTCGTACCCTTTGCCGTTTATTTTGTCACCCTTTATTGTTAAATAAGAATTTTCATGTATTTTGTCGCCACAATACATTAAAGTTTTGCGTATTCTGACTATTTTGTCTATATCTTGTATAGTACCTATATAACCTTGTATTATTTCAAAATAAAATGGGCAATCTTCTTTGCGCAAAATACCATTTTTGACAAAAAAACGTCGTTCTATTTCTATATTATTCATATCTCTCCAATTGGTCATGTAGACTTATATCCATACTTATTTGACGAAATATACTAATACATCGCCTTTCGTTAAATAGTAAATTTTTGTAAGAAAAGTGTGTTATATTGTTTTTTTCAAGTCTAAACATATTTCGCGGTCTATTGTACCTATAGTAAAATATAGCAATTCTTTTGTGTTAGTTGTGTGATTTTCCTGACGAAGTATATAGTATATTATGTCGTTTGCTGAAAATTTCTGTTCTTTGAGGTAATTATATGCTATTAATATTCTTAATATAATATGGTGTTGATCTCTAAGAGGGCTTGAAACTTCCCAGTTTGGGAATATTTCGCGTGTTAAATACTCGCTAATTTGTGCACACATATTGCGTTCATCAGGAGGATATGCATAACAAAAGGGAACATTAAATAGGTTTGGCATTATCTAGTTCCTTGTCTAATTTAGATATAATTTTATATCCGATACTCCAGATAAGATTGCTTGATTTAAGTTGAATAACATTTTCTAGCGTATTCGCAAAGGGCTTATCTAGCAAAGTATATTCAAGGTCTGGCAATAGTCCCATAAAGGCTTTGCAGAGGATTCTGGGATGAATATTTTCCGTATAATAAAAACACTTTTCAAGACTCTCTGTATACCCGTATATATCAATTAAATGATCCATTATATAGAGTATTTCAAATGCATGCGTATATTGTAAATATTCGCCAACGGAATGACGTGATTCAACTATTATCGGACACATTTCACGTAACACCGTTTACCTCACATAAATATTTCCGAAAAAGATCAATTTGATCGTCACAACTTGAATCAAAAGGATCAATATTCTTAATTTCATCAATACTTATTAGCTCAAAGCATTCTGCAAAGATAAAATGAGCCAATATCGGCTGAACTAAAAGATAAGTAGTTATAATGTCAACGATAAGAGAGCGAGGATAATCTTCTCTGTCTAAAACATCAAACGCAAATAACAAATAACATATATCTAAGGTATCATAAAGTTTTTGAAAACTTCTTGGTGGCGCATCGTCAGATAAATATATATCTATCCACTTTACTTTGCGTATCATTTCCATTCTCATGTCAGATATTGACATTAAATCCCCCCTAAATAGTCTAAATCAACTAGTGGCAAACCAGTATCAGCTTCAATATTTATTCGCACATATGTCTTCCAGTATTGTCTGACTACTGGCGCCCAGGTACCATTTACATTGGAAAATAAATATTCATAATCCTCTGTTGCGATAATATAATTTCTAATATCTTGACGAAAAATGCCCAAAAAAATAAAAATCATGGAATAATGAATATTCTGTGCATATAAATAGTTTATAAGATCGGGAATTGACAGTAGTTTATCAATATTTTGGTCATATTGTGCCAATAAACATAATATGCGCCACGGTATAGTCTCGTATTTGTCATAAATACTTAAATCTAACATTATCTATACCTATTATTAGTTATTATTGTATCTGAAGTAATTGATGTTGTTGTCGGTATTGTTGCCATTGTTGTTCCACATGTACCTGCAGTATAATAATATGAGCTTGATTCTCTAAGATTATTCATTTTCATGAGCAAACGATTAAGCGCCATTTTATCCGCATGGGTTTGTATTTCAGAAACCATATTGTCAAATAATTCTTTGTGTTCTTTTATGCAACGGTACTGTACAAAAGGATCCATGTTATTAGTTAAATAGTCTAGTATATCCGGGTGATCATCGAATTTACACAATGCTTTATACATATTGATTCTTGCAAAATATCTGCGAGCATATTTTACTGAATATTCCAGAGAATGGTCACGTGCCATTATCATTTCGATCAAAATAAAAGCATTTAGATATGTCAACCCCGGCACAATAACGCCTGTAGTAACAGTCGAGCTATCCGGCATTTTATAGAAATTATTTCTAAAGTTCATGAAGCTTCTTTCTAGTTTTGTAGTCTATTGGCGTGCTAAATAGGACATTTTCAGGGACCAAGACCATGTATTATGTATTATGTTACGCATTATATGTCCGTATCTTTTCTTATATTTTTTCGTTAACTTTATTTCTGTATCTGTAATCCCTTTAAATATATCTTGAAACAATTTATAATTGCCGGGTAATTTATATAATGCTATATAAACATATGCACGACTAATCTTTGTCATAGCATGTCGAGCCGATTCGTCAAAGGATAGTCCTCCCACCCCCATTAAACAATCAATATAAAGTAAGGTATTTAGTATCGGACACTCTGGCCCCTTTACCCGAAATCCATTTAGCAAAGTTCCGTTTGGTTTTCTAATGTAAAATCTTATCAATTTCATTCTATTCTCCTGAAACACACTATAACACAAAGTTGATTCTATGTCAAGTTTTTATTTTTTTATGGTATAGTTAGCCCAAGATTGATTGATAAACTACTTGAAAGGAACCGATAATGAACTTTCTGAAACGCATTAAAAAGGCTATCGCCCCGGCAACAAAATTTTATCAGATGTCTCACGAGACTTTGATGAGCAGCCCGGAACAAATTTCAGAGTTGTGCAAAAAGCCCATCGACCTTAACAGCAAATTTGATCGTGCTTATGTGTGCGCAATGCATAAACGGCAAATCCGTAGGGCAGTATATGAAGGCCGAGAAGTTTTGCCGCAGGTTTTCTTCGATTATCCCGAACTCATTAAGAAAGGCGCATATCATTATAACAATTAAACATGAAGAAGGTTGTCCGATGTGCGGAAACCGCCACGAGTAAAATAAAACTTGACAAAAAAAGATCTATGCTGTATAGTACAACAATAATGAGTTACCTAATGCGAAACTAAGGATAAAATAAAATGAAAGACATGATTAGCAAAATTGAAACTTTTCTCGGCGCTACTGAAAGAACTTGTGGTAAGTTTTCCGTCGATGAATGGGAAAAACTCAATGATCTGAAAAAATTCGCTTATTGTCAAAGTCTGTCCCCGGCATGGCGAAAAGAAACCCTTCACGCAAGTGATATCATGGATTTTTTCGATGCAAGGTGTTATGTTGAACTTTGTTTTGACATTGTTGGAAACAGAGAACGGCTCTTGGATCTGGCCGATAATACAAGCCCGGCCGCCATGGACATGGCACAGCAGATTATGTTATGACATATGCCAATTTAATCCGGTTCTGTTTTGGGCTTATTGCTGCGATTATTATTGCGAATATTACAGGGATAGTCAGCATTAGCTGGCTATTCTTAGTTCTACCTTTTGCAGTAATTTACTGGTCCTATATGGTATCGTTATGCATAACGACAATAATTAGATTGCTAGTGGCACCATATTTTTACTTCCATGTAAATTTCAAAACCCCGAAAGTTCCGTTTGACCTTTATTTTAATGCCGTTTTGTACAAGTTTTTGATGATGACTAGAAGTAAAAATGTCAAATAGAAGAAGAAATAAAAGAAGGATTTATGCTAAATTAGTTAAAAGGGGAGTTAAAAGGGAAACAAAGATAAACAATACTTCACTTGGTAGCATAATCTTTTGGGTAATTGTTATATGGTGTATTTATTCGGATAGTTGTAGTTGCGCTTATACCCCGCGGGCAACTCCACTTAACAACCAACATCCCATTGGATCGACCTACGACCCCGCGATCATTTCCGGTGAAAAAACGGAATGGTTGTCACATGATAATATTTCGGCAGGAGACTAAAATAAACCTTGACATATTGAAAAAAATGTGCTAGTGTTTACTTAGAAATTAAATCTTAACGAAACAAGGTAATAAAATGTTTGAATATACTGCCGGTGGCGTGCCCATCAAAATCTGGGTTCCCGAAAATGAATATTATGGTCATCCCGACCTTGCAAAACAAATGGGGAACCTTTCTCGACTGCCCGATGCATTTCACCACGTTGCGTTGATGCCCGACGGTCACCCCGGTATGGGAATGCCCATTGGTGGAGTCCTGGCCTGCCGTGAGAACGTTGTCCCGGCTGCAGTAGGGGTAGACATAGGTTGCGGGATGGCGTGGGCCCTGACGGACCTCGACGCTGATTCGGTAGATGTGCAGGAAATTATCGAAGAAGTCTATTTGAATGTTCCTGTTGGGTTCGCAGGCCACGACCATTCGGATAAAATGCCTGAAGCGCTTGAAGACGAATTTGAAAAGGTTTTCCGTGGATTCTTTGGCCATAGAGACTATAATGAATGGCCGGAGAAAGCTCGTTCGCAACTTGGTACTTTGGGTGGCGGAAACCACTTTATCGAATTGCAAAAAGACAGCAATGGGAAACTTTCGGTAATGTTGCACAGTGGAAGCCGAAATATTGGCTTGAGAATTGCAAAAATGTTTATTAAGGAGGCTGCTGACTATTGCAAAGAATAGAAAATTTATACGGGCAATTTAGACCATTTGCCTGTGGCTTCCGAAATGGGGAAAAAGTATATTGAGGCTATGACTTGGGCTGTACATTACGCGGAATGTAATCGCGAGATGATTCTGTATCGTGGTGTAAAGCCCGCCCGCGTCTTGGAGATTGTATCCGGCTTACCAAAGCTCTGAAATTTCGGCTTTTTGCCGAATCGCGCAACCGCTCAATGTGGATGGCACTGCTCAAAAATAAGACTTTTCGGAATGCTATTTTTTCATAATTTTGACTATGGCGTAGTCAGATTGATTTTTATGTTTAAGGACAAAATATATTTTAATGGCGTTACTTTCTACCGCGATTCGGGCGATAATGATATTCAGTTTGATTATCAAAATTCAGATGATGGCTGGGCAGTCTGTGCAGTCTGTACGGAAATTGAACGTAAGACGGTTACTAAAAAGATATGGTGTAAAATTGGAGAAGACATTGAATACTGTTGAAAAATTGAAACGAATTTTTGGGGCTAACAAGAAACAAGTAAAATTGTATTTTGCAAACGGAAAAGGTTCTCGTATTGCAGAAATGATCGGCGGAAAATTGTATATTCGGTCAAAGAAAGGCCATCAAATTGACATGTACAATCTTGACAGTCAAGAAGATATCGACTGCATTAATTTGACTTTTGTGATTGGAAAATAATATGAAACCCGTGGCCCGTCGAAATTTTAAAGCCCTAATCTTTTATCTTAATACTTGGTTTTTTTCTTGACATTTGTGGCGTTACGTATTATAGTTTGTTTGTAAGTGTGAGATTGACAAACAAAAGGTAAATACTATGAGTTGCAAATACAATGGAATAGAAATCGCAGTAGTGAAAATATTGCTAGTTTCGGCAGCTTTATTCCTTTTGAATAATGCCATATCGTGGCTGCTATCAATTATAATGGGCGATTGTTGTAATGTTCAGCCCATTTATTTTTTTATGTTTGCATCATCAATCTTGTATTTGTTAAAATATGACAAATACTACAACAATAAATATATCACTGTTTGTATAGTTGCGTATACTATATTATGCATGAAAATAGTTTTGTATAGCGGTGATATGGAACTTGTCAAAAACATGATAGTAATATCAATATTTTTATCTGTGTTATCAGGATATATGCTTATTTCAAACAGAGTGCGTGTATTTGCCATTATTTCCAGTGCCAATTTGAAGTGGCTATTTATTGCAACTATTACTTTTTTTTGTATATCTTTTTGGTCCGGTTATGATGGCCTTCATGATTGGCCGGCAACCCAAATGTTAATCAATTATGACGTCGGTTTTGCAAAAAGAGGTTTGGTTGGTTATATTTTGAATTTGTGTTTTGATAGATACGATTGGAATGTTAGTGTAGTTGCTCACATTATATCGGCGTTAAGCATTTTGTTACTATTTATGTTTATAAAATCGTATTTTAAACAATGTCGAAATATGGCACTAATATCTTTTGTGGTTTTTGCAAGCTCAACAGTAATGTTTTTTGCTAGTACAATTGGTTATTTTGATCACATTGGTCTATTATGTGTTTTGATAATATTACTCAACAGAAATTTCATGATTAAACTTGTATTGACGTTAATATTATTTGTTGCTTTGGTTTTCGTTCATGAAGGGATGATTGTTATTTTTGCCCCCGTTGCTTTTATGTCTCTGCTAGTATATGATATGTCATACAAAAGAATGCTGGCTATTGTTTTAATAGCAATAGCAGTATTGGGGCTAACATTGTGGGTTTCTGGAGTTACAGTATTAGAACATGACAAATATTTAATGATTGCAAATATAATACAAAAAACAGATTATCGTATAAACTATTATGTATTTGACGTTATCACTCGTGATATGTCTGACAATAGAGTAAAGCACATTATTATGTGGCAAGAGTACAAAAATAATTTGTTGCCTCAACTGGCAGGGATATTGCCACTCATTTTTTATATGATGTGGTTATCAACTTCTTTGTTAAAACAAAATAAAATGATTTGGAAAATACCGTTTTCTATTGTGTCTTCGCTCTCACCACAACTTTTGCACTTTGTGGCTTGGGATATGGGTAGATGGAATTCGCTAACAGTGTTTACCAGTTTTTTGACTTTGTGTGCCATTTATAATGTTGTTCTGAATAAGAAAACAAAAATGAATATGTATATTTTTCTTGGTATTTTGATTTTGTCATTTTTGACAGAAATACCATTAATGAAATTCGAAATAAAACATTTTTTATGGTAATAGCAATTCCCCCTTGACATTCTGGTTTTCTATGCTATAGTTTATTCATGGTTGATTGACAAACTATTTGGAACGAGGCTAATCATGAGTTATATTTTAAGGCAGAGATTGCAACCAACAAATGACATTAGCAGCGATTTAGGAAATAGCTTAATGCGCAAAATTAATGCCAAAATTGTATCTACTTGCGGAACAAAAGAAATTGCCTTGGGTTTCAGATTTACCGGAAGCAAAAAGTATAATTATGCGAAAATCACGCGTAATAGTGATAACTATAAAGTAAGGTTAGTATTAGTTTCGGGGTTCAAAATTACACGCGAAAACACTTTTACCGGTATACAGCGTAACGCCCTTTGTAGCTTATTCGAAGCTGAATTATAAGAAACAAGAAAAAAAACACGAATAGTGCAAAAAAAGACGTTTTTTTCCTTGACATTCTTTAAAAGTATGGTATAGTTTATTCAAGATTGAAAAACAAACAAATGAATGGAGCTAATTATGGAAATCATGAAAGTTTGGAAAAAGTATACCGATGTTTACTCGACACTTAAAGGTGCCTATTGGCAGGACGGAAGAATTGCAATTCCCGGTATTCGGCGGGGTATGAAAGTGCGGATTCCCGAAGGCGTTTATATAAAAAGTTGTGGGTCTTCCGGCGATTACATTTCGAAACGAGCAACGACTATTACTGTCAAGTCATTCCACCCTGGTATTGAGGGCAATTTTAAGCCCGGAGACTATAACTACATGCCGTCGGAAGACCCGACGGTTGTTTGGGCTGGTTCGAAGGGCTACCGGTGCGAAGCCGATGTTAACGACATTGAGATTAGCGTAGAGGAGTAATGACAATTTTTAAAAAAGTATTAACATGCATATTCGCCATAATTATGGTTGTTTATGCATTTCCTGTAGCGAATAATGGCAAATCATGAATCACACCCCGCTGATGGCCTTGTGACAATGTTGAAAATCATACAGGGGAAAAAACGGGAAAAGTGTGAAGGGTGTGGCTTGGCAGTCAATTTTGGAACTACTTTCGAGCCATATTGGAATTGTGTGGACCCATTTAATATGAGAGATATTACTGATGAAATTCGCCATGGCAAACTTCACCCCAACTGTCATCTTTGCAAGGGAAAATAAAAATGAAACTGTATTACTTAAAAATCCGAAACAAATAGAAACCCGTTGTCCAAAAAACGGCAGCTTCTTCCTACTGACCTTTGCTATTCCTAGGAGAAAATCACGCGTAATGCCATAACTGGCGAAGATTAAGAGGAAATCATGACAAAAGAAAAAAGGCCTTAGCTTAATCGCTAGGGCCTTTCTTTTTGTTATGCTTATCTGTTGTAAAAAACTGATTAGAGTTGATTCTAGGGCTATTTGCGGCCCATTATCGACTATCGCTAGCACATAGTGATGGCAATACTTCATTTAGCCTGTTTTCAACAAACAATTTAACTTGAACGGGGGACAAACTCGGACTAACATTATAGTTTCTGACGTCAATAAAAGCATCATCCTCGTAAAATCTTATAATAATAGACTTCTTCTTGTTAAAATGCCAATATTCGGCAAAACAATTTGCGACGTCAATAATGTCACCTCCAAAGTTTGATTTCACTTTGTTCTCCTCTTGCCAAAAGATTTTGGTGTCCATGACGTTTTTGGTTTTGGAACCCCGTTTTTCCAGATAATTCTATAAGAATCTTTAGAAATTTCATAGATTACTGTTCTCGAGAGTTCATCTTTTTGGTGGAGTACCATGGCTTCTTCGAAGACGTCATTTTTATCGAGCGTTTCGTGTATCATATTAATATCATGATACAAACGATAAATATTTCCATCGGTATCGACGCTATTTAGTTTCTTGTTCGCGTTTTTTTGCTTCTTGTTCTTCATTCCAGAAATCCATAATGTAATTGAAGTGTTTTAACGGTATCTTGTATAAAAAATCCGATTCATATCGGCAGTGTCGCGTCAAAATATGAATTTGTTTATACAGGTCCTTTTCTTGACTTTCTAGTTTCCGCATCCACTGAAAAGTGGCGTCATAATAATCTTGAAGATTAGTATAGGCCCTCAAGGAAGGCTTCAGGTGCGGTTGCCCGAAAAAATGACGGGTCTGTTCTAAAAATTGTCTTAAATACATGACCACATTTTGGACACGGTTCCGGGGTAAATTCGGCATTAATACCAAACTTCTCAGAATTGGCAACACTGAGTAACACACCGATATCGTGGGCGCTAATGCCATTTAGCCATTCTCTGATGTCAAGACTATTTTTGCCAATACCTTCAACTTCAGTAATTACAAGCTCTAAAAAGTCTAAAATGCTGGAATCTAGTGAATCGCTAGTTTGCGCCTCACTTGTTTTCGATACTGCAATATTATCCCTCCATGTCTTGTATCTTAGGTTGACGCTTTTCGATTCGTTTAACAGAGTTTTGGGAATTTCGATAGGCATTTTCAACTTATCACTTTCCAGATAATCCACTTTAATATCACGTTCAAGGTTGACGTTGGTAATATATTCATGGCCACAGCTATCACATTCAACTGTAATTTTGTGGTCATTACCATAGGAAATTGCCCTAATTGCCATAATAATGGCGTCTTTGTCTTGGGTCAAAAGTTCAATGACGTCAAAAGGCAAGTCAAGTACACAATCTTTCAGGATGTTTACAAAAACAAGGTCATTGTTATATAGGGCTGGCGTTAATAGCATCAATAAATGTGACGCTGTCATAGGGAGTAAGCGAATATTCCCATCAAAATTGTTTCCACTAAGTTTACCTTTAGATGGAACCAAAAACGGTACTGCTACACGCTTACTGTTAAGTTCTACGACCTCCACAGGGGAATCCTGTTTTGGTGTGTTAATAATATCCTTCATCATATAAAAAACCTCCGGTATATGTTGTTACATTGTATAACGTACATATATTCGGAGGAAAAAAATCTTTTTTATTTATTGCAGTTTTTAATAGCTAGTGTTTACTTCTACCAGTTCATGGGTATCGGCACTAATTTCGTATCCGTAAGCGGTGGGACAGTCGTATTCAGTCCGGTATTCGAACTCTCCACCGAATTCCAAGAGCGATTCAATGGGTTGTTCTCTGTTCAAAAGCCACAAGGAATCGCCCTCATCATTCGGATAAAGGTGATATTCAACTTCGTTTTCGTCATATTCCGGGTCAACATCGCGGCGCTGCCAATTTGAAATAGTTGCCAGATTGCCGTTGCCATGGCAACTATTCTGAATTGGCCAAGGTATTATATTCGTCGAGAATAAGTATAACATTTTCAAAGTGTGTTAATTCGAGTTTGTCCAGCATAAGAAGTGCTGAAAGACATACTGTAACATCTCCTTCATCAAGACAATGGAAGTGCTGCGCGCCACTTTGGCAGTCCAAAATTCCAATACAAACAGTATTAAACTCATCTCTAATGTTAATGATGGTATCGCCCAAAGAATTAAGAAACTGTTCTATGCGATTAATTGATTCAGCAATAGTCATCTGGTCAATGTCAACCCCGGTAGCTCTTTTAAATTCTGCATCATATTGGCTGCAGCGCTCCAGAATTTCCAGTTCGTCAAACCCGTCGTAACTTTCATCAATGAATTCAATTTCGTTATGCGTCAAAGCAAACGAAGTGGCAGTTTCTTTACCATGGGAAAGTTCAAATAGAAGTGGAATTTCTTCCAGCAAATTATCAATTTCTGCTGGCTGATAAAGAGAATCTCGCCCTTCATAAGTATCGAGCCATGGCCTCAAGTCTTTAAGACTTTGTGCAAGTTTTGAGCCGCTGTCGTGTAGCATTTTCATGTAATTGTAATCTCCTTCATTTTGTTATGTGCAATTTCTAACAACTTGTTAAGTTCCGTGCCGTGCTCCAATTGCAAGTCAAACAAACTTTTCAATACTGGACCAAACTTTTTTGATGGTTTATATCCCAGCTTAATAAGATCACGACCTTGTACCAAGGGCGCCGGAAGTACCGGCTCATTTTCAAATTGAACTCGGATTTTTTCGATATGATCGGCAAAGGATGGATCCTTAGTAGAGGCTGCAATGTCGGCTTTATGAATAGTCAGCATATCTTCAAAGTCCGGATCGACAATGAGTTTGCGAAGTTTTGCCAAAGACATTTCCTTGACAGAATAAAACCGCATATGCGAACCAACGGCCTTTACAATAAAGTCAATTTCCGTACTGGGAAGTTTCAAACGATGGCAGATTTTTTCTGCCAAAACTGCGCCGACTTCTGCATGTCCCTTACAGGAAAGGTTTTCATCAACTGTATCGGGCTTGCCGATATCGTGCAGAATAGTTGCCATGGTAACGGCAAAACTTGCATCCCTGGGCAGCGATGCAACTGCAATATGCGTGTGAATAAAAACGTTTCCTTCGGGGTGATATTCCGGTTTCTGTTCTGTGTCTTCAAGCCGAATAATTTCGGGGAAAAGACTGTCAAATACAAAACAATCGTATAGCATAAAAAAAGCATCAGCACGATTTTTATGGGAAAACATTTTTCGGAATTCCATGGCAATACGCTCCATGGAAATTTCCTTTAAGCCTTTAATACATACAGACATTGCGCTTTTTGTATCGGGTTCGATTTTGAAGCTGAAACGTGTCGCAAAACGGATACCGCGCAAAATGCGAAGATAATCTTCTTTGAAACGCTGTACAGCACTACTTCCGGGCCCACTTACAGATCGAATAATACCACGCTTAATATCCTCCATGCCATTAAAGGCATCGAAGAAAACTCCAGTAATCGGATCAAACGCAATTGCATTAATGGTGAAATCGCGCCGTTTCATGTCATCGTGTAGTGACTTGGAATACTTCACGGTTTCGGGGTGCCGACCGTCGGTATAATCAGTTTCAGTCCGAAGCGTTGCGACTTCAAAAACATGGCCCGATTT
>Ga0222667_1000740_pt1 | contig 13079 bp, 19 predicted proteins | sample AntAcemetagen657_FD_179854 | JGI IMG/M metagenome (GOLD analysis project Ga0222667, IMG submission 179854) | Saline water microbial communities from Ace Lake, Antarctica - #657 | ecosystem: Environmental > Aquatic > Non-marine Saline and Alkaline > Saline | place: Antarctica: Ace Lake... | reverse complement strand
TCTTTAAGAATTGTGAAAATATTTACTTTTTAAAGAACTTGAGCATATTCGTCAGCCTTCGGCTGACTTAAAGTCTGATTCATCCCCACCGCAAGCAGTGGGGTTTTTCTCAGACAAAATATATAACTATTATAAAGGTTCTTAATAGCAATTGATTCTTTTTGTTCTTGTGTTTTTTGCTCTTCCATTTTTTTTCTCAAAAAAGAAGCTCTTATTTCGGATTTCAGAGCTTCGGTATTAACTGGCACTAATTAGGAGGGTGATACAGACTTAACCCCGAAACCAGCTCTTTTTAATCACTCAGTCCATGATAACAAAACAGGAGCATTATTTGTCTCAGCATAAACCCAAAATACAACAGTTCCATCATCTGATTTAGGCATAGTTCCTGGAGGATGAATGCTATTGGGATTCTCATTAGGTTTATCTTCTACATGGATATTTACATAGAAAGCAGATCCTTGTTGAGTATCTGAGGGTATCCAGTTTAAAGTTAGGACATTAGGATCAAATGTCATTCCTGTTGGCATACTTGTTATAGTAAACTCAAGAGGATCATCATCTGGGTCACAAGCTCCTATAATTTTTGTCCAACTTTGCCCTGTTTGTAAAGAAACAGATCCAATAAGCCTATTCTGTATAAGAGCAGTATCTACTGGAAAATCCAAAGTATTTGGATCGATAGAAGTTGGAGGTGGACAAACGGTTGCAGCAACACCGATTGTTACAATCATCACTGAAATAAATAGTACCAATAATTTGCTCATCTTTAATTCTCCCTTAAAAAATTTAGTTTATCTGACTTATTTTAATATTTTATTCTTCACTTTTATTCGACATTTCTTCCATATTTTCTTTTTTCACTTTTCCATCAGGCATGACAATATATATGGGTTTATTTTTCTTTCGAGCATATCTTATAGTTGACCATGTTCCTGATCTTAACTTTTCTTTAAATTCACCAGGAGTTGCTATTAATATATTAGAGTGGTCAACAATATCTTTATTCCTATCTAAATAAGGTTTTTGAGTAAGTATCACATTTCCTTTGCAATTAGCTCTATATTTTGCATAAGAAGGAGGATGAATTATCACTTTAATATTAGTGTTTATTTCTTTTATTGTACCATGAGCCATATAATCTGCTCCTATACAATCTCCATGATGAAATTCATCAATTTCTAATAAGATAATTGTATCTCTAAAAGCATCTCTTTGTTGTTGTGTTATACCATTTCTGGTGCCTGTAAATCCTGCAATATTCATTTTTCTAATCCTCTATATCCATTAATTGAAATTTATTTATAATATTTTGGGCAGAAGGTGTTTTTCCTAAAATTTTACATTTGTAATACAGTGCTTCGAGCAATACTCCTTCATCAGTCATTAATAATAAATTAATATTATCCATATATTGTCCAAAATTATATACTGCAACTATTGTTGCCTCTATCTCTTCGTTTTCGCAAGTTCCACCTGCATTTACTTGATATGTATATCTAGCTCTACTTCCCAAAAGTATTGTTTTCATTTTCTTTCTCAAAAATATCTATTGGTATTGCTGCCTCTATTCTACTCTTTGCTATTTCACAATATTTCTCTGAGATGTCCATTCCTACAAATTTTCTACCTAATTGCATAGCTGCTACTCCTGTTGTTCCTGAACCACAAAAAGGATCAACAACTAGTGAATCTTTCCAGGATAGCATTTTTATTAATCTATAAGGAATTTCTACTGAAAAAGGGGCAGGATGTCCTATTTTTTTAGCATTTCCTTCAGGAGCAACTGACCACATTCCAAAAGCCCATTTTTTAAATTCTTCTTTAGTTAAATCTGTTTCTCCCTTTTCTTGTAATTTTTTATTTTCTTTGGCAAAAATTAAAATAAACTCAAAAGGTTTTGGAAAAGAGGGGCAACTTGGAGATCCATAAGATCCCCAGGAAGTTCTTGAATTAACATGATGTTTATCCCAAACAAGAGTTGTCATAAGAATATAATTTAATTCATGAACCATAAATTGTATAATATCTGAATGAGTTGATATAGCACCATTCTTCTGGTCACCGATATTAATAGCGACTCTTCCTCCTGGTTTCATCTTTTTATAGATAAGTTTGAATATGTCTTTTAACCAATTTAAATAATCTTTATGTTCCTTATTGTCATTATACATATCATAGGGGTTTTTATTAAATTTATTATTTCCTAAATCTACATTATAAGGAGGGCTAGTAATCACTAGATCTATTGTGTTATCTTTTGTATAGTTTAGATATTTTTTACAACTTTGATTAATAACCCAAGATTCAGGTTTGTCGTTAATTTTACCCCAATTTTCCATAATTTAATTATAATAATATTTTTTTCACTATTTTTATCGATATACTTAAAACAAGGAATTTTATTTATTTTTTTTAATTAAAAGAAATACACATTAAATTATCTGTTTTCGGAGAAAATTATACTTATTTTAGTAAGTATAGCCCAGTAATGGCATTTGCATTTGATACAAAAGGTGAAAGAAGTGGTCTCTCAACAGGAGATCCCGTTGCTTTTGATTATACTTGCGGTACAGGAGCAAAATTACTTGTAGTTTTTGTGACTACGAGTAATAGGGCTGTTAGAAATGGTGGACCTCCAACATATAATGAAGTTGCTTTAACCCAGGAAACTTACGCTGCCGATTTAAGCGTTCTTGGTCCTGCTGAATGCCTTAGTGAACTTTGGTACATGTTTAATCCACCAACAGGATCTTTGTATGAAATTAGTTGTCCTAATAGTAGTGGCCGAAACATCAGACTACAAGCCGTATCTTTTACTGGTACTGAAGATGTAGAAGTATTTGATACTGGAAGTATGTCCAGAACTCATACAGCCTGCACTGTTACGCTAGATAATACTCCAGCAGGTGCTATTGTTGTAAGTTGTTTAGCTAATGGTAATACTAATGATATAACAGCTAATTCTCATATATTATTATATTCTCATGATGAAGGTGCTTGGAATACAGCTTGCCAGTATTCTATTCAAGATGTAACAGAAGATGAAACTCATACTTTTACAGGAGCAGGAACTGATGATATAGCTATGAATATGATAGCTTTTAGTGGAGCTGCTACAGAAAATTATACAAGAGGAGATAATGCTGCTCTTCAAACAAATACTGATAATGATTTAGAAACAGCATTTACTTCTTCAGATTATACTACTGTATCTATTGATGATGGTTCTAGAGTAGACCAAATAGCATATGATCCTGAATATTCGGTTTTCCTTTTTAAAGACAAATATACAGAAGTAGCTTCTCAAATAGATGTTATTTGGAATGGACAAAGTGATTATGCACCTACTTCATCTACAGTTTTTCTTCAAATTTATAATAGAAATAGTACAAGTTGGGAAACTTTAGATTCTGAAAATGGAGAGAATCTAAATACAGATTTTGATTTAGAAGGCTCAGTCACTGCAAATCTTAGTAATTATTTTGATGCTAATTATTGGGTTTCTTGCAGAGTTTATCAACAAGCTACATAACCTTTGATTAAATAACAAGGATTTTCCCCTCTATTTTTCTAATTAAAAAAGATAAATATTGGTCTAACTACGCACTTTTATAGGAAAAATATGAAAATAGAATTAGACCTTCTTGATTGTGTAATAAATTATGACTAGAATAACCGCATTACAGGTTTATGGTGTACCGGGTCAAGCATACCAGGTTTTGATGACAAGTTCTAGCTCTTCTTCCGCTAGTAGTTCTTCTCAGAGTTCTTCAAGTAGTTCTTCTCAAAGTAGTTCTTCTCAAAGTAGTTCTTCTAGTTCAAGTTCTCAAAGTTCTTCAAGTAGTTCTTCTCAAAGTAGTTCTTCTAGTTCGGCTTTTACCATAACTTTAAAAACAGATTATTGGAATATTACTTTTACTGCTTCTTCTAGCTCTTCCCAAAGCAGTTCTTCTAGTTCTCAAAGCTCTTCAAGCAGTTCAAGTTCTCAGAGTTCTTCTAGTTCCTCTCAAAGCAGTTCAAGTAGTAGCGAGGCGGCATTAAGTAGTTCTAGTTCATCTCAAAGCTCAAGTAGTTCTTCTCAGAGCAGTTCATCTAGTTCGAGTTCTCAAAGCAGTTCTTCTAGTTCTAGCTCTCAAAGTTCAAGTAGTTCGTCACAAAGTAGTTCATCTAGTTCAAGTTCTCAGAGTAGTTCTTCTAGTTCAAGCTCTCAGAGTAGTTCATCTAGTTCTTCCCAAAGCAGTTCGTCTAGTTCGAGTTCTCAAAGCAGTTCTTCTAGTTCAAGTTCTCAGAGTTCAAGTAGTTCCTCACAAAGTAGTTCTTCTAGTTCAAGTTCACAAAGTAGTTCAAGTAGTTCAAGTAGTTCAAGCTCTCAAAGCAGTTCGTCTAGTTCTTCTCAAAGTAGTTCTTCTAGTTCAAGTTCTCAGAGTAGTTCATCTAGTTCAAGTTCTCAGAGTTCAAGTAGTTCCTCTCAAAGTAGTTCTTCTAGTTCAAGTTCTCAGAGTAGTTCTTCTAGTTCAAGTTCTCAGAGTTCAAGTAGTTCCTCTCAAAGTAGTTCTTCTAGTTCAAGTTCTCAGAGTAGTTCTTCTAGTTCAAGTTCTCAGAGTTCAAGTAGCTCTTCTCAAAGTAGTTCAAGTAGTTCAAGTTCTAAAAGTAGTTCTTCTAGTTCAAGTTCTCAAAGTTCAAGTAGTTCTTCTCAAAGTAGTTCTTCCAGTTCAAGTTCTCAGAGCAGTTCTTCTAGTTCAAGTTCTCAAAGTAGTTCAAGTAGTTCCTCTGTAAGCGGTTCAAGTAGTTCTCAGAGCAGTTCTTCTAGTTCAAGTTCTCAGAGCAGTTCATCTAGTTCTTCTGTAAGCAGTTCATCTAGTTCCTCTGTAAGCAGTTCAAGTAGTTCTCAGAGCAGTTCATCTAGTTCAAGTTCTCAAAGTAGTTCATCTAGTTCTTCTGTAAGCAGTTCATCTAGTTCCTCTGTAAGCAGTTCAAGTAGTTCTCAGAGCAGTTCATCTAGTTCAAGTTCTCAAAGTAGTTCTAGTAGTTCTTCTGTGAGTAGTTCTTCAAGTTCTCAAAGTTCAAGTAGTTCTTTGGTAGGGGAATCATCTTCTAGTTCTGTCTCAGCTGGTTTTAGAGATTGTTATATAGAGCACGATGTCGCATTAGGAGGAATAAAGGTTGTTGTTAGGAATATATTAGTAGAGGTTTTTAAATAAAAATTTGAGAATGAGATAGAATGGATAGTTATATATATTATAATGAAGATGAGAATAGATTAGAAGTTTATAATGAAGGTAATTTAATAATTGCTTTTGAGAATCAAGATGCTCCAATGGGAGCAGAAGAAAGTTATATGACATATAATCCTGTTTTAAATAGATTAGAAGTATATAGTAGGGGGTTTTTAATAAGAAGTTATGGCTAAGATTATTAATTATGTAAATACAGAGCCAGATAGTGATAATTCTAGGGATATAGGTTCTTCAGTCAAGAGATTTGCTAATATTTTTGGAGCAAATGGGGAATTTAATGGATCTCTTAAAATTCCTGTTTTTGATTCTCATCCATCCCTTACAGCTGTGCAGAAGGATAGAGGAGGAAATGTTTATTTTAATAGACTTGAAAAAGTGTTGTATATTTTTGATGGAGAAGGATGGGTTGGTATTTCTGGTAATGTAAGTTAAGAGTTATTAATTTTTTGAAGGAAAATAAAAAAAAAGGATAAGAAAATGTATTTTAGAATATAATGAAAACAAGGTTTTTTATCTAGGTTTATTATGCCCAATATAGCAATAGGAACTAAATTAGAGAGACCAGTAGTTAGACTGGTAGGCACCCTTAATGCAAATAATAGTTTAAGACCGTTTAATAGTAATGTAGATCATACTAAGATTGTGGAACGAGTGAGTAGTAGTCTATCAAGAAATAGAGTTAGTAGTGAGACAGAATTGCATGAAAATAATCTTTTAACCTTTTATAAAGAAGTAAGAATTATTATAACTCCATATAGTGATTATCCTGTAAGAAGGTATCGTAATGAAAGTCAAAAATTGAGTGCTCTTGAATTTGAAGGGAAAACTCCTATTCAAGGGAATGTAATGGGATTGTATGCTGAAACTTATTATACTTTAAATGGTAAAAGTCCTAGTAGAACAAAATCATATTTATATAAATATGATTCTTCAGGATTTAGATTAAGAAGGAATTATGCAGGAGATGATAATATAATTTTAAAGACAAAGACTTATTATAGGGGAAGATCAAGTGATATCACTATTGTTAAGTTTAGGATTTTTAATCCTGATATAGAAGATGTTAATGATAGAAAAATGTAAATTAACTTTATTAAAAGGAGCAACAAATAATGGCTATAGAAATTAATAACCCCAAAGATGTTATTAATCCTCCTGAGATTAGAATAACTGGTCGAAGAGTGGATATATCTAAAAATGCAACAACCGGATCTACCGGAACAGGTGCTCAGAAGTTGAAAATTGCGACTTATACGTTGCCTTCTAAGACAAAGAGTATACAAAGTGCTTCGTGGAAAAATCAAAATAATCCTCCTATGACATTTTCTGGAGAGGTTGTTATGGAGATCTTTCCTCATGATTCTAAAATTCATAGGCCAAATAGTTATTTGGCTGAACAGGATATAAGGAAAGATAGAACAGGTTTGCTTTCTACTCCAGGTAAAGGAACTGTTGTGGTAGGTAAAAGGGGCGAAGGGAAATTACAACAAACTGTTGTAAAAGGTTCTCAGTCTCTTGAATTTGGTAAAAATACCAATACTTATTATTCTGTTAATGGAAAAACTCCTACTAAATCAGCAGCACATTTGTATAAAGGCCCAGTCAAATTACATTCTAATGCAACTGGAACCAATAAAACTGTTATTAAGGCAAAAACATATTGGAAGGGTGGCATTAAGGGAGTAAGCGATATTGTAGGAGAAATATATATTATTCCTTCTAGTAGAAAAGTTGGTCAAGAGGAAGTATTTCCTAGCGGCAAACATGGGTAATTAAAAAATAAAAAAATAAATAGGAGATATATTATGAATGCTTTAGTAGCTTTGATAGCAGGTATGGTAATAGGGGTTATTTTAGATCGCCCATTAACTGCTCTGTTTAAATATATTTGGTCTAAAACAGTTAGTAAAAGTTAATGAAAGATTAAATTCTTTCAATTTTAATACAGAGGATTTACCTCTTAAAATCCACAGACTTATAGTTTGTGGATTTTTTTTAATATTTATACCGATAAGAAGATAGAAAGTAATTTTTTGAGGGAAATAAGATGATAGCTTATATCAATACTAATAAAAAAACTTTAATTTTACACACTAATACAGGCAAACATGAAGTTCCTTTTTCAAAAATACAACAAATAGAAGATTACTTAGAAGATGCAAAGGTATATTATATTACAAATGCCATTGAAGTAAATGCAATTGATATTGTGAATTTAGTTAATTCTTTAGAAGGGAAAAAACCTCAAAAACAAATGCCTCAATCAAACAATCAATATCTACATTGTATTACTGAGGGAGCTATTTATATAAGAGATGTAAAATTTAAGAATAAATATGATTTACATTTTTATGATGATAAAATGAAAGAACTTATTAGTAAAGATACTTCTTTACAAAATTTATTAAATACAGGTCAATTAGAAATTATTAATGAGGCACAAAGAAGAAAATTGTTGAAAGGGTTAAATCTTAAAAATCAACAAACTCTTAATAGAGACAAGTTGAAAGATGCAAGTTTAGATAAAATAATAATAGATGGAACTGTAGACGATTTTATAAATAGTAGTCCAGATGATGATTTTATAGGTATCAATATGGATGGAGAAGAGGAAGATGTTGTAATAGAAACAGAAATGGAAAAGAATTTAAGAACAATAAGGAATAATAAATCGTAATATGAAGATATTAATAGTTCATCTAGGAACTTTATCTCAACTTATTCCAGCTACAAGTATTATTAAGGGGTTGTCTAAGAAATCTCAATGTGATATTACATGGGTTGTAGAATCAGAGGAATATAAAGATCTATTTAGATATAATAATTTTGTTAAAAAAGTTATTACATTTTCTGAATTAAAAGAAATGAAAGAAGTTTTTGATGTTCTTATTAATTTGTATCCCAAATTTCCCCACAAAAAATGTAAAGATGTTGAGATAAGAGCATCATTTGATTATAGCTTTGAAGATGAATTTAAAAACTTTGTGGATATAATGTATCACAAAAAATTATCAAATATTAATATATTTCAAATATATTATAAATTATCAGGATTAAAGTGGAAGGGAGAAGGGTACGATATACAGTATTATCCTAGAGCACGTTCTAAGAAGAAGAGAGTAGGAGTAGCAGTAGCTAATGCTAATTTAAGAAATTATATAACTAATAAACTAGATTTAAAAGATAAAAAAATTTGGCATATTCCTCATAAAAAAAATATTTTTAAAAAAATGGATGAAATTAATAGATGTAAAGAAATAATAACTGATGATATGACGACTTTCCATTTATCTATGGCTTTAAAGAAATATGTTTATTTTTTAAGGTCTTTTCCTTCTAATATAAAAATGGAATTTTTTGGGAGTGGACAGATATTTGATGTTCCATTAAATATCATTCAATAAAATGAGAAAATTAAAGGATAGAAAAATAAATACAGATATACACCTAGAAAAACAAAAGATTAAAATTATTACTGAAGATATAAAGAAACCAGTAATTTATAAACCTAGTCGATATGGTATTCCAGACAAATATACTGGTAAAGGAGTAAAGATTGTTGTTATAGACTCGGGATGCCCCAAACATAAAGATATAAAAATAGAAGGGGATAAAATGAGTTTTTGTGAGAATGACAAAAATGAATATGACAAGATGGGTCATTCCACTATTATTTCTGGAATTATAAATGCTAATAATAAACAGACAATTAGGGGCTTAGCTCCTAATGCTAAAGTTAATTATGCTAAAGTAATAGATTCACAGGGTAAATGTAGCTTTAATTCTCTTGTTTCGGCAGTTTTGTGGAGCGTAGTTAAAAAGGCAGATATTCTTGTTATAGCTTTAGGAACACAATATGATTTTAGTGTTTTACATGATGCTATTAAGAAAGCATCTGAGAATATGCTTATTTTTGCCGCTGCAGGAACTATAAAGTCTGAGAAAGATGAAATTGATTTTCCAGCTAGGTATGATCAAGTTTTTTCTGTCTCTTGTTTAACACGTAGTAAAAAAATTAATAATATTTTAACAAAGAAAACAAATTTCTGTTTACCAAATAATAAAAAATTAACAACATATCTAGATAATTCATATATAAAGATGGGAGGATCTAGTATTGCTACTGCTATAGTAGCAGGAATGTCTGCATTATCAATAGAAAAAGCTAGATCTTCTACCTCATCAAAATTAAGTACTGAGTATATTTTTCCAGAAATTGAAAAAATGTTTGATTCTGAATGAAAAAAAAAGGTTAATACCTATAATCCTCGAATAAGAAAATAAAACTTATTTTAAGAGGAAATCAATGTCTGAAATTAAGGATACTCCAGAACAATATAGTCAAGAACATTGCTTCTACAAACACTCTCTAGTTGAAAAAGATATAGGGGAAGTTAAAAAAGATACAGAAGAAATTAAAACACTGATTACATCAGTTAAAAAAGAAATTACACAAGAGGTAAAAGATAGCGGAGAAGATATAAATCAAAAAATACACTTCTTTAAAGAAAAAAATAATAGCAAACTTGATGATATAGATTTAGCATTCAGAGGAAATGGAAAAATAGGAATATTTGAACAAATAAGAAATTTGAATAAACAAATAGAAACTTTGAATAAAAGATTAAAACAAGGTTTCTGGTTCTTTATATCATTATTGATCTTTCTTACAGGAGGAAGCGTAATAGGAATTGAGAAAAAAAAGATAGGAGAATTCTTCTTCGGAAAACCTAAAATAGAAAAAAATGTAGGAGAAAATAAAGAAAAAATAGAAGTAATAATAGATGGAAAAAAATTACATGAAGATATGTATAAAAAAGAGGAGAAAAAATCTCCATAACTATATGAGATATAACTATGAATACTGATTTTAGGGGAAATTTTAAACAAGGGTCAACTCCAAATCTAATATTAAAAATAGCAGATTTAGATGGAACCCTGATAGACCCTAGTATTATACTAGTTACAATTACAGGTCCAAATGAAAATGTTAGCGCAGGAGATATAGTTCTTGCAGATCAAACTCCATATCAAGTAACAAGCGGTTATTATGTTTATGAGTGGAGTATAGATGCAGATCAAATAGTTGGAACTTATACAGTTGATTGGGAATATGTTGTAAGCGGAGTAGGAACTCATCAATATCATACAGTTGTAGTAGTAGAAGATCTAGATGATCAACCTTCTTATTATACAGAACGAATACAAGCTTTAAGAACTGCTCTAGAACACCACATAGCCTGTGCTCAAAACATCCCTATATATTTTGAACAGTCGAAACCTTCCAGAGATAGATCTGCCTTTGATTTTTCATTTAAAAGATGGAATCAGGCTTCAGGAGTTAGAGTTTATAGAAATCAGGATCTAATAGAAACAAATGTTGATGTAGATTGGAATAAAGGACAAGTAGTCTTTTCAGATACTTTACTTGATCAAGATGTTATTAATGTAGATTATAATTTTAGATGGTTCTCCGAAGATGAAATAGATAGATTTATAGCTAATGCAATATTGTCTATTAATGCTTTTGCTCCTGCATCAGGATATACAGTTTATGATATTCCTACTAGGTTTATTCCTGCTCTCTTATATGGAGCTTCAAAAGATGCACTTAGGCAAATGATGATGTGTCTACAATTCCAGCAACCACAGCAGGTCTTCGGAGGAGAAGAAGCAGCTCAAAAGGCTTTCACTAATATGGAATCACTAAAAAAGAATTATGAGGAAGATTGGAAACTGCTTCTTGAGCAAAAGAAACTAGGTCCTTATCCTTCCCTACAAATGAGTGTTACACCAGAATATACCCTCCCCGGAGGAAGGTCCCTATCTCCAGAAACAACGGTTTTTTGTATCGTTAATGAGGATTTTAGAGGGTATGATTTTGAGAATGTATATACAACAACAAGAAATAGAAAAACAAATGTATGTGATGTAGAAGTAAGTATATATACATTAAAAGATATTTATAAATTATTTAAACAAGGTTATGAAATAGAAATTTTATCTCATAGCAATATAACTGGCAATCTTATTTTTTCTCCTATTAATTATGTTTGGCAATCAGGATTTAAAACTGTATATGAATTAAAAACAACTAATGGTTATTCTATATTATCAAGTGATGAACATCTATTTTATGTTAATGGAAAATATATTCCATTAATGGATATAAGAATAGGAGATGAGGTTATAACATCTGATAATCATAATATTGAGACTTCAAGAGTCAAATCTATTAAACAGAAGAAGAGAAAGCAAGAAATGTTAGATTTAGAAGTTTATGAAACAGCAAATCTATTTGCTAATGGAATTAAATGTCATAATTCAAGGTGGTTCAGATACCTCTTCAAAGGCTAGATAATTCTAAAAAACCTATTTTTTGTCTTAATAACCCTTATTTATCTATCACTCCAAATCCTCATGTATATACAAGATAAAAGATTATATTATTTTTTTTAATATAATCTTTTTTTTATTAAAGGTTTTTGCCAGTTAGTTTCGATATATATTAGTAGGAGATAGTTTGGATATCTATAATAGAAAGGTTATAAAATGGATAAAGATTATATTGTTTGTATGATATGTAATAAAAAAGTAGGAGTTATAAATCATTTACATTTAAAATCTCATAAAATGACTACAAAAAAATATGTTAATAGATTTCCTGATGCCAAATTAAGTTCTCAATCTATGCTAGATAAAAGAAGTAAGAAATTAAAAGGCAAAAAAAGAACTGAAGAAACTAAAAAAAAATTATCAGAATCTGTTAAATTAAGCTGGAAGAATAATCCAAATCAAGGAAGAACAGGACACCCATTAAGTGAAAAAAGTAAAAATTCTCTTTCTAAAAAAATGATGGGACATGAGGTTAGCGAGGAAACCCGTAAAAAGATTGGTATATCTGGTCTTGGTAGAATTCCCTGGAATAAGGGATTAACGAAATATGATGATGATAGAATAATGGGAGTATCTAAAAAAGTTAGTGAATGGAATAAGATTTATATGACAGATGAGATAAAAAATAAAATTAGTCAAACTTTAAAGAAAAAATATGCTGAAGGAATGAAAATCCCTAATGCCAAAAATGGGCATAGAAAGGATCTAAAAATGTCTTTTAGAAGTAGTTGGGAAGCTAATTATGCCAGAGTTTTAAAATTTAATGATAAAAGTATAGATTATGAAAAAGATAGATACATTTTATATAAGGATGATGGTTCTATTATTAATGTTTATACTCCTGATTTTAAGATAGATAAAAAAGTGTATGTCGAAATTAAGGGACATGCAGATGCTTTCGATGAATGGGGATGTAGCTGTAAGAGGTGTTTAAGAGATAAAAATAAAATGAGATTAATGGGAGAGCAATATCCTGAAATAAAAATAAATTTGATAGGAAGAAAAGAATATCAAAAATTATGTGGAGAATACAATTATTTTGTTGATAACTGGGAATTCACTAGATGGGATGATGAAAAATACACTTGGAAAAAAGAATCTTAATTTTTGAAAAAGTGAAAACATTTCTTATATCATAGATCGAATACGTATGCCTCAATATGGAGGTGATTTTAGATATGAGCCTATATTTGTATTCTAATTCCCAGTATGCGATATAAGATAGGAGCAAAATAATGACTGAGAAAGAATTAAGATTTAAAGCAGATGATATAGTTGAGTTATTAAATTTGTCTGAGAAAACCCCACTGCTTGCGGTGGGGATGAATCAGACTTTAAGTCAGCCGAAGGCTGACGAATATGTTCAAGTTCTTTAAAAAGTAAATATTTTCACAATTCTTAAAGAAAAATAAAGGATTTTAATGCTAGTAAAAACATTTTAGC
>Ga0222667_1000729_pt1 | contig 13232 bp, 26 predicted proteins | sample AntAcemetagen657_FD_179854 | JGI IMG/M metagenome (GOLD analysis project Ga0222667, IMG submission 179854) | Saline water microbial communities from Ace Lake, Antarctica - #657 | ecosystem: Environmental > Aquatic > Non-marine Saline and Alkaline > Saline | place: Antarctica: Ace Lake... | reverse complement strand
ATGAAAAAGCTATTAGTATTATTCTTAGTTGGATTGTTTTGTATTAGTTTTATATCTGCATTTACCTTTGATAATATAAAATCGTTTGATTCTAAGGTTGGAGATTATGGTAAGATTGAAATTAGAAACTCTGTGTTAGGATTAAAATGGTTTCAATTAGATAAGATTGCAGAGTTAGAATTGAAAGAAAATACAGATACTTGTGATTCAAGTTGTTCAGCAGAAACAGAGATAGTAATGTATCAGCGAGGAAGTTTAATAGATGATGTTAAGTTTATGACTTTGCAAGAAGATGAATCTTGGATTAAACAAGATATTAGAAGTTACCAATTTTATATTAAAACAAATGAAGAACAATATGATGTAGATGATTTTGAATATCAATGTAAAGAAAGAGAAGTATATGAACCAAAGAATGATACAACTTATACAGAAAGTTATGATTGTAAGAATGTTAAGGTAGGAACTCATAAAGAAAAAGAACCATTATGGGAAGAATATACTCTTGGAACTGAGGTAGAAACAGGAACTTATGAAATAAAATTAGAAGGAGAAAAGAAACCTTCAAGAACAGTAGATTGGCAAATTACTTCTCAAGGAAAATTGATTGATGAGTGGGCCTTATGGGGTGCTTTAAGTTATGGCGAAGCAGTTTATCCTAATTCTTATGATATTATTACTGGTTTTGTAAATAATTATGTAGGTTTTGGGTTTGTTCCAGATGTTAAAATTATGATAGATAATCTTACTATAGATGCAACTGGAACAAGTGTATACCCCTATGCTACAAAAGGATATATTTTAAATGGAAGTTTAGATATATTATTCACTGCAGATATTATTTCTAAGGTTACAACATTTACTGATAATACTTTATCAGTAGGAGAAACATATTTTGTTGCAATAGATAATGATGGAAGCACTTATTCAGTAACATTTGAAGAAGGACAAAGTTATAATTACACATTTGCAGATGGAAATATTACTGCAGGATTGTTTAATGGTGAAATTTCATCAACTACCGCAGGGGAAGTTTTAAGTTTTGGATATACTGTATTAGGAGGAGATGTTACATTAAATTCCCCAGAAAATAATTATGTTTCAACAATTTCTTCAGTAAGTTTTAACTGTTCAGCATCTTCTGGAATAGGAGCAACATTAACAAACATAAGTTTATGGCATAATGGAACTGGAACTTGGGAAAGGAATAGAACAACAGATGTTACTGGAGCAACTAACACAACTGTTTTTACTAATTACATAGCAGAAAATACTCCAACACTTTGGACTTGTGAAGCATGTGATAGTGATGATGATTGTGGATTTGCTTCAACAAATAGAACTATTAATGTGGATTCAACTGCACCAGTAATAACTTTAACTGCCCCAATAGCAGAAATATATCATAGGGGAGGAGATAATTTATCTTTAAATTGGACAATTGATGAAACAACTGGAACTTGTTGGTATGAATATCAAGGAACAAATACAACAGTAACTTGTGCAGATTTAAATGCAAGTTTCATGGCAAATGATTTCAATAATAAAACAATAATGTTATGGGCAAATGATTCTGCTGGAAACACTGCAAACATTTCTTCAACTTGGACATATCAAATATGGGAAAATAGTAGAACATTAAATGAAACAAGTTATGAAACATCAACAGAAAGTTATATTTACAATTTATCAACAGATGGAACAATTAGTTCAGTAAATTTATTATACAACGGAACAAGTTATACTGCTTCAAGTAGTGGAGAATTATGGACAGCAAAGATAACTCAACCATTAAGTATTTATGGAACTAAAGAAATGAATTGGTCTATTAATTATGGTTCAACTTATGTAACAAATGCAAGTCATCAATTTGTAAACAATACAGTATTCGGATTATGTAATGCTAGTTTAACTGAAACATATATTAATTTTACATTCAAAGATGAAGCAGATGATTCAAGTATAGTTGGAAGTATCCCAACAAGCACATTCAATTATTGGTTAGGAGATGGAAGTGTAAATAAGACTTTGACTTTCATAAATAATACTGCAAATCCAAGTTATCCATTTTGTTCAATACCATTAGATAAAAGTTTAAATGTTGATATGGTTGTTCAATATAAAAATACAACAAGTTATCCTCAAAGAACTTATGATCCACCAGTTCAAATATTAACAAACACAACTACAAATAAAACATTGTATCTTTTGAATACTGTTGATGGGATCTATGTAACCTTTCAAGTATTAACTGGAGGGAATACACCAATAAGTGGAACATTAGTAAATGCTACAAGAGTAATTGGAAGTGAAGATGTAATTGTTGGAGACGGAACAACTGGTGCTGGAGGTTCAGTAACTTTCTGGTTAAACCCTGATTTCTTACATACAATGTCTTTCTTAAAAACTGGATATGATTTATACACTACAAGTTTAACACCAACACAATCAATCTATACAATAGTTATGGGAGTAGGAGCAACTACAACAGCAGTAGATTACAATAGAGGAATATCAATAACAACATTACCAACTGGTTCATTCATTAATTCAGATACAACTTATAGTTTTAATTATACAATTTCTACAAGCTATCATTTATTAGATAACTTTGGAATGAATTTAACTTATAAGAATGGAACAATAATAAATAGTCAATCTTCAACTACAGATGTTGGAGGAACTTTAAATCATAATTTCAATACTGAAAATAGCACAAAGATAATTATGAATTATTATTATACAATAAATTCAACACAAATAAATGGAACTACAACATGGTTAGTAAGTGCATCAAATTCATTTAGTTTATGGCATTTTTTCACAGATTTAATATTATATATTGATGCAGATATATTTGGAATACAAAGTGATGATAATGGATACTTTGCTAAGGCATTGTTAAGTGTTGTAATAATCATAATGGTTTCTGGAGGATTATCTTTAAGATATGGAATACAATCCGAACAAGCAATAAGTGGGATAATATTTAGTATTTTATTACTATTAAACATATTAAATTTCATCCCAACCCCAGATTCTTTTTTATTGAGAGATGTTAATATAGGAAATCTTCTAGTAGCAATAATGGCAATGGTAACAATCGCATTTGTATTTAAGGAGGAACAAAGATGAAAATATATTATTTTACAGCAATAGCAGTAGGATTAATGTTCTTACTTTATATTGGAGGAGTTGCTACTACAAGCAATAATATTATAGGTTTTGTTGGTGGGAATAATCCAAGTGGATGGGAAAGTAGTGGATTGTGGATTGCAGCAGCAGTTGCTTTTTTAGCATTCGCAGGAACTTCAAGATTAAGCATTGGTGGTTACACTGCACAAGCATCAGTTGAATTTGTTATTGCTGGATTAATTGGAGCATTATATGTTATATTTGCAGGAGATTTATATTCAATAGTTGGTTTAGTTGGAGCAACTTCTTGTCCTGTTGGAGGAGCATTAAAAAGTTGTGGTTGGGAATATTGGACAATCTGGGGAGTAATAGTTCCTTTGATGACAGCATATACAATAGCATTAATAGAATTTATAAGGGGGTCAGATTAGTGGGAACTTATATTGAACCTCTGGATTTTAAGAAGATATTTTTAGAATATTTCTTAGGAAGCACTGAACTATTTATGTTTGCTTTCATTTTGGTAATATCATTTTTATCAGCTAAATACAATATGTCTAATAGAAACTTTGGATTAATATTGATAATTTGTTCAATAATATTTGCAGGATACATGGGTGAAGCAATCTACATAATCATTTTAGTAATCTTAGGAGTAGTGTCATTCAAATCACTAGCAAGGATATTCACTTAGGTCAGTTTTATAAATGGATTTAACTTATATACAAAATGGGATTTAAAGAAATAATTCAAAACATTGGAAGTAAGAACAAAGAAAGAAAAGAAATGATTAAACAAATGGGTGATCAAATTAGATTCCAAAAATTAGTTGAAGATAGACAAAAGAGTTCTAACCAAAGAGAATTAGAAGGTTACTATGAAGAAGATAAACAAGCACAAATAAAAGAGGCCCTTGAATCTGCAAGAAAGAAAAGAGATAATGATATTAAATTTAATCACAATCCAATAAATGCAAAGAACATAACTAACTCTACCCAGTGGGAAGTTCTAAAAGAAAAGAATCAATTTGGTGGTAAAAGTAATATGTTTGAAAATCAATCAATGATACATAAGTCTAATAATCAGTTACTTAATAGTGGTAACATATTAAATAATGAAAAGAGGATGTTTAAAATATGAGTTCAAAGTGGATAGAAAAAGAAACAAAAGAATTTATGAAAGGAGTTCCTAAAAAGGATGGAAGTGGTGGAGGATTAAGATTAAATAAAGGCAGAGGTGGATGCGATGAACCAGAAGAATTTGGCAAAGGAATGAATCATTTATTTAAAAAAATCAAGGAGAAAATATGAGTGCAGCATTATTAAAAATAATTCCTATAATGCAAAGTGCAATGATAGCTGGAGAAAATGTAAAACTATTAAAGAAGAAAAATAAAACTGCTGGTGACTTCATAGGAACTGGAGTAAAGAACATTGTCGGAATTGAATTAACTAAATTAACAGCAAATGAAATAGAGGGATTTTAATGAAAATAATACTACCAAAAGAAATAAAACTACCAAAGGAAATAAACATAGACATAGACTTGAATACTTGCAATGAAAAGATAGAAGATTCTAAAAAAGATAGAGAAGAATTAAGTAATGTCTTTAGTGGGGAGGACTTTAAATGGTAAAGAAATCTAAGAAAATAAAAAAGATATTGAAGATGCCAAAAGGTAAAATTATTCAAGGCCTTGATGCAGTTAAAGCAATCTCAAAAGGAATCCCAAATGATGCATCTTTAGTTTCTAAAGGTAAAGAAGGATTTATGGATCGGGAAATGATGAAAGAGAGATCTGATTTCTTGGGGGAATATAGTTTATGAAATACTCAAAATTGATGCAGGTGGTGATATTGAATGAATAAGAAAGGAAAAATAGGATTAGGACCTATCATAATGATATTTATTACTATAGTAGTAGCAATAGCATTGTTAGTTCCAATATTTAATTCACAAACAGATTTGACTACTAAGAGAGTAGCAACTGATGAAACATTAGACATATCTGGAGCAGTGTTAGATGGTGGAGCAATAAATACAACATATCCATTGACATTAACTAATGCACCTACTGGTTGGAAAACAACTGGATGTCCTATTGATAGTTTTGTTATAGGTAATAGTTCAACAGACTTTACTTTAACAACTGATTATACAATTACAGCATCAACTGGAATAGTTTATTTGAAGAATACAGCAGTAGTAAACACAAGTAATGCAGCTACAAATGAATCTCTTGTAGATTATACATGGTGTGCTGATGGATATAATACAGAAAGTGGTGCTAGGGGAATAGGTGGAATTATTGGCCTATTTGCAATAATAGCATTGTTTGTAGTAATTGCTGGAGCTGTTAAATATGATTTCATATAAAATTACTTTAATTTAGTCCACGATTAAATTTTATTAGTGGGTACTATTTTCAAAAAATAAAAAGGCCAATAGGAGCAGTTGGAAAGATACCAGTGTCTTAAAGCATTTTGGTCTTTCGCTACTCCTATTTTATGTAATTAGTAAGTAGTTACATATTTAAAAAACTATCTATTTGTCATTTTGTTGTGAAAAAAAGATTATTTAAAGAATTGATTATTTAATGTGTAATGAAAGTAAAGGGGATGACTTGCAAGAAGAATTTTTACTTCACTATTTTAGATAGATTAAAATTCAAAGTAAACTTAGAATCAATAAGAACAGAATTAAATATTTCTAAACAACAATTAAACTATTACCTTAGAGAACTAAAGAAAAAAGGGTTCATAGAAAATAAAGGATATGGATGGTGGGAACTTACAAGCAAGAGTAAAAGAACGACTAAGTATGATATTTTTTTAAGTAAAGACACTATCAGAGGTCACGCATATATCTGGGAAATAAAATTAAACAATAAACCTGAGAATTGGAATAAAAGATTAGAGATAATTAAGAAGAAAGGAATAAATTATAAATTAGTTGGAGCACAATCAACAACCCCAAGAATCAAAGCACTTGGAAGAAAGATATGGTTATGTAATGATCACATAAGAATATTTGATACAGAAAAATCATCTTACTATGGAGAAACAGCAATAGAATCAAGAAAAAACTCATTCTTACAATTATTAAGAGTTGTTAAAACATTAGAAAACAAATTAGGATTTAATCTAAGGCCCTTTGAATGGGAGTTTAAGAAAGAACACTATGCTTTAATAAAGAATGATTTTGCAATAGAACAAAACAATAAGGGAGTAATTATAAGAATTGAAGATGAAAATGGAGAATGGTTGCTTGTGGATGATTCCCTTTCAATGGGGGGTGAGTTAGAAAATGTAGGTAAGAAAGCTTTTGATACAAACATCCCTATGAAGAAATGGTGGAATGATAATAAGAAACATAATTTTAAGGTGACACCAACATTCATAATGGATAGTATAGCAGGTGTAACAAAGAATCAATTAATGTTTAATAATAACTTTGAATCTCATGTAGAAGCAATCCAAACACTAAGTAAATGTGTTAAGGAACTCCAGGAGGAAATAAAGAATCTAAAAAATGAAAAGAAATAAAAGGTGTCCAGTTTGTCAATCTACTAGAATAATAATCAATGGTAATACACTAAGCTGCAAGAAATGTGGTTATATAAATAAAAAATGATAAAGGTAACTGAAATAAGCGATACAATGTTTGAAGTGCTAGGATACACTGTAAAGATTCAATTAAGAAAGGGAAGGAAACTATTGCTCTGCTCCTGCACTAATCATACTAAATTCTGCACAGAAAACGCACACTGCTATCATAAAGAGTTAGTTACTAGATACTTAGCATTAAAACCAATAAAGTTCAAAATTGAACACCTAAAACGCGAGTATGAAGATTTCAAAGGGATAGGTGCAGATATAACTAAAGAAATGTATGAAGATTACTTAAAGCAAGTATTTACACTGTTTGATTTAAAATAAAGAGTTCTATTACTCAAACCTTTTAAACAATATTTGGGTCTAATTATTAACTTAACAACCTCTTTTAATTTTGGGGGAAAGGTAACCAATCCTTCCCTCACCTTATTTTTCTGTCACTATAAAATGAAAAAGAGAATATATAAAGCTAAATTACTACTGACTTAACATGAGGGGAGACGAGTTACAAGGATTAAGAGAACAAAGAAAATCTGAAGATATGGATGATTTAGAAATCAACGAGGAGATAAACAAGTTAATTGAATCACAAGTAATCCTAAAAAATAATAATAAAGAGATTAAAAGTTTAACAAAAGATAATAAAAAATTAACAGAACAAGTTAAAAAATTAAAAAGCAAAGTATTTGATCTTCAATTAAAGAAAGATATGTCACAGAGTGAACCATCAATAAAAGAAGAAAAGGAATCAGATATGATAGTATTAAAAAGAACAATGCTAATGTTAAAAAACAAAGAACAACTAACAGTAGAAGAATTAGCTGGAAGATGTTTAACTCCAATTAAAAAGATGGAAACTTATGTTGAGTTCTTACAGAAGCATAATATTATATTTGGTAAAAGAATAAATGGAGCACAGAGGTATTGGATATGATAGATTGGGCAAATATTTTCAAAATTAGAATAGCAAATCCAGACGACAGTTTTCAACTTCACGAGGTAGTAAAGTTAATAATTGTAATGAAACTATTAAAAAAGTATTCAAGAAACAAAAACCTAATAAGAATTTACACAGAATTTGATATGGATAATGGTTTGATCTGTGATGTTTACTTTGAAAATATGAAAACAAATGAAGTAATAGTATATGAAATCCAAAAAAATATAACAAATGAATGGAAAGATAAAATAGTAAATGCTTACAAAGATTATACAATTCCTTATATTAAAACAGTGGATCTAGTAATAGTTGATCTAAATAAATGCTCAGATAAAATCAGTGAAATAAATAAATGGCTTGAGGATTACATAGTTTAAAATGAGTGAAGCATCTTGGAAAATAACAGCAGTAATATTTATCATAATAGCAATAGCAGAACTTTTACTTATTTGTTATGTTGTCTCTATAGGAATACAATCAATAGAAAATGAAAAAGAATGTGCAATAAATATTTGTGAGGGATATGATTATTATGCTTATGATGATATAATGGAATTATGTAATTGTTATGAGGGAGAAAAATTAGTTGTCCAGGAGAATATGAATGATTGAAAAGAGATGTGAGAAATGTAATAAAATAATTGTAGAAGATTGGGAGAGATGGTTAATTGAAAATGAAAATGCAGCTTACATTCAATGCAACTATTGTATGGAATTAGAAAAATTAGAATGGTAAAAAAAATTATATTAAACGGAAATCATAAAAAAATAGATAAATCCTTTGGGTATGTAGTTGGAACTTATTTAAGTGATGGATGGATTGGAAATGAATCAGTGATTGGATTAACTGTTAAAGATAAAGATTTTGCATTAGAATTTAAGAAAAATTTAGAAAATTGGTCTGGATTAAAGACAAAATATAGTGAACATGATGGATGGGGAAATGCTAAAGGAAAATATTATAGGGTAGCAATATATTCAGTAATGGCTGCAAGATTTTTAAGAAAATTTATTAATGAAAGATTTAATGTCATATATAAATTTAATTCAGAAATAAAAGGAATAATTTTAAGAGGAATGTTTGATGGAGATGGATGGGCAACCATACATGAAGGAAAAACTAGAAAAACAAATGTAAGAATGATTGGATTTACAAATATAGAAAAAAGGAATAGTATGTTAATTCATAATATCTTAAATGAATTTGGAATAAAAAATTCAATAAGAGAAAATAATCATAGTGGTTTTAATTCAAAGAAAATAAATTATGTTATTAGTATAACTGGAAAAACTAATTTTGAAAAATTCAATGAAAAAATAGGATTTACAATAAAAAGAAAGAAAGATAAATTAAATAAGATATTAAATTCATATAAAAAGAAATTATCAATAGAAGAAAAAATAGAAAGAACAAAAAAATATAATAAAGAATATTATTATTTAAATAGAAAAAAGATATTGCAACAAAAAAAAGAATACGATAAAAATAGGAGGAAATTCTAAATGATTGGTTGGATAATTTTAATAGCTATGTTTTTATTCTTAATTGGAATAAGAGCAAGAGTAAAGAAAAGGGGTTATGTATGGAAAGATAGATCAGGAAAAGGAGTAACATTAAAACAATTCTTTAAGAGATGGAAAGACGGCATTGAAGGAGCGACACCAATGCAACAAACAAGAATAGCTTTGTGGGCCTTCTTACCTTTATTTGCTGGAATATTCTGGGGGATTGCTATAACATTTATAGGAAAGACTTACTGGATGTGTTTAATTTTATGTGGATCACTCCCTTTGACATCAGTTCAATTTCTATCTAACTGGCAAAAGTATAAATCCCAAAAGCATATTCAAAAAGTAATGGATGAATTAAATAAAAATGAATAGAACAATAATAGTAATATTTATCTTAGCATTATGCTTAGTAGACTTAGTTGCAACCTACTATTACATTTACACATATAAACAATGGCAACCAAATAAACCTTACGATCAAATTGAATTGAATCCATTACTTAGATTTCTTTGGAATCAATTTGGATTTCACATGGGAATGTTAATTGGTGCAGTATTGATTTTAGCTTTAAATTATATTGTTAGTAAAGAAGCACACTGGGCAATTGTTTTAGTATTAGGTTTATTTTTATGCTGGGCCATGTTCAATCATTTTAATAACATAAGTTTATTACATCAACTAATAGAAAAATATCCAAGTGGTTATCTTCCAACGGAAACCTTTGGAAAGGTAGTGGGAAATAATATTAATTAAATAAAATGGAGGAAAAAAATGACAAAAGATATAAAAGAAAACATTGATAACATAAGGGAAGAATGCGATGAGATTGAAGAAAAGATAGAAGATAAGAAAGTTCAAACTCGTGGAGACCCAATTGTTAGAATGCACTAATTAAATTAAATAAAATGGAAGAACATAATGGCGATAGCCCTAAGAATGCAAGAATTAATATAAATTATACTGGTAAGAAACCAAAAGTAAAATTTAGTTATCCAGATAAGCCAAGACAAATGGAGGGATCAATGTATCTTGCAATAGTTATGTTATGTATGATTGTATTTGCTTTATTATTATATGGATACCAATTTGGAAAAACAAACTTAGATACAGATTATGCAGATACAGATTTAAAAGATTTTGCAGAGTGTGTGGCAATGCACCCAATAAAAACATTAACAAATTATTCTGGAGTTCGTTATGATATATGTGAACCAGATGATAAAATGTTTTTTCCAATAACAATTCCTTTATTTGTAGCAATATTTGCAATAGGAATTTTACCAGGTTTAATTTATTGGCCATTTAGAAAGAAGTGGAATAAATTATACCCAGACTATCAAGCATTTACAGCAAGAAAGAAATATAGAAAGTTTAATAAAAAAGATATAGAAAAAGATAAAGAAGGAAAGTATTATATAGAGATACCAAGTTTTAATAATATTATATGTGATTTCAAAGCAACTAAAGACTTCTCAAAACACTTAGATGAATTTTCAATAAGAGAACATAGATTTTATAGTTATAGACCAAAATTAATTCAAAAAATTTCATTAAAGTTCTGGAAAAAACAAAAGAAAGTAAAAAGAAGAATGATAAATGAATTTATATGGTATGCTAGATGGTATTTCAAAGAGAAACCAAAGTCAGGATACTTGGAGGTTATATTTAAATGAATAACTTAATAGTATTTGGAGGAATAGTAGTTGCAATAATTGCAGCATTTGTATGGGAAGATAGCAGAGAGTTTATGGTAGAAGGATTTGAATATATAATTAGCTTTGAATGGTGGTCAGATCTATGGGATCTATTTGGTTCTGCCTTTGAAGATATAGGAAACATATCATTCATTGGATTGGCTTTTGGATTAATAAGCTTTGGAATAATTTATGGTTTTAGAAATCAAATGTTAAATCCTTTCTTAATTCACATGGGAACAGGAGAAGCAATACTATGGGGGGGAGCAACTTACATAGGTTCTTTTGTTGGTGCATATCTATTAGGAAAAGGAATGGAGAACTCATAATGCAAGGACATAATAGACCAATAAAAGGAGATAGAAAATTAAAATCATATTGGAGAATATGTAAAAGATGTGATAATGATTTTAGAGCTAGTGCAAGAGGATGTAACATTTGTATAAATTGTGATAGAAGCTTTGGAAGTAAACATTGGACTAAAAATATAAATAAAAGGGAGGTGAAAAAATGTTAGAAGGTTTAAAGAAAAGTATGCTTGAAAGGATTGAAAGAGATAGTGTAAAATCTATTATGGGAAATGAAGTTGTTTATGTAAAGAAATCAAAAATGCCTTTAATCGGTGGAGATTGGCAACAAATACATTTACCTGTAAATGAAGATGGAACTTGGAATTGGACAAACTTAATTTTTGGTGGTAAAAGAAATTTAAAGATTTTATTAGCATTAATAATTATTGTAGGAATGGTTGTATTTCAATTCTATACAAATTTTGATTATATAGAAACTCTAAGAAACAATCCCTGTGTTCAATCATGCTTAAAGAATCCTATGAATTGGTAGATGGAATCAAATAGTAAGGAGCATATCCCATGTGTTTTTTATCTTTATTTACATTCAAAATTATATGAAGGTATGCTCACAAAAGAGGTTAGTATAAAAGAGCTAAAGGAAAAGCTTTTCCAATGGAAGATCCCTAGAAAGATTAGACCAATGATTGTAAGGGAATTAGAGATGTTGGGATTAATAACAATGAAGGGAAGATACCTTGTTGAATTAAAGAAACCAAAATTCAGCGAGGAGAAATGCAATGACTATTATAGAATACTAAAGATATTTTAGTCACTGATAAATGAATAGAAAGATATATAAACAAGTAAGTAGTATGAATAATATGGAAAAAGAAAACAAAGGAATAAAATTGAAGTGTCAGAATCCAGAATGCCAAAACGAATGGATCTATAGAGGTAAAAATAAATTCTATGCTTGTTGTTCAATGTGTCATTCAAGTGTAAATGTGAAAAAACAAAATGTTAAAAGGGAATAAAAGTGAAAGGAGGTTTAAAATGAAAAAATTAATATTAAGTATGTTTCTATGTCTTTTCTTAGTGGGACTTGTTAGTGCAGGAACTGTTTACAATGATGATGAAACATTCAATGTAACAAAGACAGATAATGGAAAGAATGGAACAACAGATATATATGGTTATTTAGATTTCAATCCAAATTTCAAATTTCAAATTGAAAGAATAAGTGATGAAGTTTATGAAATTACTTTAATAAGAACAAATGAAACAAAAGAAACAAATTCTTCTGGAGGAGTTAGTTTTTTAAATAAAAAGAATGTTTCAAAAGATTTTGTTATTGTAGGTAATGAAGATCAAACTTCTTATGAAGTAGAAGATCCTATAATAGAAAAACCAAGTAAACCAGATGGAAGTGCTTGTTTAACTGAATGGGTTTGTGAGAACGGAGATTGGATTAAAGCAGATTGGATGCACCCAAAGAGAGTAGAAGAATGTATCACAAATTACAATGCAAAGAATTGTGCTGTATCAGAAAGAACTTGGAATAGAATAATTCCAGGAGAAAAATGTTTTGTATTGAATGATAATGGAATTGGTTTAAAAGAAAAGCCAACAGAATCATGTGCAGTTGAAACAATACAAGAAGAAGTAGAAGAACAAGAAACAGAAGTAATAATTGAACAACCTAAAAAGAAAGGATTTTGGAACTGGTTAAAGAGTTTGTTTAGTTAAAGTTAAATCGTTATACGCGTCATTCCCCAGAAATGGGGAGTGTCATAATCAAATGAAAGAAAAAGAATTGAAACAAATAAAAGAAGAACTTGAAGAACAAAAGAAACAAGCAGAAGGAAAAGTAGAATCATTAAAAGAAATGATAGAAATATTGGATAAGAAGGTGATAGAAAAATGAAACAACTACCAAACACTTTAGATAACCTATTAGCTAAATCATATAAGAAAACTTGGAAATCAAATGGAGATACAAATATGAAAGCGTTAAAGAGATTTAAAAAAGAGTTTGAATTTGCAG
>Ga0222667_1000727_pt1 | contig 13241 bp, 23 predicted proteins | sample AntAcemetagen657_FD_179854 | JGI IMG/M metagenome (GOLD analysis project Ga0222667, IMG submission 179854) | Saline water microbial communities from Ace Lake, Antarctica - #657 | ecosystem: Environmental > Aquatic > Non-marine Saline and Alkaline > Saline | place: Antarctica: Ace Lake... | reverse complement strand
ATACTTACTTTAGCCATTTGATACTTCTAACATATGAACATATCCTAAATACTTATTTGTCGGGCATGTATAAACATTAATTTCCCTTTTCATAAATTTTTCCACTATTCCAACTTGAGTGAAGAAATCTTGTTTTGATTCTGATTTATCTTTTAACTTTTGGTCATATTCGTATTGCAATAAATCCCTTTTAACTTTCCATTTACCTTCTTTTGTCTGAGCAAATTTATTATCATACTTTGCGATCCTGTATAATGTATGAACCATATCAGTATTTGCATGTTCTAATTCAAACAACATATCCATAAAGATTGGTACAAATGAAGGCGGATATTTTTCCGGCAAATCATCTATATTACCAATTAACAAATATTGATATTCGCCTTTTTTACATTGTTCAAAGTTGAAAATCGGTAAAGTATTTAAACTTTTATAATACTTCTTTTTAAACATATTTTAAATTACTTTGCATAATCCTTTATCGTAAAGATTTTTCTTTATACCATCTCTTAACACTTCCCAAGTTTCTGAAAAATGCTTCTTTGACATATCCAAATAAAAAACAGTTGCATATTTTCTATTGAAAGCATCTTCATTGCTTTTTATTATTTTATATCGTAGCTTTTTAAAAAAATAAATTAGTTTAAACATATTTCATTAAATCAGTATCAAATAAATGTTCCTCGGTAATATTATTAAGTATCAAATCCGGTAAATCTCTTTTAAGCATTTCAATTAAATAACTTTGATTTTCTTGTGTCAATCCTAAAAGCAAATCTTCATCAGTCTCAACATTTTCAAAAAACAATCCTAAACTTTCTCTATTAGCTCTTATTTCAATAAATGATTCATTGACTTTTGATATTATGCTTCCATGAAGTTTACCAGTATCTTTTGCTGTTACAATATCTACCCTTTGACCTTTTTTTATTTTAAGGTCAATTGTTTGGGCTGCGTAAACTTCTCCTTCGTCTGCTTCGTTTGTTCTTAATTCTACCTCGTTAATATCAGTTCCTTTGGTTGAAAGTCTATTCCTGTTCATTTCTTCCATTGTCCTGATATATAAATCAGACTTTAAAAGCTGGACAATAAGAGCTTTTATATCAAAAGTTTTAAGCATAAAGAAAGCTGGCTAATTACCAGCCTCCTTTTCAATAGCTTTTTCGAGTTCTTTGATTGTCATATCCTTAAATCCTTCAACTCCTAATCCTTCAGCTTCAATTAAAAGAACTTCTTTTCTTGTTAGTTCAGGCTTTCCAACTAATTTATAATAGTCTTCCCTTGTGCCAAATCCCAGCCTTACGAAGTCATCCAGCTCGATCTTATCAAGCCTTTTACTTCTTTTTTTACCCTTTTTTATAAATACCTCGTTTTCAAATGGTTTTATTTTATTCATTTTAATAAATTTTAAGGTGCGGCTGGTGTTACGGTTAACATATAATCCGTTGGCGTTTCATAACCTTCAGTTGTTGCATCAGGTTGAACTGTTAACTGAATTAATACAGGTGCTGCCGTAAATGCAGAATCAGGCGTTAATGTATAACGTCCTTCTACTGTAGTGCTTTCTAAAATGCTATCAAGTTTCTCATCAGCACCGGAACTCACCAAACTTACTGTAAAATCTGCTGCTACTAAGTCAGTTATTCCAACAGCTCCAACATATGATTTAACATCTACAATAATACCGGTTGTTAAAGTACTTGCTGCTGCTACCTCTGTAATTTCGCAATCTACAATACCATCAACATCCTCAAATTGAAAAGCTGTTGGAAGTGCAATAATTCCATACTTATCCCACTCATCAGCATCTTTAAAGTCAATATAAACAGTCATTTTTTCACTTGCTCCTGAATTTTCACCTGCTACTTGATTTCCTGCAAAGTAATTAATTCCAAAACCTTCAAATATAGTTCCCAGTTGAGAAGTAGCTAGTATATAGTTATTCTCGGTTATGATTGCCATATCTAAATCCTGATTTTCTAAAGCGTGTAAAGCCTTAAGAGTATATGGTGCTAAATGTGTGAACACCATCGCAAGACGTTTATTTCCTGCGGAAACTTTTGACCTAATACCTGAAAAGTCTGACTCTTCAAATTTAGGTTCATCTTGAGTCGGGGTTACTTGATAAATTCGCACTCCCTTATCAAAATTAATGATATACCACCGAGATCCTTCGGCAAGATTTAAACCTGTTGTGTACGTAGCTTCGGCTTTTGCAATTGTTTCCGTTGCTGCAAATTCTGTGCCTTTTGGAAAAAATATTAATCCAACAGGCGGCCCTGGTTTAAAGTTACCTTTTTGATCGGCAATATTTTCATACGTTGTTGTGAAATCTAATTCTGCCATTTGTTTTTATTTTATGTTTTCGTTATCAAATACTTTTTTAATATTAATTGTTAATTTAAATTCTATTGCATCGGTATTTTCTCCAAATACATTTTTTTCATCAACGGCATAATTAGGCCTGAAATGCTTTTCAATAGCTAATTTTTCACCTCTATTTATTATTATTGCCGTTGAATCCTCTAATGTATTTTTAAAAAGTTCGAACAAAGGATTTAATATTCTTTCTAATTTATTAGTTATCCGTTCTTCTATTGTGTAATTCTGTTTTGAATTAGTTACAATTGATATCGTTATATCAACTTCTTTATCAATTAATTCATTTTCAATAGGAGTTTTCTGAGGCATGTCACCAAATAGCCAAATCAAATCAAACTTTTCATCCTTCTTTTGATTCATTCCTTTTCTTTGTACAATCTCAATTACCTCTTTTGGATATCCAAATTGAAAATTAATATACATTTCCCAAGTCATTTCGGTTGTGATGGTATCAGATGTAACAACATCAAATGAGTTTTCAAAAGTTGTATCTACATTTGAAACACGATAGTAACTAGATCCTATTTTTACCTTGAAATAATCTTTAAGGTTTCCAGTATCGCTGGTTCCGATTGTCCATGTTCCATCGCTTTCACTTGCAGATATAATAGTCCCGCTCGATTTCATTTCATCAATAACATCTTCAATTGTATCTTTTGGAAATATTATCATATATTAAATGAATTAATTTTCTCTTTTCTTGTGAATATCCATTGAGGGTAATAACTTTCTCCGTTGTCTACTCTCATTTGATAAATAAAATTATACAAATTACCAAGCAACTTACTTTTAGTGTAATTGTTCCCGAAAGGAGTTGTACCGAAATATTGAAGGTTATTGCCTCGGTTTAAATTCCATAAATCATCAATATTGTTTTCTTCAACCAATTCAGTTTGACCGTACAATTCGACCCCTCTATTAAAAATATCTATTACTTTATCAGTGCTTACGATTTCAGAATTTTCATTCTGATTTTCAAGCCATCCGGTTTTAGTTAATTTTGTATTGGATTTGAATTGTTCGTAAAAATAGAAGTAAGCTAAAAAACTAATTAAATTAGTACCATCAATTATCCCAGGATATTTTATAGTAAAGTCCCCAGAATAATCAATAGTATATTCTTTGCCATTTAATAGATTTTTATATTTTGTAGTTTCTGGGGCACCGTCTGAAAAATCATCTTCAAATAAAAGATATAAATGTTCACCAAGTGCATCAACTAAAAACCTTCTTTGAAATGAACTGTAATTTGTAAAAAATGCAGTTACAGAATCTTCATCACTAAAAGGTAGTGCCAGTTCACCATAAAAATATGTAGAATCTATTAAATCTATCATTCTAATATGTCCAAAATCTTATTTTTAACTCATCCAAATCAACTCCACTACCAGTATAATCACCAGCACTTGGATAAATAAATCTTACAACTATCCTTTTATAATCAAAAGAAACAGGCGTAATTGTTTGAGCTGCCACTGTATTTGTTCCTGAATATATCTGAGTACTATCATTAGAAGTAGCAGCAGCAGGGAAATAAGCAGTTGTATCTAACAACGTTGCTATTGTATAACTTGCAATCCCCTCCGTCATAACAGCATTATCAAACACATATTGATTATCCGCTGTTATTTCGGCTGAATTACTTTCAGCTAATAACGTTGAATAACCCTCAGTATCATATCCTTCGCCTAAAATTGAAATTTTAACAATTGTGTCTGTTGTGCTTAGCAGATCAAATTTACTTGAAATGTGAATTGAGCGAATTGAATTGGCAAAAGCTGTTACAAATATAATATCTAAAGTATCCTGATTAACTGTTAGACTATCAGCAGCAACTCCATTGTAAGTATGTCTAACATAATTGCTCTTCATACTCTTTTCAACCTCTCGATCCTGCGCATAAAGCGAAAGACCGAAGATCATAATTATTAATCCTATTAATATTCTTTTCATTTTGTGCTCCTTTTTTTTATTTGTTTATTTTCTTTTGTTTGTTTAACGGTTTTATCCTCTTTTGCAACTACCTTTTCGGTTTCATCTTTTGCCGGTCTGCCTCTTTTAATTTCAATTGCTCTTTTGTTTTTTATTAAAGCATTTGCAATAGCATCCGGTAGATTACGAGTTTTCCCGTCCAGAGTTTTAACCTTTTTCATGACTAAGCAGGTGTATTTGTAATAGTTGCAATATCGTCATCAACGGTATTAGACCAAATGAAAGCCGCTTTATCACGAGCAGCAAAAGCCATTCTTACAGATATTCGAGCAGTTTTTTCACCATCTATAAAATTGTCACCACTTAAACCGATTTGAAATTCCATTGTTTGACGAATTCCAAGCATAGTTTGTTTATTGTCGCCAACAACACACTGGTCAGATGTCATATCCTCAGTTAATTTAATATTTAAACCACAAACATTAACAGGATTCCCAATACCATCAAATTTAATTCTTCGATCCATGATTGAATTATCAAGTTGATCTTTTAAAGCTCCTAAATTATCAGCATCAGCAGGATTTAACCAAACTGTGTCGGCTCGGTATTTATTTCCTGAACACTGAAGCTTCATTTTTGCAATAAGATCGATAATATTTGCAGCAACTATTTCATCAGTATAAGTTGCAGCAACAAAAGCAGTACATTTACCAGTTGATCCGGTTGTACGCATTCCTTTAATTGCTGAACTATCATCCCCGGCTGTTCCAAGAACTTGGGAATTGATTTTATCCAATATTTTAGAAGGCATAACCATTGCAAGTTCATCAAGTGCTTCTGGTAAATCATCTAATGTTTCGTCTCCCAAAGTTGCATAAGCTGCTACTTTAAAAGATTTAAATTCAACGGTCTTAAATAATACACTTGATTGGTCAGGAGTTCCACCTTCTGAGGTTGTATCTGATCCATCAACATACGTATATGCTACTAATAGTGACATCGTTGGACGGTTAAGTCTTTTCGAAGGCATGTAATCAATAACATTTTGATAAATTGTTAAAGGAATACCAACCCTTTGAGGATCTAATTCAGTTAATCGAAGTAAATCAACGTAATTACCTGCTATGTTTGTATTAAACATATCTACAGCTACTTTTACTTCAAATACCGGGGTTGTTTTTTCACCTTTCTCAGTGAAATAATCCTTTAATGATACTCTTTCTCCGAAATCATCACTTTTTTTGGATAATATCTTATCAGCCATCTTATGATTCATAATTGAATCTTCAAGAGCTTTCCTAAATGTTACGGGTGCATCTTTTTTACCATTGCCCTCTTTTAAACTTTTAATAGATAATCCTTGGGTATCAATAGTTTCTTTTTGCTCAGTAGAAAGCTTTTCAAGTCCTTCTACTTTTTTGGTCATTGTTTCTAAAGAATCGTTTAATTCCTTCATTCCAGAATTATCAAGTTTCTCAATCTTTTCATTGAGTTCTTTAACCTTTAGATCGACATCTGCCTGTTTTACATTATCTTTTTGAGACTCAGTAATAACAGAGTTTACATCCGTCATTATGTCCTTAAGTAATGCTTTTTTTTCAGCTTCTTGTTTTTCTTTTTCAGCTTTAATTTCTTCTTTTGTCATTTTTTTAGCGTTTAAAATTTTTAATATAAGTATCTCTTAAACCTTTATAATCAATTGGAGTGTCCTTTTTATCCGGCTCAATTGGAGTGGATTTATTAGACGGCTCGAATTCATTAATCATTTGTTTTATTTGTAATATTTGTAATTCAAAGTTTCTCATTGAGTCATCAGATACGGTTCCGGTTTTTAATTGCTTAGTTAATAAATCTATTCTTTCAAATAGTTTTATTTTTACAATATTTGGATCACTTGACTTTGAACCTAGATAAGGAGTTAATTGATTTGCGCCAAATGCAACCGTGGATCCTTCATATAAATCGATTTCCTTAACAAGCCATAGATAACCCACCTTCTCAGCATCTTCGGGATTTATTAATAATTGCAATACCCTATCCCAATCATCTGAATCTTCTTCCATATATTCAAGTTGTAAATAACGGAACCCAATGGAATGATTATCGTAAACCTCTTCTTGGTATTTAATAAGTGTGTCATTTCCATCAGTAGTATTCAGCATTTTTGTTTCAAAATAAATACCTGTGATGTTATCAATAGTTTTTTCTTCAAGTACTAATATCTTACCAGGCAATTTTGTGAGGTCATGGAATAAAGCATGTTTGATTTTACCAACTGAATTTGAATCGGGGCCACGTTCTAAAATAGATTTCTTCGCAGCTCCTGGAATTAAAACGTCCCAATCTTTATCAAAATAATAAGCTGTATTATAAAACCCTGTTATAATTCTTTTCGTTAAATCAATATCCTTAATTGTTAAAAAAGGATTTTCAGATTTAACCTGGTAAAAAGTATTTAACTTCTTTTGCTTTAATATTTCAATCTGTGATAATTCCATTTTTTCCTAGTATTAATTTTGCTTGATCTTCTGACATATTAAATAAATACATTAATATTTGTATTCCTGAATCTTCGCTTGTGTTTCCTTCTTTAACTGATTTTTGTATGCTTAATATTGTTTGTGAGTTCTTAGAATTTCGTTCAGCTTTTACTTTTTCATCTTCTTGTAATATTTCAAGGTGTGAAAAGTCTAATATTAATTTCCCTTTTTCTATTACTAAGAATTTTGTTAATCCATTTGCCAAATCTTCAGCAACCGGAATAATCCTATTTCTATAAAATGAACGTTCTGCGCTGTCTTTATTTGTGAATGTTGTGCCTTTGGTATTTGAAAACAATTCTTTTGGAGTGGCATAAGCATCGCAAATTTTATAAAAGTCCTGTTCAGTTTCTTCCATTAATTGTAATCTACGACTATCAAAAGTGTTACCCTCCCAGCGTATATCCTTATTTGTTACCATGATAGCAGACTTGCCATTAGTAAGCCCGTAGTTTCTTGTAGCTTGGTCTCTTATTTCTTTTTTCTCCTCCGATCTTAAGGCCCAAGTTGCACCCGTTGCGTCTTTTGAAGCATTAACCCAAGCTCCAATGGCTCCACGACTATTTAATAAAACGTTTCTACTTTCATAAGCTGCAATGATATTAGATAATGCTTTGCTTAATCCTATCATTCTGGATTGACCTAAGACATATTGACCATTTTTATATTTTATTCCAATGTCGTTTGATAATAATATATCTTCGGTTTCAAATTTATGACCATCCCGACCTCCAAATAGATAACCTTCAATTATTTCGTTTAGTTCAGTTTGTTGAAATAGCTTACCAGTCATTTTAACCGACATCTCTTGAGCTGGTATATTATAAAGACATTTTATATTATCAAAAGTTGGTTTTCGGCCATCAGGATAAAGCTTATATATAAAATCATTACCAAATACAGCTTTATAAACATAAAAGTCCTTTAATAATTCTTTACCATTTTGTACGGGATTGGGATTATTCAGTAATTTCAAAGAACTATGATCTTCATTTTCTCCTTTTTCGTTCTGGTATTTCCATATTCCGTTACTAATTGACTCAGCACCGTAATTTATTACAGCGTTTAGCTCTGGAATCTCATAATAAGCGTTTAAAAGTGTATTGTTTTTGCCTAAATTTAGCCAAGTAGGGTTAAGATTTCCGTACTTATAAAATAGTTTATTGTCTCTTATCTTAGTAAATAGGCTACTCACCCACCTTTTTACGTCCATATTTTAACATTTTTCCAAATTTAATTAATATAATTGGTTTGTTTTGTAGCAATTTTTTACTACATTTGCGAAATGAAAGAGTTTAAGGACATTCCCTTTAGTTTTATCTCAACATCACTTACCGGATATCAGAAAAGAAGCGTAGAAATTAAATATGAAATTGTTAACAGAATTAATAAGGCTAAAGTGAGGGGTGAAAAGGAAACCGTATTTTATGAATTAGCTACTGAATTGAATATTGAATATGAGACTGTGAGGAAAATTTATTATACAATAACTAAAAAATAACCATGAAAAAGAAAAAACAGATTAAAAAGATAAAACACCATTCGAAAAATTCAAAGCCTATTGGTAAAGTAGCTAAATTAAGTATTGATAATAATATCTTGACAGTTAAATATAAATATAATGAAGAATATCAGAAAACTATATTGATTGCTACTTGTCCAATATGTAATATCAAACTTAATGTTAATAAAGATGGTATCATAAAAAAATGTTTTAATTGCGGTAAAGGCATTACACCTATATTTTCATTTAAAGCAGAACCGTTTGAAAATAAACCACTAACTTACCACTCTCTCACCCAAGAATTAAAGGAAAAACTATTTAAAACACATGAACACGGTGAAACTGTTAAAGGGAAAGAAATCGTATACAAAGAATCTGATGTAGTAGATATTATTAATTATTGTTTAAACTTAACTAAATAAAATATCTGAATTAACTAAACTTATTGAATTACAATAATCATATTGTTTAACTAAATTATATAAAAATGAATGAAAAATTAGAGGCAAAAAAGCACGATGAAGCTTATGTAGACGAAATGATAAATTGGATAGATGAACGCATTTTGAACATAAGTAGCGACAAATTAACTGTTGAGTATTTGCAAAATATTTGTAAGATACACCAAAGAGAGTGCAAGAATATAATTGATTCTATGTCATTGTCTATTTCTTATATGGATAAGCAAATCATTGGCGACCCAATGATGCCTGGAAAAGTAAAGAAGTATCTAGCTGGTCAATTGGAATTGCATACAATGATTAAGATTAAAAAACCACCAGTACCAGAAAAACCAAAAGGTAGAAAGATAACAAATTATGCACTTGATAAAAAAGGAAAATAATGATTTGATACTGATCGAATTGAATTAATTTAAATTATGACAAGATGCTTCTGACATACCAAGCTAACAAAGCTAAACTATCAGGGGCATCATCATTTTTATTAGTGCTTTCCTTTAGAAATGAAGTAAGATTTTTCATGAACTTATCATAAGCAGATCCTTTTTCATAGTCAGTTCTAAAATAGCAATATTCTGTAATCCATCCTGATTGAACTAATATCCTGGTTAACTTCTTTGTTGAATTCCATTTACCGTAAAAACTTACGTTTGGGTTATCATCTGTTAATCCGCTTATATATAAACTTCCTTCTTTGTTTGTTTCAATTACACAATTCTCAATCCTGTTCTTACTAAATTGTGCTTCAGATAATGGTTTATTAATCTTTAAGTTTTCTTTGTTAAATACAACATCAATAATATAAACTTTGTTCTTATCCTTTAGGCTGTCGACATGGCTATAAAAGTCGGTTCCTTCGTCTGCTGTATCAATAGCTGAAGTTCGTTCATATTCTATTCCATTATTTAAATCAGATAGCTTAAAACGCTTTAATTCGCTTTCTGGAAATACAAGTCCTTTTAACTGTTTAGGATCTTGCATATATTGAGTATCGAAAGTATGTGATGTTTCCGAGGAATCTTTTAATTCGTTTATATCATCTATATTTAATTTCCATTCCCAAAGAGGCTTATCATTATATATTACAGGCAAAACTAAATTCTTAGATTTATTATTGTTTTCATAGAATTTTAAAAGTACTGAGGTTGCATCTTCAAGGCCGGCCCTTTGTTGAATATTTATGATTGGAGTATCTTTGCTGTTTTTTCTTGATAGGATAGTACTGAAGATTATTTCATTTGCCTTAGTGTTTTTCATGTTCAAATCTTCAGAGTCAGATATTTTATTTATATCATCCAAAACTATACAGCCCTCGAAATCTCTTATATAATCTTCTAAATCTTCATTAATCTCAATCATTTGACCGGCTCCAAATCCTGTTATTTGTCCGAAGATAGTTGCTGTTTTTAGTCCCCCGCCCTGGTCCGTTCGCCAAAGGTTTTTAGCTTTCTGATCTTTTTTTAATTCGACATCAAAATACTCTTTGTACTTTTCGCATGAGATAATATCTCTTATACGTACCGAGGTTTCTGATCTTAGTTCGTCTGAAGATGTTATATAAAGATAATTAGCTTTTGGATTGTTTGCTAGTCCCCTGGCAATAAAGTTGATTGCTGCTAGTTCTGTTTTGCTAAACCTGGGAGGTATATTTATATTTAAGAATATTAATTCGTAATCCTCGACCTTCTGAAGATTATCGCATATTATTTCATGATGGAAATTAACTATAAAATCAGTGCCCCTTAATTCTTTGTAAAAATATATAGTAAAATCTAAAAGGGATTCTTTTAAACTTTTCTTTAATTTAATTAATGCCTTTTTCTCTAATAGTTCTAAATATTCCTTTTTCTCTGGTAGTGTTAGGTTTTGCATTTATTCAATTTCTAAGTATTTCGATTACTTTATCTTTTTTCATTTTAGTTTTATTTACGATGTTAGTTCCACAATTATCACATACTAATTTAGTTCTGTTATCTGTAAATTTAAGTGAATTATTAGAACATACATTACATTTATCTATTGGTAACCAAATATAGTTAGGTTTGTATTTATTATTGCTTACTTGTTTTATTATTAATTCAATTATGTTAATTTCAGTTGGTTCAATTACATCCATCTATATAAATATTATAAATTTTATCAAAATCGCTTAATTCAATAACCATAATTGATTTATTATAAGGATGGAAGAAAATAGTAATAAATTCATTGACAAGTATGTATGTTGTCATATTACAATCTATTTTATAGCGTTCAATTAATAAAGCTGATACTCTACCTAATTGGTCAAACAACTTTTTTTCATCATTGAATTTTGATAAATTAACTCTAAGTTTTATTTCTGTCATATCCAAAGGTACTAAATAACTCCCAATTTAACTAACTTCTCATAACAACGTTTTGTTGCCCTTACATCATCCATTGAATTATGAGCAGGGAATGAATCATTAAATAACTTATCATATAATTCAATTAATGTAGGCCATTTGCCACCCCGACCGTCTTTATGTTTTGCATTAACAAACTTAATTGATTTCATCATGGTATCAATTCTTTTGTCTTTATGTAGTGTGTTATTAAAATTAGCGATGTTGAAAATATCTATATTAGCATTTAATTCTTTGCTAAACATAACTGGCTTATCATTTTTTATTTTTCTTAACACATTAGCCTTAATTATCGAAATATCAAAATATACATTGTGCCCGATTATCTTATTAGCTTCAGCAGAATCAATTAAAAGTAATAATAAAACAGATCTAAGATCAAATCCATCATTAATTGCCATTTCATTTGTTATTCCATGTATCTTTGTTGCCTCATCAGGTATTAAATAACCATCAGGCTTAATTATGTAGTCATTTTCTTTACCGTTATAAATCCATGAAATAGATACTATGTGAGGGAATCTCATGTAGTCAATTTTCCAGTTTGAATTCTTTGGAGGTAATCCAGTGGTTTCAATATCTAGATATAAGTTCATTTTATTTGCGTTGTAAGAATTTCATATAACTAATAATCTCACTTAGTTTAAGGTCTTTCATTTTTGTATTACCTATTAAATCCATAAGTTCTTGTTTCTTTTCTTCGATAGTTTTATCAACTTTAGTCGCTTTACTTAAATCCCTACAAGCATTTTCAAATTGTTTAGATAGTTTAGCAGCATCAATTAATGATTGAAGTATATTATATGGAAATGATTTATTTTGTATTTCTTTGATTTCTTCAGCTAGTTTATTGAAGTCTGTTTTGCCTGGTTTAATATGTCTTTCAAATACAGCCCAATACCTATGTAATAATTCCCAGTCAATTTCAGATACTTCATTATCAAAATTTCTTTGCCATGATAAATAAAGTTGTTTTATATCTTTAACCTGATAACCTCTATCTGCAGCAGCTTTTACAAATTCACACCATTCTTTAAAGTTGCCTATATTTTCACAATTGAATAAAATTAAAAGAGCTAACAACATTTCAAAGTCAATTACGCTTTTAAAAACTAAGTCTTTTATTGTTTTGTAATTCCAAAGACATAAAAACAAACGGTCAAGTTCATTTTCTAAATTAGTGAGCAATGGCTCACTTATTCTGGTTTTTTTGATAAATGTTTCTCTATTCATTTTATATAATTTTATTATTTAATTTTATTATTCTATAAATTTCTTCTTTTAACATTTCTTCATTTGATTTTTTATCTGTGAAAGCTTCAGCTACTTCGGAAATATGTTTTGTTAGATATTCTTGCTCATCTAGTCTTTCATTTTTTCGTTTAATTATTGCATTAATCTCATCAGTAGCTTCTTTTAAAAGCTTAGTTGTTTTCTTAAATCCAATTATATCAGATACTTTCCCAACAAATAGTTGTTTAATTAATTTTTCTTTATTCATAATTTTAGCTTTAATAATGATTCTCCTGCCTGTGATGCTGCAATACCTAATGATTTAAAGTTGTTTGACATTTCTTTAAATAATAAAGTATATTGCATTAATACTAATTTAATAAATACCTTTGTATTAGACTTGAGTAAATATTCGCTTATTGTCATTTTGTATAGATTTTAAATAATTAGCTATTTTCTGAAAGCCTCATTATACTTGCATTACATTAGATTGTTTCAGTACTAAAACAAAAGTTAATATTCACCTGATAAATATTCAATAATACAAGGTTTTGATATGTTTACTTTCTCTATTTTAAATTTATTAGTATGGATTAAGGTTTTTTTTGCTATCCCTTTGGCTTGATTAGCATCGTTTGCAGCTATTATAAGACATCCTCCAACTGGATATATAGGTATAAAATCAACTTTATATATTTTCATTTCTTCTTATCCTTTTTAGTTAATTCATTGATTCGTGCATCAATTTCGGCCTCGGTTGGTTCTTCATTTATATTAGTTTGTTTTATTTCTAATTTATCAC
>Ga0222667_1000724_pt1 | contig 13277 bp, 33 predicted proteins | sample AntAcemetagen657_FD_179854 | JGI IMG/M metagenome (GOLD analysis project Ga0222667, IMG submission 179854) | Saline water microbial communities from Ace Lake, Antarctica - #657 | ecosystem: Environmental > Aquatic > Non-marine Saline and Alkaline > Saline | place: Antarctica: Ace Lake... | reverse complement strand
TACCACCATTGAATGGCATTGTCATACCACCTGTCGCTCCAACACCTATTTTTGCCTTCTTCTCCCCATCTTTTACCCAAGCTCTGCAGATTTCAATAGCAGTATCCACAGCTTCTTGTGGGTCTTTAAATTCATCAAACTCTCCTGGGTATTTTGCAACCAAGGCATCAGGGTTGGTATAGTCAATACCACCTTCTGATACCTCTACCACAGGATCTCCTTCTGGCCACTGTATTTGGCGAGTGATCGTCCAAACCATATTAATTTACCTCCTTTCGTTTTGAGTCATTCCATGTTTCATATTCCCCATAAAGGTATGGACCACTCCACCTGTACCCTTTACGGAGTTTTGGTAGTGGGTAAAAGTTTGTAGCCCTATATTTGTTGGATAATTCAGCATGATGGTATTTACTGATTTTATTTGTTGGTGTAAAAGCTCTCCAGATATAAACATACTTGTATCTGAATTTTTGTGGATTACTACACCCTGTTGTTGGGTTCCTATCAGTTGGATTGTGAATATAAATGTTTTCGTATGGAAATGATTCTCTATACCCCTTCATGGTTTACCTCCTTTCATCTGTTTTTAATGTGATGGTAGCTAATAACTGCATCTGAGAAGTAATCCCACGATCCAATAACTTCATACAAATCTTCTAAGTACTCTTTGTAGTCTGCCCAAAAATCATATACCCCATATGCATCGATCTGTTTCACCATCTGCTTTCTCTGCCCGTTCACCAAAGACTCATGAATTTCTTCAATTGTGTGCATGGTTTACCTCCTTTCTATAAAGTCATTTTCAATATCTTTTAGAGCATTCATGGTTTTTAACCAAATAACGTCGGATAGACAAGTCTTATTTTTTCTGTTCCACAGTTCTTCTGTTGTGAACCCAAGTTTATTTAGTTTTTCTGCCGCTCTACGCTCTGGCGGCAAACTATTAAACTCTTTTGAAATAAGTTCATCCACCTCATCTTTGTATTTCCATGTCATATCGCACCTCCTTTCTTTATAAATCTTTTTTTCGTCCAACATCAGTACACGATACCAAAAACTTGTCTGTCCTGACATCATCCATAAAATCAATCAAATCTTTGGGCATACCACTTTTGAATACCACACCTGTTTTTGGATAGTACCCTTCCCTCTGTAAAATATCATGGGCTGTTTGTAGGTACTGATCTCCATACCCGTATTGATATTGATTATTCCCTATCAGCTTGCCATTTCCATCATACACTTCCACAGAGTGATAGGTGTTCCCGTTGGTTCTTTCAAACCATCTCCGTCCGATTATTGTGAATCTTTCTTCCATGTTTTCCTCCTTTCTAATAACGTAGTTCATCCAACAATCTTTCCAAATCAATAATTACTTCATTTTCTACACAACAATGGTGGTCTGCTTCTTCTATTGTTTGAAATTTTCTGGCATACTTTAGATTTTTAACATAGCTTGTTTTGTGGCCTGGTTTACTCACATACCCACCGCCTTTGCTGGTTCTTTTAAGTAGATACATTTTGGTTTCACCTCCTTTCATTTCCTTGAGAATTTTGTTGGTTAGTATTACCTTCCAAGCTGCCTACCACCATTAGGTGGTCGGCAGGAGCAAGGACCAACTTAATACTCGATTATAGCTGCACCAACAATTGGCTTTTGGTCTATTTCTGTTTCAAGTATGTTGGTTGAAATACAATGCATTCCACCACATTCTTCAATAACAGCCAATTTTTCCTCTTGTGTTGGGGAATGATCAAATGTGCCAACTGTGATCTCATTACACTCCCTACACGAAATAGCCACAACAGTCCATATTTTCATAATTTACCACCTCCTATGCCACCAACCCCAGTTGGGTTTTAAAGTATTTTCTGACTGCTCTAACAATGGAATCTCTAACATCCATCTGAAATATTACCTCTGGATCTTGATGCCCAGCTGATCTCAGGGCATTCCAAATCAAAGATCCATGAATATACATCTCCTTAAGATGGGATTTGAGATGGTCGTTACCTGCTATGTCTCCCATAGTTTTGTGGTCCTCCCCTTGGAAAGAGCAATACCAACAGTCGCCACCATTTGGTTCAGGGAGTTTTGGTAAATCTTTCAACCTTTTACAATACTTTTGGATTTGCTTGAGGAGAAATTCCTCTTTTTTGTTGGGGGATTTTTTTGGATTGACTACTTTTCCATTTTTGACTTTAATACCATCAAAATAAGCGTGTTCGTATGGAATTTTGTCAGTTGGGAAGGAAAGATACCATAATCCTTTTGCCTGGTGTATAAAAGTTTCAGATTGGAATTCATTCATACGTTCTTTTGTGGTGATTGTTTTCCAGCCACCACTGTTAAATATTACTCCACCTCTTGGTGGGAACTCAAGTATGTCTGTGTGGTGTAGTCTGATTACTTTTGTTCCGTCTGGTTTTATGTATTCCACTGTGTTGTTGGCTATGATTTTTGCTTCTTTTGCCTCAACACCTTCCATCATTTCTCTTTTGGTAGTCATATTTTCCTCCTTTCTTGGTATTTTTAGATTTTTGAAATAACTGTTAGTTGGCTTCCTTCAAAATCTTGCTGTAGTGGTGTGATACCAAACTCAGCAAAAATCTGATCTGCTATATCACATGCCATCTCATATGATAAGTCAGGGTTGAAATTATTTGTGCTTAAAGTATCCATAATTACATCTTCCAGCCGTTCTCTTATTGACTCTGCCATCATTACCTCCTTTTATTTATGTTGACCAGAAACTTCAACTGGCCCTATTATCATAACATCATCATTCCCACTGGTGTGGACTTCTCCTATAGTCTTGAATCTGAAAATGTTTTGGCCTTTTTCATTACATACCCAAAGGCGAACTTCCCTCTCAGATATGGTAACTAATACATTGCCAGAAAATTCTTTTGTTATAACATTCATGGTTGCTCCTTTCATTTTACCCATAAGTTGTCCATAATTCAAAATCTGGAAATAACTCATTTATGTCGAGCATTTCACCAAAGTCAGTATACTGTCTGGTATATAGGGATGCCTCATTGAAACTAAGATAAAGCCCATCTTCCAGACCATCATAAATATCTCCATTTTCACGATCATAAACAAACAACCAGATAGGCGTTGGTGTGTCAGTAAGGTTGGACTTGAGTTCAATGTCTTCTCTGTACTCTTCTGTCCACAATTCCCATAAGAAATCAATATCATCCTCGTTTGGGGGCCTTCCCAATGACTCCCACTCTTTTCTTAAATCGTCCAACGAAATTTTGAGTTTCTTCAAATTTTCTTCTGTTGCTGGTAGTACATACCCACAACATGGTGCTGTTCCACTTGACATAATTTTACCTCCTTTTTTATCTTTGGTGTACATCTAAAAGATTAATAATATACCCACAACATTCTCTGATATCTCCAAGTTCTGGTTGTGGTTCAAGTTCCTGTATGGTTGCCATTAAAGCATCTTGTAAGGATTCATCATCGGTCCAAAATCCATAACAAGCACCATCCCCTTCCTGCGATCCAAAATAAGTGTAGTCTGGAGCAATGTTGTTTATCAGATCCCAAATGTCCTCATTGAGAATCCAAGAGGCTTGTTCCCTATATTCTTCTTTATAGTCACCATCTTCTCTTTCCAACTGAGTGACTTCTTCTTCTATGGCATTAACCTCCCCTTGGATTTCACATTCTTCAACAATAGCGTTTAGAAAGCCTAAAAAACTTGGTATTAAATCCTCTTCCCGCATTGTGGCATTACTCAGTTCTATTCCAACATACTTATTCGATAACTGTTTCATTTTGGTCCTCCTTTCTTAAAAATAATGCTTGACAACCACATTTATATTATGTTATGGTACTCCAAATGAAAAAATCCTTTAAATATCGGTTATTTGTTAATAAAACCCAAGAAGCTAAACTTGGTGAATTTCTTAATTCTGCCAGATTTCTATACAATTGTGCTCTCAGTGTGGAACAATTGTGCCAAAGGATCTGAGTATCCGAACCCACAGTTGCCCAGACTGTGGGTTACAGATCGACAGAGACCATAATGCTGCTATTAATATTTTAATGCTTGGGCGGAGCGTTTTGCTTGGCAAAGAAGCTGTCAACTTAGGTTGATAGAGTCGTCACATTTCTTTGTAGTCTTCAATTACCACCTCTTGACAATCTGCTGGTAAGTCCTGAAATTTGATCTTCCTCCCCAAATGTCCGTATTTTGGATAGTCAATAACAAAGTCTGAGTCTCCATGTTGTCCAAACCCCTGTGGATGGAATGGACTTTCTGACATACCAAGATAGTGGCATCTATCATCCCTGCCTTTGAAATTCCCAGTAAATACCACCGTATAACGATCAACAGTTTCCCCACCGTTGTCATAAATACGGATATTTTTGGGAACACCATTTGGCATAAATTTCTCTACTCTGGTCATTTTGGTTTCACCTCCTTTCATTTTGTTTGGTTGTTTATACATTTTGGACATGTACACTCGTCACTTGGTTTTCCATGCCATGATTCTCCTGATAGTAGTTTATATTCTTCCAAAATATCAACAAGTTCATTCTGATCAACATATCTCCCAAGATCACTTTGGAATATTGCATTTTCATATTCAGCTAATGTCGCCATCTTTTTCACCTCCTTTCTCTCTTTAATAGGTTAGCATATTTTTAGAGTCTTTTTTCGTTTATTTTCAGTTCTATGTATTATTGTTTATGCCCTTTAAAAGCCCTAAAAAGCATCATAAGCCCTCTAAAAGAAAAAGGCTTGTCAAGGTATGCGTTTTTTCTTAAAGTCGATTCTCGTTGATCTCAGAGCCTTGTGTGGATTAACTTACTCACATAGACTGTGGAATCTTGAGAATTCCACAGTCCTGTCAAAAAGTTAAACTTCTATCCATTCAATATGTCCATCAGGGTATTCTTCTTTTTCCACCTCGACAACTTCATAGTGATTTTCTGGCTGCATAAGCTTGCAATGCGCATACTCACTTTGGACAGCACGGACAGTCTCAAAAGTTTCCATATCTTCCATATCTTCTATTGGTACTTCTATCCAGCATTTTACAGCGTATGGCATGGTTTCCACCTCCTTTTTATTAAGATCCCTTTGGTATGTAAGTATTCTACCATTCTTTCTACACCCCTCTTAATTTGCTTTGGTTTTTCTTTACAGCAATAATAATTATCTTTATTATCACAAGCTTGGTAGTATTTGCATTTGAAATACAACATTTTGGTCCCCCTTTCTACCAGATAAATGTTGGTAAATGTTCATATATAGGCCCATCTCGGTCTATCCGTAGGTGGGTACAATCCTCAGCCCTTGTGATTTCCAGCAAATACATAAATTCTTTGCTATAGCGTTTGGAGACATCTTCCTTATTATAAAAATAGGATGGTATAAATACAATATGACCATAAATACCATATTCATACACTACAATGGATGGTGTTGTGTTACTTGTGGCGTCTTTTGCTAATTGGTTGGAATCTGACTCTTCTATATGCCCTGTTGACACAACCAACGTTTTGTGAATTTCATATCCCATAATTATTTACCTCCTTTTGTTATGGGTTTGTGGTAATTGTTCAATAGTTACTCATTATTTAATACCAATGCCCTTGAAATTGAAGTTCCCAGCTTTGACTGCCATAGAATCAGCATCTTTTGCTGCTTGGAAATCCGGTCTTTTTTGTTCTTTTTTGTCGCAATCCATACAAATAATCTGTGTATTGAACCATGACATGGTGGTGATATTTGTTTCCTTTCCACATCTCTCACATATTTCCATCTTTAATGCCTCCTTTTTCCAAGAATTTTAGAAACATTCCACCCTTGAGAATTTTAGGGTGCTGTCAATTATCTGGATCGTTGACGGTTTATAGCCCTTGCTTTGGCTGCCCTTTTGTTGGTCACTTTTCTGGCCTTACGGTATTTTTTGGTACCTCTACCATTTTCATCCAACTTAAGCATTTGGTCCTCCTTTCTTTGAGAATTTCTGATCTTTGTTTATTCACAACATTCTGATCTAATTAGTCTGATGGTGTCCGCCAAGGCGCAAAGCCCTAATTGGGTGTCAATATGGTAGCTTCCAACTGCAAAACCTTTATACCATTCTTTTGGTGATGGACACCCACAATGACCAGCAACACGAACCACTGTACCATGTTTTTCATGTAGCTTATTTGCATATTTGGGAGGTATTCCTGGTCCTTTCGCAACCCAATAGTTCCACGCTCGTCTGAATGACCATCCATACAGATTGCCAATTACAGAAGTTTTTACTTCTCCATCATTCCGAAGAAATTCAAGGTTGGCAATTTTGATTTTGGCAATTTCAAGTTCTTCTGCAATTTCTTTGTCTTTATCTACTCTTCCAGCATAGTTGTCCATATCTTCTATCTCCTATTAGCCCGTTTCTTGGGCATCTGAGTTTGAAAGTGATACATGATTCCAGTTATGGACTTCATACCCCTGGCCAACCTACGATTTCTGGTTACTAAATTTTGCTTTCTTCTCTCATTTTTTGTTGGATAATCTCTATTAGTCATTTTGGTTCTCCTTTTTTGGTTAGATTTTTACTCCATTACCAACAATCTCTTCTTTAATTCTTTATATTCCAAGTTTACTCTTTTGTCGGCATACTGTTTACGAATGGTAGCAATTTTATTGCCATCAATAGATAGTGTGGTGATTGGATCATTGGTTTCCACGATCAGATTATGCTGTTTTATGAATTGGTGGATTTTGGTATTCATGTCCACCTTTTTATTGAACTGTTTTTCACCACGAATTTTCTCAGCCATCTTGAAATACTCTTTTACAATTTCTTCTTTGGTCATTTTTGGTCCTCCTCCAGTTCATATAAACCCATCATTTCTTCTTCTGATAATGAGTCTACATGGTCTTTAATAATAAAGAAAAAATCTTCAATTTGGTTCATAATACCCATAAGTGTACGTTCTTTTCTTTCATCTTTTGGTATTCTATTTAACATCTTAGTTCCACCTCCTTTTTAATAAATGTGTTCTGCCATACGCTTGATGATCATGTATGGAGCCAAGTTAATATTTCCGATAACCTCTTCCACATCCCAATTGTTTTGGAGAAATATTGCTCCAACCTTGTTGGCCCCCTCAAACACTTCCAGGCCAACATACCCCAATCCAAAATGTCTGGTTAGAATATATGTTTCCTTTCCATCTCTATACACATCAATTTCATCATCATGCCCAGCTTCAATCTTGTGGGTATGTATTCCAGATTTATCTCTGAATGTGAGTTCAAGTGATGGATTGAAACGACCAGCTTTTATCATATCATCTATTGATTCTTTGTGAATATCGTGCCAAACTTTTCTCATGGTCTTTCTCCTTTTTAGTGATCATTGCATCCACATCTTACCAAATTCCATTCTACATTAGTTACACCAGCTTCTTTAATTTCTTCTTCATCAGTTAATAACCAAATTTGGTTAGTATCAGAATCAACCTGTCCATCACCATAGCGATTTCCTGGTTTTCTGACAACAAGGTTTCCACATACAAGACACTGCCCAAAAATCCTTGCCATATTTTTTCCACCTCCTTTTTCTTGGTTAGAATGTTGAGAATCCCAACTACTTGTCAAGATCCCAAATGAATATAACTGCGCATACCAACAATCCCAAAATACACGCAGTACAAATACATCCCAAAATTATTGCCAACATAACTTTTCTCCTTTTGGTTATATGGTTAGTAAAAATAGACTAAAGAAGAACCAAGTAGTTGGAACCTCTTGAGAATCTCCAACCCCTGTTGTTGGGGTTGGAGTATGATGGTTATATCAGATCATCAATATAGTCCTCTTCCAAACCATTCACCACAGATATCAAATGGTAGCTCACCATCTTCTAAGCGATCCATAAGATCATCTCTGGCCTCTTCTATTAAATCATCTGCTTCCATCTCTGTTAAACCATCTCTTTTTATCAGGACTTCTCTAATTCCCATAGCCATTTCCAAATCCTCCTTGAGAAATATGGTTAGTTGTTAGAACATGGCAATTATAACTACCATGAACATACCCCACCCTATCAAAACCGCCATTCCACACTGTTTTATATTTGTCATAATTACCCCCTCCCACAGTTACAGAATTTTTGGTAAAGGTTCTCATAAAATATTGACCTTGAGAACCAAGAGGCTATGTCCACGAACGAATAGCCATCACCTCTCAACTGTACATACGCTCCAAACATTTTATCATCCATTGCCATCTCCTTCCCATATAGCTATTTCATATAAAAGATTTCCAGGATTTACCTCTCCAACAACAACACCACGATACAATACTGAGATGTGGGCATCATCCAACTCATCTTCAGAGAAATCTTGGATAACGTCTTCCAAGTTTTCATAGTATCTTGGCTTCATACCTACTAACCAAACTGCAAATGTTGTTTTTCCCATACTTTTTCTCCTTTCTAAAAGTTTATTCCATACAACCACAGTAAACCATTTTGTATGTGGATACATCAGCTTCTTTGGCTTCTTCTCTACTTGAAAGTAGCCATATTTGGTTTTCGTCGGAATCCACTTGTCCATCACCGTGTCTTTTATATGGGTGACGGACTACGATTTCTCCACAAGCTGTACACCATCCAAAAATCCTTTCCATCTTTTACACCTCCCTGATTAGTTTGTTGATGGTTTTTTGATCGGTGATATTATTATCAACAACCATCTCACTTACCAAATTTTTAATTCTACCAACCTCCTTCCCTTGTTCTATTCCTAACAGATCCATAATCATTGTTCCTGTTACCAACGCCGTTACCTTTTGATTACCAACACGTTCTTTTATGGTTAAGGCGTGAGCAACCACCTCTTTATAGGTACGTCTTCCAAAACTATCGGCTGCGCAAACAACAGACAATTCTTGGAAGTTGTCATGTCCTACCAACTTCATGATTTTACTTGGTTTCATCTCCAGGATCTTATGAAATCGCATATGGTTTTTAGTCGTGAAAACCAACAATTCCACTTCTTTGTTGGAGAAGTTTAATCTTTTTGCTAATGCTTCCACAAGAACTGCCCCAACAGCATCATGCCTGTGGTAAGTATGATGGCTGGTACTCTTAAGTCCCTGTGTGGTTGTTTTACCAACATCATGCAGTAGAATTGCAATTAGTTCCATAGGTTTAGCATCATCAGCAAATTCCAACGCTTTGAGAGTATGCCCAAAAGTGTTAGAGTTTTCAGGATGGTGTTCGTGTGTTTCTGGTTTGAATTTCAGTGCAGCAACTTCTGGTAGAATCTCTTGGAGTAACCGCAATTTATCCAACAACTGAATATATTTGGAAAACTTTTTACCTCCAAGTTCTGCTGCTTTTAGCAATTCTTCTTGGATTCTCTCAACTGCCAAAGAATGAATTTCTTTTGACATACTCTTGGCAGTTATTTTGGTTTGCTTATCAATAACAAATCCAAGTTTGGTTGCAAATCTAACCAACCTCATTACCCTCAACTTATCTTCCAAGAATCGTGCTCTTGGATTACCAACAGTCCTGAGAATTTTTGATTCTATGTCTTGTAATCCATCATGATGATCTATTATTTTACCATCTGCAGTCATTCCCATAGCATTAATGGTAAAATCTCTACGGGAACTATCTTCTTGGAATGAGGATGTTTTGGTTATAGAATCAGGTCTTCTTCCATCTGAATAATTTCCATCATTTCTAAACTGAGCAATCTCAAAGGAATACCCATCTTGATTTACTACAACGATACCAAAGTCCCTGGATTTTCCAATATCGTAAGTCTTGAATTTTTTGGAAATCTGAGAGATAGGCATATTTGTTGCAATATCTACATCATGTGGAGCTAATTCTATTAATAAATCTCTAACAGTACCACCAACAATTAGTGCTTGGTAGTTTTCCGCCTCTATTTGGCGACAGATTCTCTTAGCAGTTTCCAACATTTGATCCCACCTCCTTTCACTTGAGAATTTTGTTGGTTTGCTATCCTTTAATTTTGGCGAGCCTATCGTACATCTTGTCGGATTTCCAAGACATTTCTGTAATACGCTCCATCTCTTCCATGAAATATTCATCATGGTACTTCCGATTGATATGGGATACTTCATGCATTGCCAACATCTTCAATTTCCTTGCCAACTTTTTCTTACTGGTTAGTGGATATTCATCCAACACTTTTGGATTAAGGAAGAAATGTAATTCATTGTTGGCATTTCCAAGTTGTGCCTGTTGGTTATCATTCCAATTAAAGCCAATGGTGAAACTCTTGTAAATCTTGGTATCCAACATAACCTGTTTTACTGATTCACCCCACATTGTCAAAAGAGTTTTGGCTCTCTGTGCATTCATTCTTGAACCATCGAGAAACATCTTGGCTTGTTCTTCTTTACCCTTCTCAAATTTATGGACTGTGTCCCAACGAAATCCGAAATACCGCAGTCGTTGGTAATCATAGCGATCAGTTCCTTCCACCCTAAGCTTGGATAATTTCTCATCCAAATCACCATTATTCATAACAACGAATTTGGCAAAGGCAGATAGGAACTCTTGGTTCGTTGCGGTATTGAACCGTGCATCCATAAATTCCATATCTTCATCCGATACATGAATCTGCTCTCCATCTTCTCCTTGGGTACGGAGAGTTATTTCTTCTTTGTCTGGGTGGAGTGCTGATTGCCGATCTGCTGCCAGCCTATGGAAGAACTTAGAAGCATCATCAGAATGTCCATACTTCAAACTGTCTCTGTTGGATGTCAGACAATCAATTGAATTGTGCCCAAGTTCCAACGTAACTGCTGGAATGTCTGATCCAATATACCAATCAAACATCCAAATACCACCAATTCTTACTTTTGCATATCCAGATGGTTTAAGGTCTTCATTTATATAGATGGAACCTATATCCAGGGTTTTTCTTAGTTCGCCTTTTGGGTAGTCACAAACGGCAACAACACCATCTATTGTAATGGCGCAATCAGTTTCCATTTCACCAACAACTCGGGTGAATTTAGATTGGATAGTTGGGAAATCTTCATCATCCTGAACCCATATTTTGATCAGTGTACCATCAAGCCAATCTTGTTCGGAGATGGTATAATCAGAATCAGCACCACATACTAGCCAACATTGTGTATGGATTTCGTATTTTTTATGGGCAAGCAGTATAAGTTTTTTGGCTTCCCCAAATGCCCCTGTTGAGTTTTCCAAGGGTTTGTATGATTCCCCCAACGCTAAGAAAACATCCAAGATTGTCTTTTTGGACATTCCACATCCATCATCCTCGACTGTGATGGTACGCTCAGTTTTATCAAAGCTGATGGAGCAGTTTTTGGCCCCACTATCAATAGCATTTTGGAGAGCCTCTCTCCCCAACGCTTTCTGCCAATCACCATAGACTTTTTTTACTTCTTCTTTATAGTAGCCAGATGGTATTTTGATTGCTCCTTTTTCCATAATGTTTCTCCTTTTTGGTTAGTTGTTAAAAATCTTGAGAATCCCAACTACTTGTCTGTATTTTATTTGGTTAGTAGAGCTGCTTTCCAAGCTATTTCAGCTATCCATTCCATGTCCATTTTGGAATAATTATCATCCAACTCTACTGCGTTTTCTTTCCACCAATTACGGAAAGTCATTTCTTTCCCCAACTTTTCTAAACATTCTGGGCAAGATACATTATCTTTGTTTGTGGTTAATCTCATTTCAACACCACGAACTCCGCAATACGCCACACAATCATCTATCTCGTCAGCCAAACTTTCTCTTTTAATGTAATGCGTATCCATAATCATTCTCCTTTTTGGTTAAAGGTTAATCCCAACAAAACCTACCAAAACCTTGAGAATTGGTGGGCTTTGTTAGAAGGGCAGGTTTCCAGCCTGCCCAACTGGTTACGCCATAGCAGTGTGGGGGTTAGTTTCCAACTCTTCACTTCCATACCGAGATTTGATAACATTCCAAGGAAGCCCTTCCCTCTTCCATCGTGGTCCAGTACCTTCATGCCAAGACCACTTCTTTTTCTTGAATCCATATCGGAAACCATGTTCCTTAAGTTGGTCTCCTACTCCAGTGCGGAATTTGGAAAGGTCTTCTTTCTTTTTCAATCTGGATTTCACAGTATCTGTTGGAGCGTAGTTATATTCAGGAGGACCATCAACTGTTACCCACATCCACACTCCGACACGTTCGATTGTGATGTGTGGTATGTGTCGGATTGCATTGTAAATATCAACCATAAACTCTGCAATGTTGGTCGATCCTTTATCCCCAACTTTCCATTTCCCGACGTTTTGGGATAAAAAACTGTAAGCTTCATTTACCAACTTTGACATTTCAAGAGCAAAGTCTATGTCCAGAATTGTAACGTCGGGATGGTATTTCCGCATGGCTTTTCTATATGCGGAAGTTAAACCATCATCAACTTCCATACTTTCTTCCATTTCTAAAATGGAAATTGCTTCCGAAAATTTCATGGTACACCTCCTTTTTTAGTTCTTGGTACTGTTTTTGAGTAAGTAAGTTCCAAGTATATCCACAATGAGGACACACTAACTTTGGGCCAGGACCATGAAAAGTCCTACCACATTTCAGACAAGCTCTTTCTGGATATGTTTTCATCTACAAATCTCCCTTCATGGTTAAAATGTTCACTCCAAAGACCTTGAGAATCCTATCAGGTTGTACCAGATTGACCACACTGTTTGTTCTCTACCAAAGGCAACCAATGGTATGCCTTTTTTGTGGATAGTCCTCCTGGTTGAGATTAGGGACCAACAAACTATTTAATCAAGGTTAGATGGTTAATAAGATAAGACTCAGCAAACTCCAACAAATATTGGAATTTCTTGAGAATCCCCAACCCCTGTTTTGCGTAGGGTTGGGGTGTGATGGTTACTAACCTACTCCATAACGGTTTCCCCGATCCCAATTATTATTGGCTCTCCATCGGGGTCAATATCCGTTACTTCATCCCATGTTGGTTCACCGTCAAAGTATTTCTTGACGGATACTACTATGGGAGCATCCATAGGTGATGTGTTTTGTTCCAACGCCTCTATTAATTCTTTTTTGGTCATCATAATCAAAACCTCCATAAATTAAATGGTTAGTAAAACCAACTAAATTCCACAACAGACAAAACCATGGTCACGATTGATACTTCTCAATCCATGGGGTGTATTCCAAATCACCCAGTTCCACATACCAGGTTATGAAGGAGTCAAGATACGTGCCATCAACTCCCATGATCTGCC
>Ga0222667_1000717_pt1 | contig 13369 bp, 20 predicted proteins | sample AntAcemetagen657_FD_179854 | JGI IMG/M metagenome (GOLD analysis project Ga0222667, IMG submission 179854) | Saline water microbial communities from Ace Lake, Antarctica - #657 | ecosystem: Environmental > Aquatic > Non-marine Saline and Alkaline > Saline | place: Antarctica: Ace Lake... | reverse complement strand
CCTGTGCTAAATGTCCAGGAAAATTAGTGGATCACAATTTTATGTGTGCGACTGAGGAGTATGACTACGAAACAAAACCCGACCTTTTTTACAAAGAACTTTTGCGGTTGAACAGAATACGCAAAGCCAATAAGCCCAAAAGACCGAGGAAGTGACATGGAGCTAGATACACCGATACAGTACGTACCTGGGGTTGGTCCGAAGCGTGCTAAGCTGTTTAACAAGCTTGGTGTTCATAACGTGGAGGATCTATTAGAGTATTTCCCACGCGACAATATTCTGCCTACTGATATCACAGATATATGTCAGCTTGAGGTAGGTAAGGACGCTCTGATCGTGGGTGAGATCAGTAAGGTAGAATACATAGGCCGAAGCAGGGTACCGATCATGAAGATCACTATCGATGACGGTACCGCTGAGTGTAAGGCTATATGGTTTAATGGAGGCTGGTTACGTCACCAGCTTAAGGTAGGCGGTATGGTGATGATGATGGGCAGGGTCGAGCTTGCGAGGAGGTGACATGGATTATACCAGAGCAATGTTCGGAGAAAATGCCGTTCACGTTCCTTTTAACTTTGTAAGGCAACTGGCAGGAGATAATAATGGACTTATACTGGGACAGGAGACAGGAAACAAGCTAAGCTTCGGTTCCACTATGGCCCATGTGTTAGTTAAGGGTGACATGATATTCAGACCACATATAGTTATAGAGAGTGATATGCTGATAGGCATGGGAGCGGCGGGGATAATAACCTCATCAGCTTTTGGAAATATCACTGAGTGGGATATCCCAGAAAATAAAGTAATCTTAGATATTAGGAGGTGACATGAAAAAGAAGAAAGTAAAAAAGACATCGTGGCTAGTGAAAGTACCCGCTGGTACTAAACGCAAAATGATAGGATCACGTAAATTCAAAAGGGAGCGAGATGAATAATCAGGGACTACTGTTAAATGAGCGAGCCTCTCTCAATAGACCAAGTTGGAGTAGTGAGAGTAGTACAGGGATGTTTAACGCACACCGGCACCTGCATGTTAGCAGGATGGGCCATCCGGTGAAACTAGATCACTTCGTAAAGACAAAGGGGTTGAACAATGACAGATAGAGTAATGGAATCGTCAGTCATGCGTACTTTAACTGAGAACATGAAAGAACTGGCACCCAGGGCTAAAGCATTAGGGTCCGATATTCTTGTGTACTTCGATGAGCGTCAGAACATAAGCTATTGTAGGCTGTTACATCGATACGTGACTAAGTGGTTTCACATCGGAACTGTGTCAATGTCAGGAAATACAAAACTTTTTCTAGAAAATTTTGAGTAAGGGGTTATAATTACTTCCAATATCAGTGTATTATAGAAAGGGAGATATGAAAGAAGTACAGATGACAACTTTAATAGGGTGCAGATTCATGGGACTGAGGCGACAGATCACAGAGAGGCAAGAGGAAGCAGTGCGGCTATGTCATCATAACTTCGAGGGGCTGACGATGACTGAAGCGGCTAAGAAGATGGGTATCAGCCAACCAGCTATTACTCATCTGTTAGCCAAGGTCAAGAAGATCGCACCTCAACTCTTCCCGATGATGACCAAGTTCCAGGCTCAATGTTATCACTATCTGTATTGTGATGGTTGGTCTCCCGCAGAAATCGCTGAATATATGGAGAGAACAGTATGGTCAGTATACAAAGCACTACAGGCATGTAAGTACAAAGGATTACCGTTACCCCAAGCACACGGTGACATCATGAACTACACAGAGGGTATGGATGGTGAAGTAATACATAAATTTTAACCTAGGACAAAATAGCCAGTCCGAAATTTGAGCACCGCCGTTAGGCAACTTCAACTATATGATAACGGGATTGTGGCAGACAACGCGTAAGACTGGCTATTTGTCTATATATATTGAAAGAGAGGCAAAACATTGAAAGAAAAAGAATTTGATATATTAGCGAAACAAGAAACAGATCGTATGTTGAATGTGATGTGTAGCAAGTCAGCAGATTACGCCAACGACAAAGACAAGCTGTTTAACTTCAAGCAAGCAGGCCGGATGGATAACGTATCACCCATCGAGGCACTACGTGGCATGTGGCTTAAGCACAGAGCCTCTATCCAGCAAGGACTTGATGAACTTATCAAGAACCCAGACAAGACTAGATCACGTGACTGGTGGATCGAGAAGCTTACCGATGACCGTAACTATAACCTGTTATTGTTTGCCCTCCTAGAAGAGGGGTTCTTCATCCCTGATGGTTCGTCACCTGGGTATAAGAAGAAAGAGAAGCTTGGCTGGCACACTGACGCTAATACCAAGGCAAAAACATACGCTCCACATTTTCCGAATGCGGTATCACTTATTCCTAGTTTATGGACGCCGACAGTACAGATGGCAGACTTCCCGATGAACACGGTACCACCAATCAAGAAGCGTACACCGTTTGAGAAAATGCTTAGCCTCGCTATGAGTTATGGTATGGGTGCCGAAACATTCGCCCAATGTGTGACTGGAACATGCGAGAACTTCGATTGGGCTGGCCTCAAACCTGGTGAGTATGACACAGAGTTTTGCGATTGCTGTATTCCTAGTGCTATACGCCCCATCGATCATGAGTCTGAGCACTATAGAACGTTTGTGATTGTCAGGGAAAAGACTGGGCTCAAAGGGTGGTATGTTATTACAGCCGCGTGTTATAAGCAGTATAGTGTCTCGGCCAGGATATCAGCAAGATTTCTGCACAAGGATGGCAAATTACACGCTCATACTGGATACGATAAAGTACATCATGGTCACGGTAAGGCACCTGGGTATTACGAGAGCAAGAAACAGGCCAGAGAGTATATCGACTGTCACCGTATGATGAAGAGACTCGGACTGCTGAAGGAAGGTGACTGATGTGGCAGGATAAGATCAATGGATTGTTTGAATTGCTCGGTGGTGTGTTCGTGATGTTGCACTGTTTGAGACTACACAAGGACAAGAAAGTAAAGGGTGTCAGCTTCATAGCGACAGGATACTTTGCTCTGTGGGGCTTCTGGAACATGTACTATTATCCTGTTCTTGGACAGTGGGCGAGTCTAGTAGGTGGCCTGCTCATCGTTGCAATGAATACTTTATGGATTTCAATGATGTTTTATTACATACGAAAGGAAAAGCATGATAAGAACAATATTTCTTGATGTGGATGGAGTGATGGCTAATTTCCTAGGTGGCTTGCACAAAGCAATGAACGCACCATACGCTTATGATCCATATCCCTATAAAAAAGGTTTGTGGAATATGCTTGACGCTATCAAGCCGTTTGATTTTGGTGGTAATCCCCCTACGTTTGAAGAGTGTGATGCTTGTTGTACTCAGGAATTTTGGGCCAACCTCGATTGGATGCACGATGGAAATGATATTCTCAGGCAGGTAGTTGCAACATTTAATCCAGATGATATCTTTCTGCTTACTACTCCGATGCCCAATGTAGGTTCCGCATCTGGTAAAATGGAATGGATAAATAAAAACTTACCGGCGTACAAAAACAAGATATTCATCACGACAGCCAGTAAATCCGTTATTGCTGGTCCAGATACATTACTGATAGACGACCGAGATAAAAACGTTGAAGAATTTAGGACCGCTGGTGGTCACGCTATACTTATAGCAAGACCCTGGAATGCACTACACATGGTGGCCAATAACACCTTGGAGAATTTCAAATATTCAATAGAAAGTATGCGTATTACGGGAGTACTATAATGCTAGGTAAAAAATGTATTCACATGGTGTGCGTTGGCCTGAGGTTGGGTATGTCGCATCCCGTTATAGCTAAGATGGCAGGGTGTTCGATACACTCAGTACGTAGGGTATCTAGCACCGGCCCCACGCGTGTCTTGTTCTTCGGTGACAGTCATTGCGGTAGCAACGTTGGACTTACTCCACCTGAATATCGGTATAAGTACATCGCAGATCCCAAGACTGCGGAACACCACACTCAAAATAAGTGGGCCAGGCTCCAAAAGGAATGCTGGAGTTGGTACATGAATACATTAGCTGTACTCAGGCCCATAGATAAACTGCTTGTGATGGGTGACACTATTGATGGCAATGGCTTCAGATCAGGTGGCACAGAGCTTATCACCACTGATAGAAAGAAACAAGTGTGTATGGCTATCGAGTCTATTGAGGTGATCGGGGCTAAGGAAATGACTATGGTGTATGGTACTCCGTACCATACTGGACAGGCTGAGGACTTTGAGGTTGAGATAGCCACACACTTTGGTTGTAAGATCGGAGGTCATGAGTGGGAAGAGATCAACGGTTGTATGTTCGATCTGAGACACAAGCAAAGTAATTGCAAGAATCCGGCAACAGGTATATGGAATGAGATCGTTGAGAACAGAGAGTGGGCCGGACTAGGTGAACAACCTAAAGCTAATGTGCTTGTACGTGCTCACACTCATCGGTTTGTCATACTAAGGCTTGAAGATTGCATTGGTATTACTATACCAGCATTACAGGCTTATGGTACCAAGTTTGGTGCGAGACAGTGTTCGCATAAGGTCCAGTTTGGTTTGTTAGCACTGGATATATGGCCTGATGGTGAGGTCGTTGAGCATGTGCACATAGCTAAGCTGGCAAGTCACGTGACACATAAGAATTGAGGAGGTGACATGGAACACCATATAAAGAACCAAGCAGGTGACACTATAGCATCGTTTGGACAAGTTCAAGATCGTGATATTTGTTATGACGCATTTATGGATTATTGGGGTGACGATTGCGGTCTAGAGAAGGTGAGTGACCCAGAATGAGCGTTAAAGGTACTTGGCCTAGGAAAGATCAGACTACACGTGAGGAACGAGACCTCAGACTGGCGTTCATGTATACTACTATGACGATGAAAGAATTTGACAGGCGGTATAAAAAATTACACAAACAAGGTAAGATAACTAGAAACGGAAAGGTCGTGACATGAACGAGAAAGAACTCAAGGCAAAGCGGCAGAAAATTACATCTGTAATCAGGGCGTTCTCAATGGACCCGCACAATAGCCCATTAAAGAAACAGAAAGATCGGGAGATAGCTGGTAGGTTCATAGATAAGCTGAACTCAAACACATTCGATACCGGTGATCTTCCCTACTTCTCAAAGGATGGGCTTGCCAAGAATCGTAACAAAGCTGAATGTGTACTGGCTATGCTATGCCGAACTGTGGTACATTATTGGAATGCAGCAGAGAGCCGTGTCGGTGACGAGACAGATTATAATTTTGTTCTTGCCGATGATCTATGTAAGTTACGGTCCGTACATACAAAGTATGAGTCACTTGGTGTATTGGGTGATCTCAAGGGTTACTATTTACTAGAATCAATGAGGAAGGACATCGTTAAGGCGGTTAAGGCGAGTGACACCATCGAGAGTCATGTACGTGACATGGCTCAGGATCATGTGGATACGCTCGGAGACTTAGACGAAGAGATTAGAAATAATCTCCCTAAACTTTCAGGACTTGAGGATGACAATGAAACAGGTACAGAAAATACTGAGTCAGATAGAGTGGCCGACTGACGTATTGATGATCGACTTCGAGAGCTACTTTGCTCCCGACTATAGCATCGTGGATCTGGGATCGACTGCGTATGTAGCTGATCCTCGTTTCGAGTTCACTGGTCTTGGCGTACAGATCAATGATGGTGATCCAATATTCGCATCGGGACCATACGTAGAGCTAATGATCGATAGATTGAAACGTAAATTCGGCAAGGCATTGCATAACTGCACAGTGGTGGCCAAGAATAATAAGTTTGATCTACTTATCCTGGCTGAGAAGTTCGGGATCTATCCCGCGTACCCATTGGATGTGGAAGATTTGTCACGTTACTATGATGCTAGGATGAGACACCGCTTGAAAGATCTGGCTAAGCATTTTGGATTGCCGCCCAAGGGTGACACCATGCAATTCAAAGGACTACACTGGGGTGACATGTCACCTGAACAGAAACGTAATATGAGAGAGTATTGTCTTGGAGATATACATGATCAAATTGAATTACTCAAAATACTGTTACCAATTATTCAGAATCCTGGTGTTGAGCTTGATCTTGCCAGGCATACTCTTAATCTCTATACTAAACCGATGCTTGATCTGGATGTTGAACAAGCTATACAGATCGGAAGTGATATGGATAAAGCGTTATCGAAAGATATCTCAAAAGTAGCTTGGGTATTAAAGCATAGATCGAAAGCTAAGCCTAGTATCCAGAAAATTCTCAGGACCAAGAAATTATTCCCAGAACTTCTTCAACGATGTCTTGATGACTGCGGTGCCGGTGAACAGGTGCCCATGAAAAAGGGTAAGAATGAGATGATACCGGCTACGGCTAAAGAGGATGTTGAGTTCCAGTTGCTACTGGTACATGGTGACAAGAAAGTACGCGAGCTATGCCAGGCTAAGGCCGCATGTTCAAGCTGGTCACTGCATCAGAGTAAGGTAAGGCGTATGATCAGAGAAGCCGAGTGCTCCAATGGTAAGCTTAGGATACCGTTAAAATATTACGGTGCACACACTGGTCGGTGGTCCGGTACCGGTGGGTGGAATCCATTGAACCTGGGCGGTAAGGGTAGAGGCAATCCTATTCACCCGCTCATAGGACAGGTACGCAATACATTGGTGGCCCCAGATGGTCACATGTTAGTTGTTGTTGACAGTGCACAGGTCGAAGCACGTGAGTTAGCTTGGACTGCACATCAAAATGATTTAGTGGAAGGGTTTGCAAATGGTGAAGATATTTACTCTATATTCGCTAGTGACTTATTTCAAACGAAAGTTTGGAAGCCAAGCGAAGAAGAAAAGAAAACTCCTGAAGGCAAAAAAGTTGATATTATGCGAGGCTTTGGGAAAGACGCTATCCTCGGATGTGGTTACGGAATGGGAACTGATACCTTCTACATGCGTTGCAGGCAGAATGGTTCTCTGCGTCCACTCTTCGATTCTGGAGAGTACGACAAGCCTTTCATTGATCGACTTATCAAAACTTATCGGAAAAAATATGCCAATGTTCCTGCCTTCTGGTCGGAGATCGAACGATGCTTTCGTATTGTCACCAAGTACCCAAGCCAGGAAGCAAGTTATGAAATATCTAAATATGCCAGATTCACCTTTACCAGGCATGGTTCCACTACACAGCTAAGACTTCCATCAGGTAGACCGTTAACGTATCGTCATGCTACAGTGTCACCCAAACAGGATAGACTCAAATATATCTGGGGTCCGTTGTGGGGTGGGACACTGACAGAGAATGTAATTCAGGCTATGTGTCGGTGTCTGTTCGGACGCTGGTTGTTAGACTGTGAGGATGCTGGCATACCCATAGTATTGCACACATATGATGAACTTGTTGGTTGTGTACCTGAAGATCAGGCTGAAGATAAGCTTAAAGTTATGAGTGACATCATGTGTACTGTCCCTAAGTGGGCCACTGGTTTGCCGCTTGGTGTAGATACGTTCATTGCTAAGAGGTATAAGAAATGATAGTACGTTCAGCATTTATCTTGACACTTTGTGCCACATATATAATTTGGTTTATCAGGAGACACATATGAAACGATATAAGAAACAAAGTCATCTTGTCAAGGCGGCTATCCATAAAGTTACTTCAAGACAGGCCGAGATTAATCGAAACTTTACCAAGCTCCTCAAGAACGGAGGTGACTTCCTTCAGAACTGTGCCGCTAGACTGAGGTTGCCAAGGTGAAGAAGAAACAAACTAAAGCTCAGAAGTGTAAAGACCTGGGCAACGCTGTCATCCAGATACGTAACGGCCAGAAGGTTAAGCGTGTCGGTGCCAGGGATGGTTCGATACCAACGCGTTCAGCAATACCAGTCGATTCCAAAAAACTTGAGGATGACGTATTATCTGACTGCTTAGACTGGCTCAAGAAACATCATGTCATGCACAATAGACATGACTGTGGTGCCGGTAACTTTGGTTCTGGCTATGCTTCTTATGGCATCCTAGGATCAGGTGACATTCATGGTATGCTTAGAAAACATGATGGTAAACACTTTGAGATCGAATGTAAGAAGGGTAAAGGTGGCAGGCTGAGTAAGTTTCAGCAGAAACGTAAACGAGAAGTTGAATACAATAACGGCTTATACTTTGTGGTACACGGCTTGAGAGAACTAGTATATTACATGGGGTGTTGGGTATGAAAATTTGTACTAAATGTAGGGATCTAAAATCGGATTATGAATTTCGCACAGATCGCACAAAGAAAGATGGTTTATATTCTTCGTGTAGAGTTTGCTGTAGGAAGTATCAGAATAATTATCGCAAGCAAAATCTAGAACAGGAAAGAGAACGTTGCAGGAGGCATTATAAATCATTACGCGGTTACTTGATGCACGTTTATCATTGTATGGAAATGAGATGTAAGAATAAAAAGGTCCACAACTATCATCGTTACGGTGGTCGGGGTATTAAAATAAAGTTTAAGAGTCGTAAAGAATTTGTGAATTATGTTATAGATAATTTACAAGTTGACCCTAGAGGGCTACAGATAGACCGTATAGACAATGACGGGCATTATGAACCTGGGAATATTAGGTTTGTAACAGCCTTAGAAAATGTTCATAATAGGAGTAATTCAAAATGCAAAAGAAATTAAAGTTATCGGCGAGTTCGATATCTGCTTACAAATGTTGCCCCTTTAGATTTAGGAATGCTTATGTCTTAGGGATACGCTCCATTGAAAGCACAGATGCCCAAAGAATAGGTACTTCATGGCATGAAATTTTAGAGGTAGCCAGCCTGGAACCTGGAGGTTGGTGTCCTGAATGTTATGATCATGTCATTGAATCATTTAAGATTGATGAAACCTGTCCCATCTGTGCGGGCACTGGTAAAGTACCTGAAGATGTGATGGAAGCAGTAGTACGCGTGCTTAACAAAGCGTATGCTGATGTACCGTTGCTCAACAAAGCGGCCAAGGATCTTGAGCGTACTAGATTGCTCTACGCACTGGTCGGTTATCGCTGGTACTATGGTAGTGACTTTGAACCGTCTGTGATGCGGGAGGAATATTTCAAGTTACCATTACTCAATCCTACCACTGGCCATCCGGTACCCAATGTCACCCTGGAAGGTAAGATCGATAAGATAGTTAACCTTCTCGGTGAACAGATCAGAGGTGTCAAGGAACATAAGACTACCAGTAGTTCACTAGATAGTGACTCTTCATTCTGGTCGCACCTTAACATGGATACTCAAACTTCACTATATATATATGCAGCTAGACGGTTACAACTCGCCGGTGAACTGGAAAAGTTTGGGATCAAGGCTAGTGATCCACTGATTAGTAAGATCAGCTATGATGTGCATCGTAAACCAAAAACTACACCCAAGGCTATTAGCCAGAAGGCTAGTAAAGAGTTCGTAGAAACCAGCATGTACTGTGGCCAAGAGTTTACAGTGGAGGTCACATACGTAGAGGGTGATGATACACCTGTAATAGCTATGGCTGTCAACGGTGAGATAGTTGAGGTAGAACCTGGTAAGAAGGCAGGGACATACGCTATCCGAGAGACATGTGAGATGTACGGTGCCCGACTGCTTGAGGACATAACACAGCGTCCCAAGTATTTCTTTGAGCAAAAAGAATTGGTACGTACCGATGCTGAGATGGCAGCATTCGAGTTTGAACTGTATGACATCGCCAAGGATATGCAATCTAAGATCAGAGCGGATCGCTGGTGGCATAACGAATTTGCTTGTGAGGCCACATTCAAGTGCGACTATTGTGATAGTTGTTATAATCATATTCCGTTGGATGTAAACAATCCTCCGACTGGAATGAAATGGATCTTTAAGCCGAAAGAGGAGAAATCAAATGACTAAAAAAGCACCACCCGTACCAGGTGACACACCCAAAGCTGGTCCTAAATCACCGTCAGGTGCTGGACCAAAGCCGCCGACAGTACCTAAAGGTGTGAGAGCTAAGGCCGCTGGTAATGAGAAGAAGAAAAAAGTTATCAAGACATTCCAAGTAGCCGTGTGGAGTGGCGAAGGTGAAGGCGAGAAGTGTTTGGGATACGCTGACTCTGGCCTGGGTAAGACCACACTGGGGGCACTCGCACCCACACCAGTATTTCTAGGACTTGATGATGGTGGTCGAAAGATTAAAGATCCCCGTACTGATGAAGATCTCAAGTATATCCCAGGTGTTGAAACGTTCGATGACTTCAGCCAAGCAGTACAACAGGTGAGCTTATTCGATGACTATGAAACAGTAGTAGTTGACACCGGTACTATACTCGAAGCACTTGCACATGATTGGATGCTAGAGAATGTCACCAATGATAAGAATGAATTTGTTGCTAACATCGAGAAGTATGGTTGGGGCAAGGGACATCGACACCTGTATGATACCATGCGTGCACCATTAGCCGACTTTGACGCGTTAATTAGACGCGGTAAGAACATCTTGGTCCTGTGCCAGATGCAACAGGCTGAGATAACTAACGCCGCTGGTGAGAACTACCTTTGTGATGTGCCTAAGCTGGCACAGCAACATGGCAAGACTCCCTCTGTGTGGGGTATGTGGGTAGAATGGTGCGATCATGTGTTTAAGATTGGCTACTCAGATCTGAAAGCAGCTAACAAGAAAGCAACAGCGTCCAATGAGCGTATCATCTTCCTGGATGGTACAGTCAATTATAAAGCTAAGTCGCGTACTGTACCTAGTGAGTATTCGCTGGTTACATTTAGTGACAAGACGGATGACTCATTGTGGAGATTTATCTTTGACGAGGCATGGCGTGACCTCGCGGAGGTAGAAAAGTAATGGGAGGACCACTACAACCAAGATACGGGCAAGGAAGAAACGAACGCTGTGGCTGTGGATCAGGGTTGAAGTTCAAGTACTGTCATGGTGACGCTGGTAAGGCGGCAGTGTGCGAGCACTATCTCAATGAGATTATGCTACGCCTGATCATGAAAGAGAAATACAAACAAGGTATGATTACTAAAGCACAGTATGATATGTGGATAGCCAAGGCTAAGGGTGACGGTGAGAGCCGCTCCACGACTGAAGCGGAAGTCGGTGAGATCCTGGACAAGGCTGGATTGAAAAGATGTGCCGGTGCATTGTGTAGTGCACCAGTACCAGACAATGTAGAGTTCTGCGTGAAGTGCAAGAAAAAAATTACAGAGAGGTAAATTATGGGAATTAAAATTGATCGAGTAGGAACATTCAGATGTGAAATCCTGGAGAGCGGAGTTGGAAAGACAAAGACGAAAGGAATGCCCCAGTTCCTGGCAAGAGTACATTGTACTGAATTGTATGATGAGAATGAAAAACAATGGTTCAATGTAGCAGACTGGGACATGGAGACAAATATATTTGAATGTCTTTATGGTGTTAAGAAGGGTGACACCACTGCTTCACCTACACTGGGTTACGAACAGATCATGAAGGTGTTTGGTTGGGACGGGGCGTCACTCGCTGCACTAGCCGTAGCCGATTACATAGGTAAACAGTTCCAGATCCGTATCACTGAGAACACCTACGAGGGTGCACGCTCTCCGTTCCAGGTGAGTTGGATCGATGAATTTGATGCTGATCCGGTCTACACACTGCGTAAACTGGACGCTAAAGACGTAGCTAGTCTGGATGCACAGTTCTCCAATACTGCACCGAGTACTAAGACAGCATCCTCAGCTAAGAAGGCTGGACCGAAGGTACCTGGCAGAGCATCAGCACATCCGGCACGTGTACCGGCTGATAATGGTCCAAAGGCACCGACACCACCGACACCTGCAACAGAGACAGCAGAAGAGGTACCTGATAAACCTCCGACAGCGGCTGAGAAGAGAGCCATAACAAAAGCCAGATCAGAGAAGATCAAGAAGCAGGCTAAAGACGCAGCAGCGGCAAAGAAACAAGCAGCAACAGCAAAGGCAGCGGCACCTAAAGCCCCGACACCGCCAACATCAGCATCTCCTCCAGTACCAGAAGAGGAAACGCAGGATGTAGAAACAGCAGAGGGTGAGTTACCTTTGCCGGAACCTGAAGGATCACTAACCAAGAAAGAAGCTTGGAATAAGATCTTTGAGATGCGAGATGAGACCATCGATGATGAAACTGTCAAAGCATTATGGGATGCTGCCATTGAGGAAGCGGCTGGCGAAGGTGCCAAGCACGCTGATGTCACTGGCGAGCAGTGGTCACAGGTAGTACAGATTGTGTTAGCGGATTGCGGTAAGTTCTAGACTTGCGTAGGGGTAGAACCCCTTTATAAGGGTGGTCGGCTGCTTCCGTACAGGCTATATTCCTGGTCAGAGAAACCAGCGGCCACCTAATTTTTATGGAGGATAACATGACCACATTCGCTGAACAATTTGAAGTCTTGAAAAATAATGTCAACACGGCTATGGTTGCAGATCTAGCAGAGAGACTTGGCGTTACAGTAGAGGCTATCAATAAGCTTGGTGCAGGTTTTCATTTTGGTGAACAAGCCTGGTGCTTTGCTGAGCGTGATGCTAAGGGTGACATCGTAGGTCTATCCTATAGGCGTTTGGAGAACGGATTCAAGTACATGGCTAAGGGCTCTAAGCGTGGACTGATCTACGCTTACAATCAGGATCATAGTATCGGAGATAAGAGATATGAAGCAGGAAAATGTCACTGGATCAGAATCGCAGACGCGGGTATTGACTGCCCTGTTTGTGGAAAACCTGATTGGTGTAGGATTAGTTCTGATTATAGAGACCATGAAGGTCCATCAGCGGCAGCTTGCAGTAGAATTAGTGAGGGGTCAGTGCGGGAAATACCACCTGATAGTCACCTCCATATACTTGATCCCGACAGGCAGAAAACCATTGCTAACTCAGTTCTTACTGTTATAGAATTACCCATCATTGTTGTTGAGGGTGCATCTGACACGCTTGCCGCCATGTCACTCGGTTTCGTATGTATTGGTCGGCCTTCTGCTAAGGGGGGTATATCGATTCTTAAAGAGATGCCTCTTGCGGGTCGTGAAGTTTGGATCGTAGGTGACAATGATGCTGGTGCTGGAAGAGAAGGTGTCAAGAAAACATATGGAAACATTAAGGGTATGACAGATAACATCCAGTGTCTGTTCCCGCCTGAAGGTATCAAGGATCTAAGGCAATGGGTAGAACGTGGGCTGACACAAGCTTTATTATTCGAGCACGCCGGTAGCAAGGCTGATACCACCATAGCTGTAGACCCTAATGTGTTCCTGGATGATATAGCGGCCAACATAGCCGATAGATTTATAGACGCCTGGTATACTGCTGAAAATGGCACTTTGTTACTCAGGTCTTACATGGAACAATGGGTGGAATGGAACGGCTTTT
>Ga0222667_1000704_pt1 | contig 13572 bp, 24 predicted proteins | sample AntAcemetagen657_FD_179854 | JGI IMG/M metagenome (GOLD analysis project Ga0222667, IMG submission 179854) | Saline water microbial communities from Ace Lake, Antarctica - #657 | ecosystem: Environmental > Aquatic > Non-marine Saline and Alkaline > Saline | place: Antarctica: Ace Lake... | reverse complement strand
ATCAACCAAAACCAAAATACATGGCAACTTGCCACGTCTCAATCAAAACTAAACGTGTGCGATACAATTTGGCAAGATTATATTAAGAAGATTGCTAACAAGGATGTTATCGACGACATGAATTTATAATGCCACTTCAACCAAAACTTAACAAGTTCTCAACCGCCAGTCCATTATTGGCGAGTTATAATTACTTTGATGTAGATGAAGGAACAGGAATTAAGATTTACTATGGAGCAGGAGCTGAAAATTCAGTAGGTATATTTCACATTCTAACAGACCAAGTTGTTTACGCCTCACATAAACAAGTAGAGACAGGAGTTGATGCCACTGTGGAATTTGACTTAAGCCCATTCAATCAACCCAAATCAATTAAAGGAGAAGCAACAATAGAAGGAAGTTTTGATATTCGTTCGACTGGTAGCGACGGAGCGAATGGTTATGTCACATTTACATTTGCGCATTTTGACGGCGACAGCACTTATACAACAATAGGGACAGCAGTAACTCAAACAGTAAGTTATGGAAATACAGGGGGAAAAGCAGAAAACTTTTTAGTAACAGCAACCCTAACAGAAACACACTTTGCACAGGGAGAGGGTTTGAGAATAACAGCAGTCTTAACTAAAACAGGAACAAGTGCGGGAAACTTCTCTATGGGTTGCGACCCAAAGAATAGAGATAGTGACCAATTAGTAGCAGCAACAAATCACACTTCCTTAATATTCCACATCCCTTATAAATTAGAAATATAAATATGGCATACAATTTAAGCAACGCAACCACCACGGACTTCTCGTCCGAAGTCCCAGACTTCATAGTGGAAAGCATGTCGTTGGATGTTGCCAACAGCGACGGGGAAACATTTGTTTATTATGATAAAGCGACGGAGAACTATGGATATTATTATAATCATCCACAAGTAGCCTCTCCAATCAATGCTATCCCGATATGGGCTTTTGGACAAGGATGGACTACACCCGACAAGATAATGGAGGTTATCTTAAAAAAGATTGATGGGAATGGAAAGGAAGTCTTTGACGCAATAATTCAAAACCATTCACGAGTAGAGATAGGACATGGCGACGCATTTACAGAGATAATTAGAAACGACAAGGGAACATTAGTTAATTTAATTAATATTTCTCCCGAAAGAGTAAAGACGGTTTTTGTTGGAGCGAAGATAAAAAGGTATGAGATTTATAATGGTAAGAAATGGATTAAGAAAAAGTTGAATGAAATATTCCACACATTCAACAAAAAGATGGGGGACGCGAACAGGGGAACTTCTCAAATTCAAACTAATAAAAACGTTAATGACGCAATGATTGAGGCGTTTGAAGACGAGAGAATTATTAAGCACAGAGACAAGGCTCTCGGAATTGTTTATTACAAAACAAACAACGAGGGAAAAATTGCTTATGCCAACGCAGCAATAGAGAAAGCAGTTAAGAAAGGGGAGATGGTTGGACTTCCAGAAGACACAGCAAAGATTGAACCATACCCAAGTAAGTCGTCAGAGGATAGACAGAATTGGTTGACTTATGTTGAAAATCTTGGCTATCAAACAGGCAACACCCCAAGAACAATGGTTACATCCGACGGAACTTCGGAAGTCGGGGGAATTAACGGACATTTAATATTTGAGCCTATCTATGGGGAAAGACAATTAGCCATGGAAAATAGTTTATGGCAACAAGTCGCAATCAAAATTAAATTTAATAGACCTCCAAGTTTAGCCCCAAAGACCCAAGAGAACGCAGCAAAGAACACTGGACAGACTGCAATACAGCCAAACGAAACGGAGCCCAAACTTAATAGATAATGGCAACAACAATAACCCCAAGCGGACTTCAAACAATTAAGGATGAACCCAGTCAAGAAGAGATAAATTGTAAAGCAGAAGGCGGAAAATGGGATAAAGAAAATAGTGTTTGTATTATGCCAAAGAAAGAAGTCTCTAAAACTTTGCCACCAAGACCAGAAGGAAGTGAACCCGCATACACAGGGAAACAAGACGGGGTTTATACAAGAGAAGGAAAGTCTTTCATAGTCCCAGAGAAAGAGGCTCAAGCATTAGCCTCTAAAAATAAAACTTTAGAATTTCAAGCAGGACAAGAGAGAGACCAAGCCATTGCAGACCAACAAATATTTGCAGCCCAACAAGCCAATATAGATTTACAAAGACGGCAGTTAATAGAGGGAGAAACCCCCCAACAACACCAACTCAATCCCGACGCAACTTTTCAAGAGACTATTCCTATTTGGGGAAGTCTTGTAAGAAGTGGAAAGTTAATAGGAACAAAAATAAAAGAAACATTTGGAATTACTCCATCTCAACAATTAACCCCCGAGGATTATAAGAGATTAGGATTATCGGAAATTCAACAAAAAGAAATAGAGAAAGGATTAACATGGAGCGAGGCGGTAGGGTCATTAGTGGAGGCGGCTCCCTTTGGTGGAAAAATAAGTTCAGTAGCAGATATAGAAACCCCAAGAGGAAACCTCGAGGAAGTATTCAAAGATATTAAAAGTATGAGAAAAAGAATTATGAACATTGAGACTAATGTTAAAATGGGATATCTTCCTGTCTCTGTGGCACAAGACCAAATAAAAGATATCGAAAATTACATAAACGAAAAAGAGGCAAGACTTCAAAATTTAATTATCCATAGTCCGAGTTTGAATTTCAATAGCGACAGGGTTAATTCATTTGAAACAGATATTCTCATTGTTAGAGAAAAATTATTTCAATCCAAACTTAATGTATTAACGGGACAAGAACAAGACCCTTCAGACCTCGACATGTTTTTAAAAATGCAAGAACAAGATAGTCCCGAGTGGTCGGCAGAGGAATGGTAATGATAATTAAAATAATCCTTGCAATCTCTTTCCTTTATATAGTTGGTATGTTAGTAGGAGTGGTAGTAGCATGATAGAACAATCCTTATTAAACTACGGAGTGCTCGGACTATGGACCTTGACACTCATCGTCGAGAGATACAAGTGGCAACAATCCTTAACAAAAGCAGTAGATAAACTTACGGCTGCAATAGAGAAAACTTTATAAAGGCGACACACCTAATTATTTAATGACAGATGGCGAACAAACAAATGAGAGTAACGACACAGGAGTTAAGACTGATACGTCTGTGGAGAATACTGACGAACCTACTTCTCTCTATGATAAGACTGAAGCGATTGTTACAAGGCAAGAAGCCGCTAACAAGAAAACGGAAGAATTATTAAAGAGACAAGAAACCTTATATGCTAACCAAAGACTTGCTGGAACAGCAGGCGGAAATGTAGAAGTGAGACCAAAAGAAGAAACCCCACAAGAATATAACGAGCGAATTAAAAAAGAACTCTCGGATGGTAAACATGTCGACTGATTATCTTTATGAAGAAACAGATTCTAGCAAAATAGGTTCGGCAGAAAGCCCCGCAATAAATAAATTAACTAATATACTAATTGATATTTTAAAGGAATTAAGGCATATAAAATGATTGAAGAAAAGGATGAGAGTTTTGAGATTATTTCTGAAAAAGAAAAACTTTTAAGAGACGCATTAGTGAGTGTTGAGAGTGATTATATTAAGACAGAAGTTAATGGAGCTCTATGCACAAACTTAATCAAATTCTATAAAGCCGAGATTAAGAAAGAGGCTGATAAGAATGCAAAATAAAGTTATCTATAAATATGGCGCATACTGGATGAAACCTACGGAGCCAAAAAATGCACGTTAGTTTTATTCCTTATGGAGAACGTTCTTGTGTTGAGAGAATGTTGAGAGACATGGAGAGCCAAAAGTTTTTAATGCCAATGACTAAAGGAAAGAAGAAAAGAGGGGCTTGGATACCTGGACAAATAAGAGACCTCCCATTTGGATTTAAAGAATATGTTTTTCCTAAAGAAGGACTTGATATGGTTTTGAGAACCCTTAACGCCGCACAGGTAGGAGTTTATGGAATTAATTTAAAGAAGATTATTTATTCTACGTTTAGAAAATTATTGAAACTAAAACCCATTCCGAAGTATGAGAAGAAAGGGGAGTTCTTTATGTGGGGAAAGGCATTTGTGAGCATTGTTGTTCTGGGGATAAGAGAGGATGGGGAGATTGTTGGGGAATATATAGACGATAAAGGCTGGACGCACGAGGCATTATGATAGACTGGGAGATAAGATTTTACATAATTCTTGGTATTTCTGTGAAATTGTGGCAATTATGGAAAGAGGGTAAATTCCGAAAGATTTAAATAGTATTCGGTATACCGAATATCATGGAAGACGACCAAAGTGAGGACGAAGAATAATGGCTAACGAAGCAGTCCTAAAAGTTGAAACACATATCCCTGTAAATTTTACTTGTTCTACTACTGTAACTATTGAGAAAGGCGCAATTTGTAAAATGACTTCTCCTATGACAGCCTCATTAGCAGACGGGGACGCGGACATTGTTGCAGGAATAGCACAATCCGAGAAACTTGCAGCAGATACTACTCAAACTTCTGTAGCAATTTATAGGGGTGGAATATTTAGAGTTACTTGCTCGGGTTCGATTAGTTCAGGAGCTCCTGTTGTAACTGCAGGAAGCACAGGCGGAGCAAATTATGTATCAACAGCAGCCGCAGACGCAGAACATATTTTAGGAATAATGTTGGAAGACGCAACTGATGGACAGACTAAATTAATGGAACTACGCCCAGTAGCGGTCCAACTTGCATAATGGTAGAAACAGCAGGACAAGCATTAATTAGAGACATTGATATTACTAAGGGAGCAATAGCAGAGTTTGAGGAAGCCTTAATTTTTAAATCATTAATTTCAAGTGCTCCAACAAAGTCGAGAGAGATTAAGTATTGGGTAAAGACTTCGGGATATTTAACATTAACAGCCCCCGCAAAATTATCTAATATTGCTCCTGGAGCAAGACCATTCGTGGCAGAGACCTCATGGACTCCTACTACGGTTTATTCTATAAAATATATGCTTGACTCTCCTATGATTAACATGGAAGATGAGAGTGACTCTGAAGTGCAGGTATTTAGAGACAACGCAAAGGATGTTGTGGAAGCAATAGCAAATGATGTTGATGGGGATATTTGGGATGTTATTAGTGAGAACCAATCCGCAGACCTTATTAATGCTGTAGCAGCAAACGCCCCTTGGGCAGCAGCAAGCGGACAAGACCCATTCGAAGATATTATGCAATCAAAGATGGAGATAAGACAACAGACAAAGAGAAGCATAAGGAATGGAGTATTATTGTTAAACGCACAAGGAGAGAAAGACTTATTGGTATGGCTTGTTTCTACAAAAGGCTCAAGTGTTCCAAACTTTGCAAGTGAGAAAGTAGGAACTGGAACGATTGATAACTTCGCTGGATTGAAGGTTGTTGTTTCCGAGAATGTAACTGCTACGTTTGCATTTGTTGGAGATTTAAAACAGGCTGCTGAATATAGAACATTCAAACCATTGCAGACATGGATAATTTCAGAGGAAGGAATTGGTAGGAAGATAAGAGTTTCAATGAATGGAAAGGCTATATTGAAGAAACCTAAATTCTGCGCCTTAATTACTGGAGTTGCTTAATATGTCGGAAGAAGTTAATAAGAGGTTATTTGCACATTATACTAATTTATCTAATGGGAACTATAAGAGTGGTAATTCTGTCCAAGACGAATTGGTTGCCTCTGACGCAAAGAAACATTTAGCAGATTTAATAAAGAAAAATCCATCTCTTGTTGAAGTCGAGGAAGTTGTTGAGGAAGTTGAGGAAGTTAAGGAATCTAAATCTAAGGGTAAGAAATAATGGGAGAGAATGTTAACGATAAGAAATCAAGCACATCTGTTGCGGAAGGAGCATTTGTTGAAAATTCTGGGGGAACTGCTGTAAATGTTGATAGCACCTTTAGAGGATATACATTACAACAAATTGCAGAGGCATTAAATCTTGCAGGAGTTATAGCATAATGGGATTAGGAGATGTAACAAGCACATACGAGGGAACGTTTGCTGCGGCCGATGCTGCATTATTAACAGAGTTAGATACATTAACCACAGGAGCGGCCACAGCAGGAGCAGATATTAAGAGTATTGTCATGGTCCCAACTGGTGGAGGAGATAGCAGGGTTCATGTATTCACTATTACAAGGGCGGCTGCATAATGGTAGAACACGAATTTAAGGCTAAAGAAGATAAGAACGGGGAACTCACCATCATGCCTAATATTGAGAGAAAGGGAAATGATGTGATTGTTCACATGCCCTCGATGGAAATGATAGGAAAATTTAAGTTACAAAATGGCAAGCGGAATATACAACAGATTTAAAGCGAACATCTTTAATAAGATAGTAGACCTTGAAGGCGATACTATCAACGTCTCCTTATATAATAATTCACACTCCTTCACAGCCACGGATACGGTTTACACTACTACCAACGAACTTGCAACTACTGGAGGCTATACCCAAGGGGGAGTGGCTTTGGCAAGTAAGGCAGTAACGGAAGCAGCCACAACTAAATGGGACGCAGCAGACAGCACATGGACATCCGCTACTTTTTCTGCCTACCACGCAGTAATTTGGGACGATAGTGTGGGGACAGATGACCTAATATGTTCCATTGATTTTGGTGGTGTGCAAACAGTGACCGCAGGGACTTTTACAATCCAGTGGCACGCTGACGGCATCATTACTCTTGCATAATTCTTATGGCTTTAACAACTGACTTAATTTCTTACTATAAGCTTGATGACAACTTAGCAACTACTGCTGTGTTAGACGCTCATGGTTCTAATGATGGTGTTTGCACAGTTAATACTAATACGATTGATGTAGATGGAATTATTGAAACAAGTTTAAATTTTAATGGAACTTCTACTAAAGTAAATATAGCAGATGGAGGGGATTTATCTTTTACTCCTGGAACTGATAGTTATTCTATTTCTGGTTGGTTTTATAGAGATGAAGCTGGTGTTCGGCATGTTGCTTATTCTGATGGAATACAAGCAGAAAGTTCTTATTATATGAGGTTTAACAGTGCTAATACAATTACAATATGGGCACAAGATGGAGGCGTTGTACTTTTTGCCATAACTACAACAGCAACAGTTCCAGCTACAACGTGGACACATGTTGTTTTGACGGTTAGTACAACTAATGTAAAATTATATTTAAATGGTGTTTATGTTGGAACTGACACGGTGGACGCTGGAACTCCAACTTCTGATGGTGTTGTTATTGGTTCTTCTGGAGATGCTGTTCAGTCAGAATTTGATGGCAGAATAGATGAATTAGGAATTTGGGAAAGAGTATTAACAGATGGAGGAATTGATATTGATGAAACAGCAACAGGAGAAATTGCAGAATTGTATAACAGCGGAAGTGGTTTTGCTTATCCGTTTACAGTAGATAAGACCATAGAACCCTCAACACAAACATTATCTTTATCGGGAGAAACAAGTAAAGCAATAGTATTGGATAGTCCTTTGTCATTAAGCACTTCATTGACAGGAATGGCACCCGTGCCAGCAATAATAATCTTTCCCTCTACATTAGAATTAACATCAGTGGGGAATGACCCCCCTATTCTCCAAGAGCCCGACACACTAATATTAAAGTTATTATTTAAAACTCCCTCATTAAATATTCTTAATAACACATGGAGAAATCCAAACTATGGAACCAAGTCCACAAAAATTATTTCTAACTTGGACATCCCCGACGGGATAGGAGGAGTTATGAATCTACTCCCACAGGATTATTCAAACGTGTTAAGTAAAAAGAGAGTTGGACTGGGGATGCTTTAGAGTGTTGGGTTAGATGCACGTCGGCAGAGGCGAAAGATGTAATTTTTGACCACGTGAGTATTCTGGCAGTTGGAATCGGCGGATAGTATTAATAGATACATTTAAATACTAAGTTAGTTAGTAATATGTATGGAAATAAACGGACACGATGAAATAACTGGCGAGGAAATCGACAGAGCCCACGACGATATAACTGGACAACTACAAGAGGAGTTTTGCAACTGATGAAAAACCTAAACATGATGTTCACAATGAAAGAGTATGAGTTGATGTTGAAAGTTAAGAAGAAGTTGAACATCACTTGGAAAGATTTATTTTTAAGACTTGTAAGGGGGGTGAGAAAATGAAAATATTTAAAGAAGATTTAGTTTTGACAGAAGACACAACTTTCGATGAATCAATTGAGGTTGAGGGAAATATCACAGGAAGATTTGATCTAAAAGTTGCGGGGAATATTGTTGCGGGGGATATTGTTGCAAATGATATTGTTGCGAGGAATATTGATGCGTGGGATATTGATGCGTGGAATATTGATGCGGGGGATATTGTTGCAAATGATATTGTTGCGGGGAATATTGTTGCGAGGAATATTGTTGCGAGGAATATTGTTGCGAGGAATATTGTTGCGTATGCGTTTATTATTGCCTACTCTGCTTTCAAATGCAATTCGTGGAAATGTAGACGAGAGAATGGTTTTGCGAGGTGTCTTGACGGAGTAATTGAAATAAAACAAGACAAAGTCTGTTCTAAATGTGGTCATAAATTAACATGAAAATAATTGAATGTAAGCCAATCATGGACAATAAGGCTCACGCTGTTAAGTTTGATAATGGAACAGAAGCAACTGCATGGGGAGATAAGATTGACGCGGGACAACTAATGCAGGCTTTCGCAAGTCAGGCAGAAGTGGAAGTTGAGTTAAAAGCATATACTTCAAAGGCAGGCAAGCAGGGAACTAATTTAATGAGTTTTAAATATGTTAATCCAGTAGCTTGTGCTGACATGCCAATAGAAATGGTAAAAACTGGAAAAATACCTAGTCCTATTCCTAGTCCTATTCCTAGCTTAATGACAGAGAAAGAGGCGTCTATAATTGGACAAGTAATGGTTAAGGCTGCATGTTATGGTCGGAATGATGTGACAATCCAAATGGCTTTAGACATGTATCATGAGGCTGTTTTGTCGTTAGAACAAAATGGATGAAACCTTTTTAGCGAAATGTATGAAAAATGCAAGTTCTATACATGTAGCAATTCCTAGAATAATCTACGAAAAATTAGAAATAAAAGTTGGAGATATAATTAGAGTTTCCATTAGGAAAGACAATGAATGAAACCTTTAAAGAAATTGTCCAAAAAGGCAAGGAAGTTCTTACGAGAGCGGGCTTGTTACATGCGAAGTTCGTCGAAGTGGAAAAAGTCAAATGTAAGAAAGGAATAAGTTTATTTTATTAAAACTCAATTTGAGGATAATGCGAGAGGGAGCCTTTTGGTTGGGGCTAATAGGCGGCTCGAGTAACGACCTATTGAGCAGGTTCAAATCCTGCCTCTCGCTTTGGGTATAAACGTTGGGTTGCTTCCCAACACCCCTTGTAGCTGACACTCGGAAAGACGAGAATGTGGGTGCCTGATTAGCTTAATGACGGTGTAGGGGTTGAAGCCGAACCGGAGCCCACATTTTATAATCATGGTAAAATTATGTATGAAATGCAAAAAAGCAATAGGAAGCTTCAAAGAAAAAGGAATACATTGGGGAGTTTGTTATAGTTGTGAGCAAAAAAGCTTAACTTCACTCGCAGATGAAAGAATTGGATTTAATCTCAGTGAAAAACAGAGAAGAGTTAGAAGAGAAATGCAAAAATATATGGAGGATTTACAGGCTTAAAAGCCCACATTTTATAATCATGGCATACGAAACAAGAGATATTAAACTGGAAATGATAAGGCGGGCAGTTGAGGAAGCCAATAAATATTGTCTACCGGCCTTGAAAGAGGCAATTATAATTGAGTGTTCGAAGCATTGGGGATTGAGGAGACAAAGTGCTATGGAGTTGATTAATGAGTTGGTATATCAACAGGCAATCGTAATTGATGGGAATGATGTCTGGCTGTTTGATAGATATGAGAAGATTAAGGACGCACGGAGTTTGGACTTTTTAGGAATGAAAGATATTAACGAACAAAACTATCAATATCAATTAAAGCATTTATTAACATTAATGTTGATTGCTGGCGTTCTTTGTTTATAAATTCACACACACAGACCTTTTTATTTTGACCCTAACTAAAAACATCTTCGCTGAAGTGTGTTTTTAAGCGCTCTTCTCACTGCCTATTTCGGCTTCACAAACGAAAACAAGCTTTTTTAGTAACAAGCTATATCTTATATATTTGATGTTGTGTGTGTAACCATTTCTTGTCCATCATAATAAGAGGAAGAGAATGAATAGAGGGTTTCACCGAGGTTTCATTCAATTACGAAAGCAGTACCAGCGTTATGTAGACAGCCCTATTCCTTAAGTTCTTTAGACTCTTCTTTAATATGTAACTTAGAATTACAGACATCACAATAATCTCCTTCTTGGTCTCTTGCTCCACATTGACATCTCATTGATTAATTAATAGATATTTCTTTATAAAGAAGTATATACTCCAGTTTCCAAAAGTTCGCACAATCCACAAAAGTTCGCACAATCCACATATATAGACTTACATACCGCCCTCACAGACTGAAGCCAAGCATATATAAACAATGTTCCCTTTAAAAATCTACGATTTTTACACTCACTTGTTCCCGCATGGCTCAGTTTAGGCTGTTCGTGGCGGATTTGGCTCATTTCCACAGGAAATGGCACGGCTAACCTCTGTTTCCTATGGAACTTATGCAGTTCCACAGGAAGCCGAAATTCGAACCTTCATTTCCTATGGAGAGCGACGTTGTAAGTTTAGGGGGGGAAAGGGGGGGTCCTCCCCCAGAGATTTTTTAGAATATTTTAAAAAGGCCGTTTGGCTGGCTATTGCATGAAGAGCACTACGTCGGACCGCAAATGGTCGGCAAGAATAAGAGAGCGTGATGGACAATGCGCAATATGTGGCGCAAAGGATAAGAGACTTAATGCACACCACCTCGTCCCAAGACAATTTGAGAAATACAGATTAGATATGGATAACGGAATAACCCTCTGCGTTACACACCACACCTTTGGGAAATGGTCTGCTCATAAAAATCCAATTTGGTTCTATGAATGGATGTTGCACAATAGGTCCGAACAACTTGGACTTGCGATTAGTAGATTAATGGAGATTGAAAATGAGATATGACCCTTGGCAGATGGAAGTAATAGAGGATGTTTCAAAATATATTTTAATTTGTAAAGGAAGACAAATAGGTGGAACGACAGTCTTTGCTCAAAAGGCAAAGGATAGAATGAAAGAAAAGAAAACAAGTTTGTTGGTTGGTTCTATTACAGAAGAACAAGCAAAGTTGGTTATTCTAATGGTTAAGGGCCTTTTTGTAGGAGAAGATAAGAAATTAATGGCAAAAGGGACGGGCAAGAACACCTTAACACAAATAACCCTCACTAATGGGTCAATATTAAGAAGTAGACCAGTAGGGACGATGGGGGATGCTTTCAGAGGATTTACGGCCGACATAAATTGGTTTAATGAGGCTTCCAAGTGGCCAGAACTTGCATTTATCGCAATAATGCCGACATTGATGACAACAGGCGGGGATATTTGGATGGATTCAACTCCATTTGGAAAATTCATCGACGGAACAACAAAAAAGACATTCTTCTTCAAGTGTTTTGAGAATTTAGATGAGAGATGGAAGGTATTTTATAAAACAAGTCCAGAGGTTATCAATGAAAGAGAATTTACAAAGGAGTGGACGAAGGAAAGAAAAGAGGCTTCCCTTAAATTCCTCGCAGACCAAGAGGCCACTTTAGATAAATTACAATTTGCACAGGAATATTTAGGACAATTTATGGACGAAGTAAGCCAATGGTTCCCCGACGATTTAATTATAAGTTGTATGGACCAACAAAGACCAAACACAATAGTCAAAGATAGAACATATTATCTTGGTGTGGATGTTGCCAGAATGGGAGAGGACGAGAGCACGTTTGAAATCTTTGAGTTGAGAGGAGAGCACTTATTCCAAGTAGAAAATCAAATCACAACAAAAACACTCCTGTCCCAAACCACAGAACACATAAAGGAACTCGACGTCCTTTATGACTTTTCTTACATCTTCATAGACAGCGGTGGTATTGGGGCAGGGGTATTCGATTACTTAATTACCGACGATGACCTCAAACATAAGGCAATAGCGATTGACAACAGCAAACAGATTTTAGACAAGGACGGCAAGGGGCGTAAGTTACAGAAGACAGTAAAATACTCTTACTTAAAGATGTTAATGGAGACAGGTAAGTTACATTTGTTGGACAACCCAGGTATATTCCAATCCTACAAGTCTGTCCAATATGCCTATACTAACGACTCATTAGGGACGAGACACTTAAAGATATTCGGAAATTATACTCATATTGTCGAAGGGGACGCAAATGCGGTCCAAGGGACAAAATACAAACATTTAAATCTATCGGTTTACTCCATTCCAGTATAATGGCAGCTGCAGGAACACTCGCAACAGATGCACAAATCTTATTGGCAATAGGAGCAAATGCGTCCGCAACACAAATTTTAGGAACGAACACAGACATTTGGATATTAATGGCAGAGTCAGACATGGAAGTAGAGGCAGGAAGTGGGGTTGGTCTTGTCGCAAACTACGCAACCATCACAGCAAGTTATAAGCAATGGTTAGCAATGGTCGCAAGTCATAGGGCCGCCTTCTACGCAATCAACCAAAACCAAAATACATGGCAACTTGCCACGTCTCAATCAAAACTAAACGTGTGCGATACAATTTGGCAAGATTATATTAAGAAGATTGCTAACAAGGATGTTATCGACGACATGGGGTTATAATGCCACTCAAAAAAGAACTAACAAAATTCTCAACTGCCAGTCCAATTATAGTGTCTTATGACTATACTGATTTTGAAGAGGGAACTGGAATTGTTGTTTTTCAAGGATATGGAAATTTAGAAACCACAAACACGACTTATGGATTAAGTAAAGATGTGACAAGAGGAAATCCCATCTCAACTTCAGTAGATACATATTTTTATGCTTCTGCTTTTAATACTTCAAAAACAATAAAAGGCACTGCAAGAATAGAGGGGGCGATGGGTATGTCGTCGGCACAAGGAGAAGTTTCAGGAACAGGAAAGATAGAGTTTACTTTTCAGCATTGGGATGGTTCCACAGCAACAAATATTGGTTCGGCAACAACTGAAACAATTAGTATAGGTTCCGATACCCAATCATCCAAAATAATTTCAATGAATATTGCTTTAACAGAAAAGCATTTTCAGGAAGGAGATATCTTAAGATTATATGCTAATTTAACACACACTGGGGCGAATACTTGGTTTAAATTAGCATGTGACCCTCTTAATGCAGATGTTAATATAGGAACACCTGTGCATCCAGATTGGGTAATAGACTCTGCTACATATCCTACGACTTTAAAAATATTAATCCCTTTCAAACTTAATCAATAATGGCATACAATTTAAGCAACGCAACCACCACGGACTTCTCGTCCGAAGTCCCAGACTTCATAGTGGAAAGCATGTCGTTGGATGTTGCCAACAGCGACGGGGAAACATTTGTTTATTATGATAAAG
>Ga0222667_1000690_pt1 | contig 13751 bp, 30 predicted proteins | sample AntAcemetagen657_FD_179854 | JGI IMG/M metagenome (GOLD analysis project Ga0222667, IMG submission 179854) | Saline water microbial communities from Ace Lake, Antarctica - #657 | ecosystem: Environmental > Aquatic > Non-marine Saline and Alkaline > Saline | place: Antarctica: Ace Lake... | reverse complement strand
TAATCTGTCTGGATATTCACTCATACACTCGCTCCTTTCACCTCGTCAACAACCACGCCCACATCACAGGCAAGCCCACGCATATAAGCACTACGGCTATTCTAAATAGTATTGCGAGTGGGTTCATTTATTTAACAACCCCGCAATTAAACGTGCATCTATCTCTCTTGTGCAAAGTGCTATTACTCGGTTCAAGCGTATGTCGTATATATACCAATTTCCATGTTTATGTACAACTTCAACTCTCGTTTCCTTTTGTTCACTCATCACGATTCCTTTCCGTTTGCTGGGTTGGCAGGCTCTCCGGGATGTGCCTTGTTTGCCATTATATGCAACTCGTTTGCCCTACCCCTTATTTCGTTAGCATGTTCATCTGCAAATCTTTCAAATCGTTCTTTGGCAATCCCCATGATATAACAAGCGGCTTTTCTTAATCCAACGGATATGCCGACATCGTAGGTTCTTTGTAACTCTTGTTCATCAAACACTTTTTCATGCGTAACGTCTTCACTCATCACGCTTCCTTTCCGCTTGCTTACCGCCAATATGCCAATGTTTTGAACCCTGTCCATCACAACCGCATAATTCATCTGCCGAAACCTCTGTGCGATGTCCCGGCTCACAATCTTCTGGATTGTCTCCGCATGGCATAAGGTCCTTATTCAAACAACCGCAAGGAATATCAGCATTCCAAAGCCCATCATATCCATTACGTTCCAACCATTCTCTTACAGCTACTCTTGTATCCAGTTTATCCATCACGCACCCCTTTCCGCTTGCTGGTTAATAATACAAATCTCCGTTGTCATCTATTTTGAAACCTAAAGGATTGAAATCTGCATGACGATTTTTATTCATGCAACGGTAGCTTGCCCACCGTCTTTGTTTTCTGATTTTGGGTTACACAACTTCCCGCATTCTGGACATTCTAAAGTAGCATGTTTAGCTTTCGCTTCACTCATCGCACTCCTTTCGCTTTCGCTGGGTTCGTCGGATAACATTTATCGTAATATTGGCATCCATAAACGCAAATGGGATTGTCGGGGCATTTGTCGAGCATGCCACATTTTTGCCAAACCGATGAAGGACGAAAGCTTTTACAACTATCTGGGGCACACACACTATTTTTACACCTTGTGCTGTTTCTGCATTTTGTTTCATATTTTATCGTATCACTCATCACGCTTCCTTTCCTGCGCTGTCATACCACGCAGTTGCACGGTTTAACCACGCATTGCTTTCACCCAGCCAGCTTTTTCGTCTTGGCAATAGCCGTCTTAACCGATTTCTCGACGAAACCAGGGCTAATACCCTTGCTCACTACACGGTGTATTATACTCCCTAACCAGATGTCTAACTTCTCGCCGACAATCCTGCCGTGTCTATCGTACACGGTGTTCAGATCGAAGAAGTCAGGATTGTTTCTGTCAATACCGTGGTCGTCATCGGTTGTGCCTTCGCGACCTTTAGAGTTCGTGTTTTGCTTTGTAGCGTCGGGTTCAATTTTCGCCCAAGGTGCTTTCATCCTGCCGGACTTTATATCATAGGCGAGTCTTCCACGCTTCTTGCCGTCGTATTTCGCACCAGCCAAGGTTTCACACTTCTCTACAGACACAGCGTTATCAATCAATATCTTGCGTTGTTCTTTCGTGAACACCCTTGCTATCCTCGCGGCGCGGTTGTAGGTTGTTAGACCTAACGCCAGCTCGCCCTGATTCTTGCGTATTCGCCGGATAACCTCGTATTCGGTCATCTTGGCATTAATAACCGCCATTATAATCAAGTCGCCCAGCTCGAACGTGCGCTTGATTGTGCTACGCCTGTCCTCGGTGTGCCACGTTGCGAGCTTTGCCCACACATCTTCTTTCGCTAATAATACTACTGGTTTCTGCATATTTCTCCTTTGTTGTGTTACGCTTTCACAACTCCAAGCGGACGCAACTTACAAACAACATCAACAAGGTCTTGTTGCGCTTCAATTACTGCGTCAATATTTTTATATGCTTTCGGGGCTTCACTTAAATCAGGTTGTCCTTTTCTATTCTTGCCCCACCCGTCAAATACTATTCCTTTCATATCAGCATTGCATTCTACAACAGTATGTGTTCGGGAAAACTCCGCACGTCCAGAATTTCTTCCTGCGCCATGACTACAGCTCATAAACGAATCAGGATTTCCCTTGCCACGCACAATATAACTTGATGTTCCCATGCTTCCTGGAATTATTCCAAGGTGTCCTGTGTAAGCTTGTGTCGCGCCTTTGCGATGCACCCATACATTCTTGCCGAAATGATTTTCCAAAGCGGCGAAGTTATGGTGTATATTTATTTCATCTTCAAATGCACACCGTAATTTTGTGCATACTGCGGATTTAAAAGCATTCATAATTCGCTTTCTATTTTCTTTAGCAAAAGCAAGAGCATAATTCATGGCTTTGATATATGCTTTTGCCTCTCTACTACCGATAGGAAGAAATGCCAAGCTGTCTTCACCATTGCCGGGCGGAAGTTTTGAATGCCACATCTCGCACAACTTCATAGCCTTGTTGTTGTATTCTTTGGCTATCTTGTACCCTAAATTGCGTGAGCCTGAATGTATCATCAACCAAATATGTCCATCATCACCCGCCTGTAATTCAATGAAGTGATTACCACCGCCAAGAGTACCAAGTTGTCGGCGTGCTGACTCGTATTCCTGTTGAACGATTGGAACATCGGGGGCATTATCAAAACCCTGCCACGTCGCAGGAGTTTTGTGATGATTAAATCCGACAGGCACATCTCTTTTAACTTGTGCCAATATCTCTCGAATCATATCTTGAGTAATATCTTTAGCAAGTGCATCTGTCTGTACCGCTACCATTCCACAGCCTATATCCACTCCAACTGCGTTTGGGCATACAGCATTATTAAACGCCATAACTCCACCTATTGGCATTCCATAGCCTCTATGAGCGTCAGGCATAACCGCTATGTGGTGAAACGCGCATGGGTGGTTGGCTAAATTCTTAACCTGCTCCCACGCCGAATCTTCTATGTCTTTGCACCAGTTCTTAATTGGTATTTTTGAACCCAAGTGTATTTTCATACTATCCCCCTTTGTTATGTTACGAATTTATCAAACCATTCCTTCACCAAAGCAACAGCATATCCTGACTTGACCTGTTCTGGTGTTACCCGAAAAAGATGCCAACCCAACATAGTTCCTGCGTTCTGCTTCTCCATGTCCTTAATAAAGCCAGCCCCCCTTGTGTGCCGTCCACGTGTCCAAGCACCACCGTCAATTTCAACTGCAAGTTTTTGTTCTATCCAGCAGAAATCCCAACGCCATCTTCTCGGTGGAGCAAATCTATGCTCTGCAATAGGAACTGGCAAGCCAACACTCTTGAGCATCAAGGGAAAGTTTGAATACGTCGTATCGTTCTCGTGCTTTACGCTTTTCTTGACATACGATTCTCCCGGCAGGATAAGCCCAAGCTCCCTACGCTTTTCAGCAGACATTTTCATGAGTGCGTGTTGCGGTATGTCGAACTTTGACCAGTGTTCCATGTCGTTTTCCTTTCAATCAATTGCTTTATATCGGCTCGGTCTACGTCCATTAACAAGTGCTTCTAATTCTCTATCCATGTAACAGGCAGGGCTTCTGAACGGTGGAAACCAGGACCTGAAATTAGCTAACTTAAGATGCAGATGCTCGGCTTTCGTAAGTTTGTATTCGCAAATTTGAGGCGTTTGCGTGAATTCAGGCAAAAACAAACATCGTCTGGTTAATTGTTTCATTGGTTTATATCGCTTCCTGTTCCATCAAATTTACCAGTTTCAAGTTTAAAGTAGAAATCACGATTGTCGCAAATGGGCTTTTTACCAGTATGCTCAATATGAATGCGGCTTAAATACTTTCCGTTTTTTACTTCTATCTTTAACGCACTAACATTATCAGTGATATGCCAACCATCTTTAATCTTTACTGTTTTCATTGCTTACCTTTCAGTTATTACTTAATCCTTTGCACTCTATAGCCACGTCTATCGTCCTTAACACCCTTGCTTACATAGAACTTACGCCTGTCGTCACGCTTGTTCTGCCTGTAAGTAGCCAGATAAACTGCTATGAATGACTTCAACTTCTCCGGCACGAAGAATGTCATACCAACTTTTGTGAGTTGGTCATAGGGGTATTCTACGGGACGACCCATTTTTACTTTTATGATTGGTCGCTGTTTTTCAATTTCGTATGTCATGCTTTTCCTTTCTTATTATTTATGTATCGCATAGCTTAATGTTACGCTCTATAGTTTGAATACACATCACCTTGCTCAAGCCAGCAATAAGAGACAGTGCTTCGTCTATGCGTAAATTAAAGTCTAAGTTATAATTCAAGCCGTGTACCTGTACACGAATTTTATCTTCTGGTACACCGCTATTCTTATTGTAAATCCAACCGACACGAATAAAAGTTTTGCTCTTACCCGTCATAAGCCACAGCCATTTTGTCCGTTGTTTTGCCATTCACTTCCTTTCTGTTACAGAAGAAGCAGGGAACGGTAGTCATCAAAGAGAAAGCAAAAAACTCCTTGTATATTGTCCATATATTTCCTACCGCCCCTGCCGTGACTTGTTTACAACCGTCTGTCTTCGTCCTTCCGACTCTTATCTGGGTCGGGTTCATCTTCTGGAATGGATGCTATCTCAGGAATTTCTTTAGCAGTCGCCGACGCAGTATCCCAGTATGGGCAGAACCCCATTTTTGCATAGAGACAATAACCCAAACACCGCTTCGGCTTGGCTTCACGGATTGAGTCACCGCCTACGCTTTCCATCATTTCTTCTGCCGCTTCTCTCGTTTTTATCTTCGCCTTTAGTGCGTTCTTTCTACCTTCCTTCATGATAGCAAAGTCGCTCATCCATCGCTCACTATCAGAACAGATAGGTGGAATTACATTCAGGTCTTTAGTTGCTTCCTGATGTAGCTTCACTCGTTCAAGAACATAAGCACCTGCTTGCTCATCGCTCCACATAGGGACCGAGAGTGTAAGAATCTTTGTAGGGAACTTGTCGGAAATCGAGGGAGTCCAATCCCTGAACATTGCACAGATTTTGAGATGTTTAATACCTTCCGCAATTTGATTATCCTTCTCTTCTGCACTATGTCTCAACAACCACAAGGCTACGTTGGTCTGTCGTTCCCATTCTATCTTAACACCTTCTGCTGTCGACCAAACACTTGTGAACTTATAGTCCAAAAGATCGTCTTCTTCCTTGACATAATCTATGCGAGTAGATACTACCCACCCATTAACCAATGCTGTTACATCTCGTTCTACATGCTCGTTTTCTGTACCACCAAATTTCTCAACGATGAGATGAGCCAATGTTCCGTACAACGCCCACAACCTATCGGAATATTCTTCAACCAAAAACGGATAGTATTTCTTCCGAAGCCATACCCGTAGAGGTGAATCAATCATAGTCGTATTGCTAATATCCGACTTAGGGTTGTGTGATTTCTCCTGCCATTCGATAGCACGTTTGATCGGTGCTGGCAGATTGTTTGAATCAATGAATTGCATACTTTATCTCCTGCTATTGTTTAATTTATTACTTACTTAAAACGGTGTGTTGTCGTCGCTTGCCCTTTGTTCACCGTCGTCTTCTGTTTGCGGAGCAACTTCATCTCCATTCTTGTACCCGTCTTCGATTGGCTCAAATTGTACCTTCTGCATGTACTTAACGAGTTGCACAATCTGTATCGCATTCAGATAGAGTGTGAACCCGCCGCCAAATCCGGGATATTCCGAAAGACCGTATGCCACGTGTGCAGTTGAACCTCTGCCTACTAAAATTCCCTCATCAATAGGTTGGTTCTGCGAGTCCATAACTGGTGGTTTAGAAAACGTATGAAACTTAACAAGCGTACAGTCGCTATCTTTGTCTTCAGCGAACGGTACTTTTTTTCCACCTGTTTTAGTTTTAATGTCTTCTAACCATGCCTGATGTTCAGGAATTGCAGGGTCAAACTTAATGGTTACACTAAACTTTGGTATGTCCTGCTCCTTAAAACCAGGCTGTGGTTTATCTAGCCACGCAAATTTTATCTCACATAGCGGAGTAACGCCAAACACTAACTTAGATTTTTCTTTCTTTTCTGCCATGATTCATTCTCCTTGTTTATTTTTTGTTTCTATTTACCCAACTCCTGCTGTTGTTGTACCTCCCTTTTTATTGTATGGTTAATACTCTCTTATTTTTAATGTAAGTATAGCACATATTTATTGATTGTCAAGCGTTTATTGTTTTAACTTATTTTCATCTCCCTTCTTGTTGAATCATTTCATCGTAGTCATTAATTTCCATAAACTTCTGTCGTCTGCGTACAAAAATTACTGGCTTAGTTCCGATTGGACCGATACGATGCTTCGCTATTTCTATTTCCATCTCCCAATCCTTGTCACTTATAAAGTCTGCAAACGAAACGTCAGGCTTCTTGTAGATAAAGATTACAGCATCGGCATCCTGCTCGATGCTTCCCGAATCTCGAAGAGCCTCAAGCGTAGGCGGTAGAGGCGTCTTGTCCTGCACCCTGACCCCGGCGCGAGACAACTGGCTCACCAGAAGTAGAGGGATGTTGAGTTTCTTAATGGTGTCCTTAACTTGAGCGCACCATTCTTCTACACGATCATTCTTACTTGAATTTCGTGTGCCGTGAGATGGTCTAAAGAGTTGCAGGTAATCAATAGCAGCGAAACGTATATGGTGTTTATGCACAATGTAAGTAAGCCACGCCATAGATTCTTCTATCGTTAAGCGTGATTCGTTTATAAAGATAGGTGCTTTTCCCAACGTGTCGAACGCTTGTTTGATTTTTTCAAATTGGTCTTGAGAATACATACCATTCCGCATGGCGTAAGCTGATACGTTAGCTATATTCCCAGCCATCATTTCACGCAGAAGTTTCTCGCTCATTTCCATTGAGAGTATAGCGCATGGAATGTTCATGCCGACAGCCTTGTGTATTACTTCATTGTGAATCAGGGTAGATTTACCGTTCGATGGTCTACCTGCTACGACATACATATTTGCATTAACATACGAAGATAGTATTTCGTTGACTGGTTCAAGATACGATGGCAACCCAACTGAATGACCAAGGTTAGCCTGTTCATATTCATGTATGGATTGCGCGTGAAGCATTTCGGGGCTGGATTCTTCTCCTGCGTCCACGTTCTTCATTATGTCAGACATTACCTTAGCTACTATTGCTGATGATTCGTCGCCCTTGTCTATCATTTCGGGGACGATTCCAACACACTCTGTCAGGCTACGCAACTTGTGCTTCTCCATAACTACGCCAAGATAATATTCTAAATGAAACACTGTAGGCACAGCACTCAACAAGTCAGTAATATACTGTAGCCCGCCTGCCTTTTCTAAATTCTTCTTATCTTCAAGCCTACGAGTGAGTGTCATTGAATCAATAGGTCTTCCATCTCTACCCATAGCCACGATAGTAGAATAAATAATGATATGCTTCTGATCGTAGAACATTCCGACAGGAGCTTTCTTGCCAGCCATATAACCGAGCGCCTTTTCAGCGTCTAATAAAATTGCACCAAGCACCGCACGTTCGGCTTCAATGTCGGTGTATAGAGATAAGTCTTGCATCATTCTCCTTTCATTGCCCTCTCGTAGAATCGCCTACAAGCGATTTGACCACTCGAGGTGCATTGCACCTTGTAATTTACTGTTAATCCAATCCTATCGCTACTCTACCCCTTGCGGAATACGAATTATGCACTTGTCAACCACGTGTTTCTGCATATATGAATTCATATATTGTCTTTATCAATGACTCTGAGCACTTGCTCGTAAGCATTTATCTTGCCGTCCCAATAAGCACAAGACTCAACATCTTCACATTTTTTTGACTCAAGCTTGCAATCTTCTGCAAATTTAAGCTTCCCTTGAATCATATCGTATGTTTCTTGCGACACCAAACGAAGTGGTGTAATCTTAAAAAGATTTTCGTTTAATGCAATATGTTCTTCAGTCAACCACTCGTCGGCTCGAGGACAATATAGCTTTCTCATTCTTCCGTATGTTTCCTCTGGTGTTATCATTTGATTCTCCTTTGTATATATGAATTCATATATTGTTTAATATAAATACTTTTTTCCTGCTTGGCTAACTGTCATAGATTTTATAATTTTCAGTTGTTCATCGTCAATCTGGTTTTCAAGTTCTTTAATTTCCTCTTGTATAGCTTTGTATCCTTTTTGTTCTTTCATGTCCAACCCATCGACATAACTAAAATTGTTTTGTTCTTCCCGTTTTGCGAGTAGTTTTTTGTTAAGTTGTTCAATTTTCATTTGCTTTTCCTCACTGTTTAATTGACACCGAAAGCACATCCGCAGTTTGGGCAATCAACAGTATATTCTGGTGAATTTTCTTTTGCCACCATGCAAGCGTGAAGAAAACAATAGCAATCTGTGTTATGGTGTGGAGTATCTGTAAAATACTCACGACCACACGCAATATGTGTTGCCTGTTCGTTGCATCTTTCATAAGAACACTTACCTGTAATTTCTGTTATCATGATTGTTCCTTTCTGTTATTGCCTTGACGGGCTTGCAAACCTGTCTGGATTATCTAATCGTTTGTTTTGGTTGTTATCAACTACATCATCCCATCCGCCTCTATTCAGCCAAGTTGTAGGGTGAGGAATATATTTACCGTTATCACCCAACCATTGCTCAGATAGTATCTGCTCTCCGATGGCTCGTAACACCTTGTCAATAATTTTATCACATTTATGTTTTTTGAATGATTCTAAAGCTTTTATCTTACCTTTTTTTTTGGGATAAAGATTCCAAAACTTATTAAAAGCTGTATTTCCCTTCCATTCTTTCCCTTCCATTCCCTTCCCTTCCATTCCCTTCCCTTCCGTGCAGGGTGGTGCGGGATTGTTGCAGGAAGGTGCGAGATTATCTGTAAGTTCTTCCATCCAGCCTATTTGCACAAGGAAGGGAATGGCTTTTTCAAATGATTTTATAGTGGCACGTGTGATTCGTGCTAAACTGTCAAAATTGTGTGGTTTTTTACTGCCTCGCAGGAGGGTGCCACGAGGGTCGCACTTAGATGCGACTTCCACGCAGAGTACCCACACAGCAAAGATTTCCAATCCATTTTCCTGCTCAAAAACCTGAGTGTATCCATCACCGTCCATTTGGTTTGGTATTGGAACCCACATCATATTTTTAAGTTCTCTTGTTCGGTTGTTTTCAAAGCTTTCGTTCCAATTATTAATTCGGTAGGTAGTCATTGGTTATTCTCCTTATAGACATACTTCATAAGAAGCTTGAGCATTTCTTTATGAGTTTCTTTTTCTCCTATTGCGTTGTATAGTTGACAGTAATCACATCTGATGCTGTCCCATATTAATATTGAAGATATTGCTATGACTTGATTGGATAATAGCCGTTCAATTTCTGCTCCTTCATGACAGTCTTGGCATAAGGAAACGTAGGCGTTGTCTGGATAATTCCATGGTTCTTTTCCTCGTTCATAATACTTATGGTGAACGACTAATGTATTTGTAGTGTCATCACACAATTGGCATTTCCATCCATCTCTCTCAAGAATTTTGAGTCGCATTTTCTGCCATCTAGGGTCTTTGAGTTTTTCGGAATATGTAAGTTGTTTGGAATGAAACATAACGATTCTCCTTAATAAAAAAAGAACCGCACCACGTTTGAAACTTGAGAAAGCCTAAATGGCTGGTCTCGTTACCGGAACTCCGGCGCGCAATACGGTTCTGTTGTTTTTGTTGATTGAAATAGCTTACCCAAGTTTCATGACACCACCATACTACCTTGTTGCTTCTTTGTCAAGGATTATCGACAGATATTTTTTTTGCAAAAATCAGTGGGTTGGAACATCTTTGGTCTGTCTTCTCTACAATGAGGACACCTAAGCGATGAAAAAGCTATTCTGCAAAATGTACGACCACACTGAAGACATCGAGTATTGCGTGGTTCTTTAGTTACTATGCTCGAAGTGTCTTGTGCTTCTACTTCAATAGAACCTGTCATATCTTCTAATAAACCAAGTGTTAATATTGCAAAACTCATAACACGTTTTTCGTTTTGGTCTAATTTATGCTCCATCTTGATATGAGATAAGGTCTCTTTGATTGTGTCTAAGTTAAACATGATATTATTTCCTTTCCTTTCTTAAAGTCCCATAGAAATTAAAACTTCTTGCCCATCAATATCTGAAGCTTCCCATTCTCTTTCTTCTTTGAATTGTCTTGCCCATTCATCAGCATATCCGCACTCACAGTTTGTTGCTTCATCACTTAACCATCGAGCTTTCATATAGGCTACATAGCGTTTGGTTGTTCGTGGTTCCAAATTGTTCTTCTTTGCTACGTTTGCGTAAGTCATGACTGTTCCTTTCTGTTTACTCCCAAAACATGGCGTGTGTTGCGTGTCGTACTTCTATTTTTCCTGATTCAATGTCGCATTGTTTAACGCAATCTACATAACACTTAAACTCGGCATCCCAATATCCAATGCTATTCGATAGTATATTACCATCCTCAAGTTCGAAGCCTATGAAGTCTCGGTTATCAACCAAAGAACTGATTAACATATTACTCGCATTGCCAGAGTTGTCGTTTTCGTAGCACCGAAGCCTGCCATCGTTGGAAGGTTTAATTATCCATCGCAAAACCTTTCGCACCTTTGGCTCTCGCTTGTGTGTGACTATCCAGCATTCAGATTCATGGTCATAGATAGCTCGGTATACTTCATTTGAATTTGCTGAATAATAGAACTCATCCTGTTTTGCACGTCGTATTTTATCCTCCAAGAACGCCCAGCCCTCGACTACGGGCTTGACTGGCTTGCGTGTGGCTATCCAATGGGGTATGCGGCTCGTGCAACGCCAATCCCAATCTCTTATAATACTAATACTATCCTCCTCGTAATATTTTTCTTTATATTTTACTGTGCGGTATTCCTTAAACTCCCAGCCTTTAACTTCTGGCTTATCCATATCAAACGCTACTCCCTTGTATCCAAATTTCATGATTATTCCTTTCTGTTTTTATTAAATCTTTTTTAAGTTATCTCTTATTGCTTCCCATACAATTGCTTCACATCTACCACGAGTCTTTCGTTTCTTTCCTGAGTTAATGATTGCGAAGAACGGCTGTCGACCAAGTTCCCATCTACGAGGTCTCTCAGTATTTCCGTCAATCTCTAACGCATCTTCTATCTCTTGGTCAGTGGCTCCTAAACGTCCACGTCCAAGGATAAATCCAAACACCATTGCACGCAACATTTTCGTATCGGGCTTAATCTTTTCTGCCGCCTCCTCACTCGTATCAACAGGAACGGATGGTGGTTGAACTTGTGCGTGACGTAATACCGTAGCTGTAGAAAATAATTCACGTTGTATCATCTTCTCCCCCTTTCATATCGTTAAACACTATTCTCCTTCAATATCGTAAAATGTTAGAACTCCATCAATGTCTACTGTGTGACCGATCCCGCGATTGGCAAGCTCAAAAGAAGCCAGCCAGAAAACGTCTGAATAATACGCCGGATGATCGCGGAACTCCTTGCGAACTATATCCTGTAATTCCTGTGTGGTTTTATTTTTCATGTTACCAACTTGAACCCTGCCTCACGCAATCCTTCGAGTGTGTAGGGCTTAGTCAAGTACGCCAGAGGGTTAATCTCAAGTTTGTACGCACCGTTTTTCTGCACTCGCACCCTGTATATGATTGTAGGGCTATCCTCACGCCCCACCGTGTCCTTGTTGGTCAGCTTTTTTGGAATTGGTTTATACATTATTTCTTTCCTTTCTTGTTGTCCTTGTCAATGGCTTTCACTACAATATCGTAGGCTTCTGTTAAACCATCATAGTATGAACGTTTCCAAACTGATGAAGGATTCCATGAATCAGCGTTTTGTCTCTTGCAAGCAAGTGTAAATTCATCCTCAATCATCTTATATGTTTTCTTTGATATTTTCAGTTGTGTTTCTTTCGCTCGTTTCCATTTTGGGCAGTTCTTGGCGTTGCATGGATCGTCTTTTGTTCTTCTCCAGCAAGATGTTGCTGCGCCTCCAGAACCCCAGCACAAACGCTTAATCTCTCTAAAGCTGAATAATCGTTTCTCTACTGGTTTCATGGTTCTCCTTGCTTGTTGTCTTGGTTAAGTTTATAACATAGGTCTATGGCTTCATTTATGTCGTCTTCATCAATTTCATATCCTGCAAACTTTTCATGATTACACGTTGGACACGTTTCAAACACTTGGTGACTATCCCAGTATTTCACAACGCCTTTTGTGTCGGGGTGTAAACCAAGATACTCTATATCTGTGTTATTGCAATCTCTCACGGCAAGACAACCCGATCTTTCATCTACAAAATATCGTTTCTTCATCGCACCACCCCCGACAGCACCATGAGCCGTATCGCCTGCCGTAGTTCTGCCTGCCATTGTGCCAGTCCTCTGCGCTTGTGATTGTGCCTCTTTGACATTGTTAGCCTCCTGCACAGCCACGCCAGAGCCACGGCTTCGATTGTTAGTATGATGATTATTTCCATTTATGTTTCCTTTCCAGTTGTCCGAGATTATCGGACAACTTATTTCGCAATTAGCCTATACTCACGATTGAGCGTGTCGCAGTCTATCCGGTGTTCTTTCAGCGTGATCGCAATCAGCTTGTCGCGCTTGCGTTGCGTGTCTTTCAGGATATTATTCAATTCTTTTATTTCCAGACACGCCTTGATGAACTTTGCTTTTTCGGCTTTCGTCATGTTGTTAATCCTTTGCTATTGCAATCGTGTACCAAGGGCTACAATATTCACCGCTCGATAGCTGATGTATACAATTACGCATTCTATCAATTTCTTCTTGCGCCTCTCTGTGTGTTCCACGCCAAGGTTGGCCAGTTTCATTATCAAGGCGTTCTCCCACGGTTTCGCGGGGGCCGTAATAATATCGCCGTACGTTTATTTTATATGTTGCCATGATATTTTCTCCTTACTGCTCCCTGTCTACAGCCAAGAGCGTGCCGGATTGTGTGTCAATTATTATTTCCTTTGTCGCCGCGGTCAACTCTGCGTCTGCGAGTCCTGAGTCAATGACATCTGTCAGCTCTAATCCACCTGAGTCATTGATATAATATCCGGCCCCGCCATTTTTTCCCCAGACTGTCGCTTTTTCTGCGTCTATTTCTATTGTCATGATTTATCCTTTCTTTTTTTTTATTATGAATTTTGGACTGCCGATAATGCCGCCGCTGACCATTCGGATTCCATCTCCGCGATCACGACTTCATGATCCTCGCCAGCTTCGATCCGCGCAACTGCTCGTTTGCCGGCGGTAACCTTGCAGTCATTGGATGCGTAAGTCCAGCCTTGGGCTTTGCCCCAGGCCGCCGCCGCTGGATACTGAGTGCATACAGCGTCATATGTTTCTTGGGCCTGTTTAAGGGCCTGGGACTCGCGGTAAGGATATCCGTACGCCCCCGCTGCGTCATAATTTCCTTGTGCTTCTGCGACTGCATCTCGGGCTGACTCATATTCTTGCTGTCCTGTTATCATGATATTTTCCTTGTTTTGGTTAATATTATTGTTATTCATACCCTTTATAAGAGCTTTTATCGTGCCAAGTCTGTCAAGTGTCACGCCAGCCCTATATTTAACTGTGTTTTACCATGTTTTGATATCATTATGTC
>Ga0222667_1000688_pt1 | contig 13756 bp, 17 predicted proteins | sample AntAcemetagen657_FD_179854 | JGI IMG/M metagenome (GOLD analysis project Ga0222667, IMG submission 179854) | Saline water microbial communities from Ace Lake, Antarctica - #657 | ecosystem: Environmental > Aquatic > Non-marine Saline and Alkaline > Saline | place: Antarctica: Ace Lake... | reverse complement strand
ATTTTATGGGCACAAAATCCTATATATGTAAAATAAACACTATGCAAACAAACAAGTTACAACAAAAAGGCGAAGAGTAAAAGGTTCTAAACCAGTGGAAAAACTTTTAACAGTAGAAGAATTAAGCAAAATCCTTCAAGTTAGGCAATCAACTGTTTATAAATGGGTACATTATCAATACATACCTCATGTAAAGATAGGCTCATTAGTAAGGTTTAGGTCCGCTAAAATTGAAAGATGGATTGAGCAAAGAGCAAAGAAAGGTAGAAAAACATATAAATTATACCCTTGATACAAGGCAATAGTAGTATTATAATAAACAAAAGAAAGGTTTGTTATTATGTTTAATGCAAAAACAGAACGAATAGATAAATTATCTAAGAAATATGCCAATCGAATTAAAGAACTTGATCTGATTTTTGATAAACCGACAAATATATATATAGATTTTGCTAATGTCATACGTTGGCAAGGGAAGCTGCAATGGCATATTGAGTTAAAACGACTAAAGCAACTATTGGATTCTTTTGATACAGTGAAGGATGTAAGATATTATAGTGGAACCCTTATTGGTGATGCTAAATCTGAAGAGTCTATTGAGGATATTCGGCGATGCAAATATACAGTAATTACTAAACCAGTTAAAATTTTTAGAATTCCAATCAACATAGCAAGCATACCGCTTAGTTCTCCAGATATAGTTAAGCAATTTATTCGTCCTCCACTATTGGAAAAGATGAATATCGAAACAATAAAATTTATAAACTCACGATTAAAAGAGCTTAATAAGCAAGGAATCATGTATCTAGAGGATAAAAAATGTAATTTTGATGTTGAGATTGGAAGTGACATGTTGCTTGCCAATAATTCAGGCGAAGTAGAAAATTTTATATTATGGAGTGGGGATAGTGATTTTGAACCCCCTTTAAAGCAATTACTGTCTGATAAAAAAAAATGCGTAGTGTTTTCTACTGTAAGAAGAGTGGCAAAAGAATTAAATGATTTAAGAAATAACGGATTGTTTATTTATGAAATTCAGAAAATAAAAAACTTTATTTGTTGGGGAAGAGAGATGAACCCTGGTGATAAATAGCAATAAAAATGCAAAAAGGACTCAAAAAATTGAGTCCTTAAGCGCTAGATATTTGCAAGCACTAATGCTTGCGTTATAAAGTATACCATTCGGCATATGTCGTGTCAAGTACTTTTTTTAAGTATTTTATAATGCTATTTTCCGAGCAATTGCCAAGTGTTTTTAAATTTTATCAGATAGATAAAGTAGTTTTGCTAAAAAATGATTTTGTGCCCAAATCGTGCCCATCCAAAGCGAATATACAGGAAGACAGGGGAAACTAAAGAATAGCAGGTGGAACCCCTAATGCTTTGGCAATAAACAAGTTACGATATAACATATTGATGGTAGGGAGGTTATGAGATTGTGCTTGTTTGACTCCTCCTCTCTCCGCCATTCTGCTTCGAAGCTTTAGCGTAGAAGAGCTTCTCTCCGCCATATTTTTTATCATTTTGTGCCTTAATAGTTGCATTTATATATGATTATTGTGTATAATTGTAAAAAGAGGCGGAAACAACATCATGGATACTACTGTTATTGATGTAACTAGTAACGCTATTAGTCAGGTTGTCTTTATTGTTTTTTTACTTATTGCAATGGGTGTACTTATAGTGCAGCTTTTAGGTATGGCCAAAGTTTTTGAGAAAGCTGGTAAGCCTGCTTGGGCTGTTATCGTTCCGTTTTACAATTTATTCTTACTTGCTAAAACAGCTGGTCGTCCGGATAGTTGGGGTATAATGCTATGCATTAGTAGCTTTGTCCCTTTCGTTGGATCCATTGTGGCCCTTGTTCTTCTTGTTCTTATCAGTATGGACATAGCTAAGAATTTTGGTAAAGACAGCGGCTTCGGAATAGGACTTTGTTTTTTACCTTTTGTTTTTTATCCTATTCTTGGTTTTGGAGATGCCGCTTATTCACCTATTGTTGAAACAAACTAGCTTAGAGTAGTATTATTTAAAAATAAGGTAATTTAACATTATTTATTGGGAAAGCTTTGACTTTTCATAACCTATAATATACAATATTCAATATATAAAATGTCTTATATGGAAAAAGAAAGAATTTATTAATGAAATCTGCTAATAATATCCCCCCGCTAAAAATAGGTAATTTAGAAGCCAAAGTTCCTATAGTGCAGGGAGGCATGGGAGTAGGTATTTCGGGTGCCAATTTATCTTCTGCAGTTGCAAATGAAGGAGCCATAGGAGTTATTTCATCTGTTGGCTTGGGAACATTTAATAACGAGGCAAAGGTTGGTTTTGCCCAAGCCAATAAGCAGGCCTTAATTAATGAAATTAGACGCGCCAAAAGCATGACTAAAGGTATTTTAGGGGTTAATATTATGATGGCTCTTTCTGATCATGCCAATCATATAAAAGCAGCAATAGATGAAAAAGTAGATATAGTTTTTCTTGGTGCAGGCCTGCCTCTGAAAAATTTTGTCGATATGTCAATTAGTGAACTTAAAAAAATTCATACAAAGTTTGCTCCTAAGGTTTCTTCTGCCAGGGCCGCAGAACTTATTTTCAAATATTGGGCCAAACATTATAATCATGTGCCTGATGCCTTAGTGGTTGAAGGGCCTTTGGCTGGAGGCCATTTGGGATTCAAGAAAGAGGACCTTGATAAGCCGGAATTTTCTTTGGAGAACCTAGTTAAAGATTGTATAAATTGTCTGAAGCCTTTTGAGGACCACTTTAAGAAAATAATTCCCGTAATTGCTGCCGGCGGAATTTTTACAGGCGCAGATATATTTAAGTTCCTGCAAATGGGAGTTGGGGGCGTAAAAATGGGCACACGTTTTGTAGCAACTGATGAATGTGATGCTTCTGATGAATTCAAACAAATGTATGTAGATTGTAAAAAAGAAGATATTACCGTAATTGATAGCCCGTTGGGTTTGCCCGGGAGGGTTATTATTAATAAATTTATCACTGATGTTAGAAGCGGATTAAAGAAGCCCTTTGAATGCGTATGGCAGTGCCTTAAGATGTGTAACTATAAAGAAGCGCCATATTGTATTGGTCGGGCTTTATACAATGCCAAAATAGGCAATCTTAAAGATGGGTTTGCCTTTTCTGGAGCTAACGCCTACAGAGTCAAAGAAATTGTTTCTGTTAAAGAACTCATAGAGACACTTGTAAAAGAGTATAAGCTTGCTGCTAGTACATAAATGAAACTAAGGTTTAACAGAATGCGCGTTGTTTAACATTCTTGCGCAACTCCCTTATTAGAGGTATAATATATTTATGAAAATAAGGGAGATTTTTATGCCTAAGAAATTTTCTTTCAGTATAGTTCTTGTCTATTTTTTGTCACTACTCTTTTTTTCTGTAAGTTTTGCAGATTGCCTACCTATCCAAAAAGCCGTATCTTCCAGTGTTGAAAGTGGAAATGCCGATTTAATTCCCTATAAAGCAATTGATAGAGATCCACATAGTCGTTGGTCTTCAAATCACAATGATGATCAGTGGATTTATTTTGATTTAGGTGAAGTTAAAGAATTTGATGTGGCAATTATTATGTGGGAAGCCGCTTATGCAAAAGTTTATGAGATTGATGTATCTGATGATGCTAAGAACTGGAAAACTGTTTTAAAAGAAAACAATGGTAATGGCGGCGAAGATTTAATACGACTTGATGGTCAAAAAGCTCGATACATAAGAATGCACGGCATAAAAAGGAATGCTCAATGGGGTTATTCTATATATGACTTTAAAGTTATTGCCAAAGATAATATCCCTCCAGAGGCACCAATTGATATAAGTGCTCTTTCAGGAGATGATGCCATAGTTTTATCATGGGAAGATAATAAAGAGAGCGACCTATATTATTATGATGTTTACCGTTCTTGGAAGGATGAAGAAGAATTTGAAAAAGTCAATGTTAAGCCCTTGCGGTCAGCTGGTTTTATAGATGAAAGCGTAGCTAACGGAGAAGAATATTATTACTATATTGTTGCTGTTGATTATCTTGATAATGCAAGCGCGCCTTCAGAACAAGTTTATTCTATTCCAGCTGCTATACCAAGAGTGGGAACTTATTTAGATGCTAGTCTTCCTCTGGAGGAGAGAGTAAATGATTTATTGGGGCGTATGACCCTAAGGGAAAAAGTTGAGCAGCTTGCTGGTATGGTTGATTACGATGATATGACTTCTTATGGTAATTCTCGTCTTCATATTCCACCTTTAAGATGTGCTGACGGCCCACACGGCGTTAGATGGGGAGAGGGCTCTACTGCTTTTCCAGTTCCACTTGCCATTGCAGCTAGTTGGAATCCTTCTTTAATGTATGATATGGGAGTTTATATGGCTCGCGAACTAAAAGGCCACGGTCGAGATGTCAGCTTGGGTCCTTGTCTTAATATATGTCGGGATCCGAGAGCCGGCAGGAGCTATGAAGGTTATGGAGAAGATCCTTACCTAGTAGGTAAGATGGCTACTGCAGCAGTAAAAGGTTTGCAATCAGAGAAGGTTGTTTCAACTCCTAAGCACTATGCTTGCAATAATATTGAGATAGGCCGTGGAGGAGGCCCAGTAGTTATTGATGACTGGAGCTTAAGAGAAATTTACTTACCAGCCTTTAAAGAATGTATTCAAGAGGGTGAGGCCTGGGGAGTAATGGGCGCTTATAATAAAGTAAACGGAGATTACAGTTGTGAGAATAAGGTTTTATTAAGAGATATTTTAAAAGATGAATGGGGATTTAAAGGTTTTGTAATTTCTGACTGGCATGCGACTCACAGTACAGTCAGGTCTATTAATGCTGGTTTGGATTTAGAGATGCCCAAAGCTAATTATTATGGCAAGGCCTTATATAAGGCGGTAAAAAGCGGCATGGTAACGGAAGCAGTGATAGACGATTCTGTAAAAAGAATTCTCAGGACTAAATTTTTCTCAGGACTGTTTGATGAAGAGAGACTTGAAAATCACCGTCTCGTAGGAAAAAAAGAGCACGATAAGTTTTGCCTTGAAGCAGCCAGAGAAGCCATGGTTTTACTCAAAAACAGTAAGAATTTATTGCCTATAGATAAAAATAAAGTAACCACTATTGCAGTTTTAGGACCTCTGGCCGATAAACACACTTGCGGAGTTGATTTGGGTAGTAGTCAGATTTATCCTGCTAAATTTGATACTCCTTTAGGAGCCATTAAAGATAAAATAAAATCTAAGAAAATAAAAATAATCGATGATCCTAAAGAAGCCGACATAGCATTAGTGTTTGTGGGGCTTTCAGCAGATGTGGCAGGTAGATTAGAGGGCGAGGCAATAGACAGAGAAAATTTAAGACTTCCAGCAAATCAGGAAGCTTTAATAGATTATGCAGTTGGCAAGAACAAAAAGACAATTGTTGTTCTTTTGGGAGGCTCAGCTATTGCAACTGACAGTTGGGGGAAAAAGGTGCCAGCTATAATAGATGCCTGGTACTGCGGACAAAGAGGAGGAGAAGCTATAGCTGATGTGCTTTTCGGAGATTATAATCCAGCTGGTCGTTTGCCTATAACTTTCCCAGTAAATGCTCAACAAATCCCCTACACTGGTTGGAATTACAACGGTGAATATAAAACAGGAGTGGGTTATCAGTATTTTGAAACAAAAGGCATCAAACCTCTTTACTGTTTTGGTCATGGCCTAAGTTATACAAAATTTAAATATTCTGCTCTAAAGATTGTTTATGGTGATGGTTGGATAGGAGTTAGTGTAAATGTAAGAAATGTCGGTTTGCGAGAAGGCGATGAGGTGGTTCAGCTTTATTTAGAAGACCTAAAAAGAAGTATGCCGGGACCAAAGAAGGAGCTAAAGGGTTTTAAGCGCATACATCTAAAGCCTAATGAAACCCAGCGAGTTGCTTTTAAACTTACTCCGGACGATTTAGCATTGTATAATAAATATAAAAAGTGGGTGGTTGAGCCAGGGGCTTTTAGAGTAATAGTCGGAGGCTCATCGGAGGATATTCGCCTGAGTGGAATTTTTAAGGTAGTTGAAGGAATGGGTATTGTAGAATACGAAGGAGGGTTTTGAAATGATGGTTTGGGTAGAAAGATTTAGAAAATTACCTACATCCTTGATGTTCTTACATGTATTCTCAAAGGTTTTGTTTGGTTTTGGCTTAGGGTTGCTTTTGGGCAATATCTGGGAAGCAGCTGGATTGCCTATTATCATTATTGCGCTTGTTTTGTCAATTTACCCGGCTTATAAGATTATTAGTGGTAAGTAAAGCTAAGGGTTGATTTTATTATTTAACTAATGATATAATAGCCTTAAAAGAGGGGTATTAGGTGAAAAAATATACTATTGTTATTTTAGGTTTATGCATAATGCTTTGCGGTTGCTCAAAACAGGTTTCAACTTTATTGGATGTGGCTAAGAGTCAATCTCAAGCCCAGAGACAACTTAATACAGAAACAATACATTTTAACAACATTAAAAAGGCTATAGAAGAAGGTCGTATTAAGGCTGGTCTATCTGAAAGGCATATTCAAAGGATTATTGGTAAGCCAATGTTAATTCAAAATGAGAACGATGGGCAAAGGTGGGTTTATAAGCCAGCAGAAGCAACATTCTTTGATAATAATAAAATATACCTTTATTTTGATAAAAATAAACTTTTAACTAAATATAAAGTTTTTAGGCCAGAGGAAAGCAAGTAATGCGACGTTTCTTTAATTGGCAGGTTGCCTTTGGGCTGGCCCTTATTTTTTTATCAGCTCTAGTTTATTTTATTCACTATGCTATTTTTAGAGATTCCCACCATATCCATATTTATTTTCTTTAACACTAAAAATAAATCCTTTTGATAAAGAAGCATCAATTGAGGTTACTTGCTAGTTTTTAATCGGTTAGGTTGTAGAATTATTTAAAAGAGCGAAAGTGAAATGTATGAAGAATATGCTGGTTCGAAAAGACGTCAATCGACAAGAAATGAAGAGCGTACGCGAAATATGGAGATAATGGGAATTGTAAAACATATAAGGCCCTATGAAAAAAAAGATTTTCGCATGGGCATTGGTTTTACTGAGATAAGCCAGGAAGATAAAATTTTTTTAGATAGTTTTACTAAAGATAAAGAACAATGATAAGATTTCTAGTAAGATCATTAATAGCGTTTTTAATAATTGTAGTTTTGCTTGCCGGTGTATTTTATTTCATTGATAAAGAATTTTTGCTTACGAAAGTAATTATGGCCCTGCCAACTGACACCCCAATTTCTCTGGGGCGGGTGAGTTTATTAATAGATGAAACTAGCGGTAACATTCTTTATGGTTTTGAAATCGTTGATATGACTAATTTGCCGATTCAGAGAACAATTAAGGCTGAATATGCCCAAGTTGATTACGATGCTGATAGCAAGGTGGTCAATATCGTTCTTCATAACGGTACAGTTGAAGAAAAAAATATGAAAAATATTACCGAAGTCACCAATAGCAGTTTTGATCAGCAAGTTATAACAATTGATCCTCAAGAAATAAAGGATAAATTAGGGCAATTACATAAACATAAAGACGATGCAGGTATTTAGGGATAGCGTTGAGAGTGCTTGACAACTTAAAATGAATAATGTAGTATGATGGAACTGCGTATTATATGAAACTTATATCTGTCTATAAAGCTCATGATGAATTTGAAGCTATCTCCTTGAGAGAGCTTCTTTTAAAAGAGGGAATTGAAGCAGTTATTCAATCTAGACAGATTCCCATGTACGATGGTGTTATGACTCTTGCTATTGGATATTGGGGTGATCTTTTAGTCAAAGAAGAAGATTTAAAAGAAGCCAAAGATATTATAGATGGCTTTTTATTATAAGCATGCCAAATTATGGAGAGGTGCCTGAGTGGTTGAAAGGAGCCGCCTGCTAAGCGGTTGTTCCGTTATAAGCGGAACCCTGGGTTCGAATCCCAGCCTCTCCGCCATTCTGCTCCGCCAAGATGTTTTCACTCTTGGCTTCGCAGGAATAGGCTTTTGACAGGATTTTTTATCTGCTGAATGAGTTAGAAGTTGAGAACCCAAAAGGGTGCGGGAAAGGTTGTTTCCCGTGTTTTTGGGGTTAACAGCGAGTTTACGAGCGCCATTAGGGGATTTGTCCCCTACTGGGGAGGAGTTGGAAAACGACGACGTTCGATTGCCCAGCCTCTCCGCCAGCCTACGCTAAAGCTACGGCTGGCGAGCCAGCTTTTACTCTTAGCAGAGTTTTGAGATGTTCATATATTCAAAGAAGAAAAGTAAAAAAACTTATTGATTTAAAGACACACCCCAGCTATTTTAGAATCGAAATTCTTACCTGAGCCGCCTTCAGGAAGCTTTGACTTTTACACATAAAGAATTTATAATAATAGAGCCTAAACTTTGCTTTGATTTTAAGACCAGGCTGTGTTAATATATAACCTATCTATAACAAGGAGAGCAAGTTATGCCAGATACTTTTTTATTAACAGTTATTTTTATAGTTTTAACCACTATTATTACGGCATTTGTGAAAGGAAAGAGTCGAGATAGATGTTTAATAGATCTATCGGGTGATGAGGTTGACCTAGAGATGATTAGCGGCAAGAATATCTGGGGTCGCCTGATAGTAGAAAGCACTGGATTGGAATTTAAGTATAGTGAGCCCAATAAGGATGCTGATGGTCACGATGAATATAGCTATTTACTTTATAAAGCAGAATATGCTCAAATACAGTCTATAGTTCTTTATCATGATAAATTGGATAAGAAGAGAAAAGAAGTTCGCCTAAAAGAAATTCAGAAGACACATAATCCTAATTTTATAAGGCGCAGCAAAAGAAAGATAAGAAATTTCTTTGCCACGGTAAGAGATGCCATATTAGAAGTTATTAATCTTTTCGTTGGCCAGGCCAAGAAGTTTACTCCTGCACAAGCAGTTAGTGGTGGTCAGGATAAATATGTTAATCAGATGAAAGATAAGCTTTTTGGTTTATCAGCAACAGCCTACGAGCCTCTTCTAGAGAAACACATAGGCAAGAAAGTAGTTTTAGAGTTTTTAAGAAATAGCAAAGTAGAAGAATACGTAGGAGTTTTAAAAGACTATACGGCTGAATTTATTGAAATATTAGATGTTAACTATAAAAAAGAAGGTCAGGAAATCAGAAAAGCTGATTTTGTAGTTCCTAGGTCAGTGGGTTTAGTAAAACACCTGGCGGAAGACAAATAATGCGCCCATAGATTCCCCCTTAGCTAAAACTTCCCCCTTCGCTAAAGCTTCGGAGGACAAGACGCTATGGCTGGAGCAGAAAGTTCATAACGATGCGCCCATAGCTCAATTGGACAGAGTAGCGGTCTACGAAACCGTTGGTTCCCCGTTCGAATCGGGGTGGGCGCGCCATTTTGGTTAGTGGTTGTTGATTGATAATATAACATAGGTGTTAAGAAAAATATTACCCGATTCGAAGAAAAGAAGAGTTTGAGAGGAAAGATTGTTTCCTCTCAAGATATTCAGCTTCTTCGCGGAAGGAAAGGGAACAGCGAAGCGTTAGGGGAAAACCATCAGGGTTTTCCTTTAAGGAGCAGGAACATTTTCCCTGTGACCGAATTGCGGGTGGGCGCACCAATTATATAATGATCTCAAAAGATAAATTTTTTATGCAGGAAGCTCTCAGAGAAGCAATAAAGGCTTTTGAAGCCGATGAAGTTCCTGTAGGGGCGGTTATTGTTTATGAGAGTAAGATTATTGCTAGAGCACATAATCAAATAAAGACTTTAAAAGATCCTACAGCTCATGCTGAAATGATAGCTATCACTCAGGCAGCGAGCTATTTAAAAAGTGAGCGAATTCTTAATACAACTATGTATGTAACCCTTGAACCCTGTGCCATGTGCGCGGGGGCTTTAGTTTTAGCCAGAATAAAGAAATTAGTATTTGGTGCTAAAGATGATAAGGCTGGAGCATGTGGTTCGGTAATTGATCTTACTAATAATAAAGAGCTGAATCATAAATTAATAGTAAAAAGTGGTCTTTATGAAGATGAAAGTCGAAAGTTTTTACAAGAGTTCTTTAAATTAAAAAGAAAAAAGAAATAATGGAGAGATGCGTGAGCGGCTTAAACGGCACGCTTGGAAAGCGTGTGTACTTAACGGTACCCTGGGTTCGAATCCCAGTCTCTCCGCCAGTTGTTCAATGAAATCCTAGCAAAACTAGAAATGACTGCACAATTTTCCTTCCTATAATTTTTACGCTTGACTATTATACAGAAAAAAGTATAATATATTTAATCGTTCTAAAAATCACAATTTAATATGAAACGTATACCACAACGCACAATTGATAGAGTTCTTATCTATATAAGAACTTTGGAACATCTCATTAAGGAGAAACGCCATCTGATTTCTTCAGGAGAGCTTTCGCGGATTACAGGTATTAGTGATGTTCAGATCAGAAAAGACGTTTCTCGCTTTGGGCGAGTAGGTACTCCGCGCATCGGATATGAGATAGAGGAGCTAAACAGGACATTTAAAGATTACCTTCTGCAAAAAGATACTGTCAAGGTTGTCTTATTTGGAGTAGGCAACTTAGGAACAGCTATATTGAAATATCCGGGGTTTTCAAAAAATCGAATAAATATTGTAGCTGCTTTTGAAAAAAGCTCCGCTAAAGTAAATAAAAATATAAACGGGGTTAAAGTTTATTCTGTTGATAAAGCTCCGAGAATAATTAAGAGAATAAAAGCTGACCTAGGTATAATTGCGGTACCGGAAAATGCTAGCCAGGAAGTAGCCGATATTATGGTTTTATCTGGCTTAAAAGGAATTGTGAATTTTTCTCCGACATCCATCAGTTTTCCCAAAAATGTTACCGTAAAAGATATAGATTTCAGTTTAGAATTTTTATCACTTTTGTGTAATATCCAACACAGAAAATAAGGAGGCGGGTTAAGTGGTTAAAATTTTAATGGTGGATGATGACAGTGAGTTTTTAGAAGCTGGTAAATCAGTTTTAGAGGCCAAGGGATATGAGGTTATTACAGCTCAAAATGTAGCCCTAGGCAAAGAAAAGGCTTTATCCGATAATCCTGATATTATATTTCTTGATATTATGATGGAGCAGCCTGATGATGGAATTGATTTAGCTCATAAACTTAAAAAAGAAAATGTAAAAGCACCTATAATTATGTTATCAGGAGTTAGTAAAGTGAGTGGCTTAGACTATGGTAAGTGTGACGAAGTTCTTCCTTGTGAGGGATTTTTAGAAAAACCCGTAAAGCCCGAAGATTTAATTAAAAAAGTAGAGTCTCTTTTAAACAAATAGGAGCATGTTATGGCAAAAGTATGCGCAGTTAAAAAAGAGGTAAGCAAGGACGGGATAAAGCAGGAAGTTTGTGATGAAACCCGCGCCGGATTATTACCTGTTCTACAGGAAGTTCAGGATAAAAAAGGTTTTATTTCTGATAAAGACATGCAGGAGATAGCTGACCGCTTTGGAATACATCCAGTTGAGGTTTATTCTGTGGTAACCTTTTATTCTTTTATAACGGATAAAAAGGAAGGCAAGCATGTTATCAGAGTAAGCAATTGTATTACGAATGAAATGGCAGGTAATCAAAAGATTATTAATGAATTTGAAAAAGCCCTTAAAATTAAAATGGGCCAGACGACAAAAAACGGCAAGGTTACCCTCAAAATGACCAGTTGTATAGGTATGTGCGATGAAGCACCAGCGGTTATGGTAAATGATAAGTTAATAGGTAAGGTGACTCCCGGCAAAGTTAAAGAAATTATTAGGGGGCTTAAATAATGAAAGAGACTAAAAATAAAAAAATTGACAGAAATGGTCCGGTAATATTCAGTCCTATCGAACCATGGGCTGGATTAAACCAAGCCCTGAAGCTAGGTAGGAGTGAACTTTTGGATGTTGTTCGTGATTCTAATCTTCGCGGTAGAGGGGGAGCTGGATTTCCTACTGGCGTCAAATGGAATTTGGCAGCTGTAGCTAATGATGAGGAAAAGTATATTGTTTGCAATGCCGATGAAGGTGAGCCGGGCACTTTTAAAGATAGAGTGCTTTTAAGCGAACTTTCAAGATTGTTTTTAGAGGGCATGATAATATCTGCCTTTGCGATAGGAGCCAAAAAAGGGTTTCTTTATTTAAGAGGTGAATATAAGGCATTTTTACCTGGACTTAATAAAGAACTTGCTGATTTAAGAAAAACTAATTATTTAGGTAAAAGTATATTAGGTAAAAAAGGCTTTGATTTTGATATAGAAATTAGACTTGGTTCGGGAGCTTATGTGTGTGGCGAAGAAACAGCTTTGATTGAATCTCTTGAGGGCAATAGAGGTGAGCCTCGAAATAGGCCGCCATTTCCGGTTAACACCGGTTTCAATGGCCATCCGACAGTTGTTAATAATGTTGAGACCTTTGCTGCTGTAGTTCATGTGGTAGCTAAGGGAGCTGACTGGTTTAAGAAAATAGGTACTGAAAAGTCAGCTGGCTCTAAACTTTTAAGTATTTCTGGAGATTGCACCAAGCCAGGTGTCTATGAAGTAGTTTATGGTATAAGCATTAATGATGTTTTAAAAATGGTTGGTGCCAAAAACACTAAAGCTGTTCAGGTTGGTGGGGCTTCGGGTACTTGTTTGGCCAAGAAAGATTTTAAAAGAAAAATAGGTTTTGAAGATCTTTCTACGGGTGGCTCAATCATTATTTTTAATTCCAAAAGAAAGATGCTTGATGTGGCTGATAATTTCCTTAGATTCTTTGAGGAAGAATCCTGCGGACAGTGTACACCCTGCAGAGAGGGAATACCTGTTTTAATCGATGCTGTCGATCTTATCAAAAGTAGTAAGTGTGATAAGGCATATTTAGAAGATATTCTTTCTTTGGCTGAGACCATGCAGTTGGCCTCTAAGTGTGGGCTGGGACAGTCAGCACCTAATGCTTTAGTAGCTATTTTAGAAAATTTTAAGGATGAATATAAACTTTCTAAAAAGCCCAGAGAGGAGAAGTTGTTCAATGTCTAGTAAACCATTTTCAGAAAGTACTTCTCGGGCACCTATAAGCCAGAGAGGACAACACCGAGATGAATTTGATAAAAATACTCTGGGTAACCAGGTAAAAGTTGTTATTGATGATGTTGAAATAAAAGTACCTATGGGTTGCACTCTATTAGAAGCGGCCCAAATGATAAATATTAAGATACCTACTTTGTGTCAGCATGATGATTTGGATTTAGCTGGTGTCTGTCGTATGTGTATTGTCGAAGTGGAAGGTCAGCGTACATTGCAGTCAGCCTGTTCTTATCCGATTTTTGCACCTCTAAAAGTGAAGACATATTCGCCCAAGGTAAGGCGTGCAAGAAAAAATATCCTCCAACTTCTTTTGAGAAGACATTACGGAGAATGTTATTCATGTTCCAGAAACAACAACTGTGAGCTTCAGGCTTTAGCTAAGGAATATGGTGTTGGTACATATAAATTCGGTCATATTGCCGCACCGCGCTATGAAAAGGATTTATCCAGTTACTCGGTTGAACGCGATATGAATAAATGTGTTTTATGTCGTAGATGTGTTAGGACTTGTATTGACTTGCAGGAAGTTGGTGTTTTGGAAGCGGTTGATAGAGGCAGTGAAACTAAAATTGCTACCTATCTGGATCACCCATTAGCTGAAGTAATCTGTATTAACTGTGGTCAATGTATTAACAGATGTCCTACCGCTGCCTTAAAAGCCAAA
>Ga0222667_1000675_pt1 | contig 13965 bp, 11 predicted proteins | sample AntAcemetagen657_FD_179854 | JGI IMG/M metagenome (GOLD analysis project Ga0222667, IMG submission 179854) | Saline water microbial communities from Ace Lake, Antarctica - #657 | ecosystem: Environmental > Aquatic > Non-marine Saline and Alkaline > Saline | place: Antarctica: Ace Lake... | reverse complement strand
TGGGAGACAAATCTTTTCACCTACTTGCTTATGTTTCTTTTTTTATGTTTTCCTTAATTTATGTAATTTTTATATTAGAATTGCCTTTGACTTACAAGATATTTTTTGGAGTTTTATTTTGTGCAATGTCTTTTGTTATTGCGCTTTTTGGATTTAGTATTTTTAATGAATTTGGAATGGTTAGATTAGTTCGATGGATATACATTATACCTTTTATAAAAAGAAGATACGAAAAAAGGGAAGACTTTGATGAGTTACTTTCTGACGCCTTTGAAAACATGGGTGAAAAATTTAGAGAAGTCATAAAAGATAAAAAGAAATTTATTTTTGGAATGATTTGTTCTTTTGCTTTTTGGATTGCTACTTTTTTAGTTTCATATTTTTTATTTATTGCTCTTAATACTTACGTTCCTTTTATCTTAGTAGTAGTTGCTGTTTCAATTGGATATTTCTTTGGAGACATATCTCCCTCTCCCGGAGGAGTTGGAATAATGGAAGCCACCATGCTTTTAATCTATGTTGCAATGGGAATTAATCCAGAAATTGCACTATCTGTTGCACTCTTAGATAGAATCATATCTCTAAGCTATAGAATCGGACTTGGTGGATTTGCAACACTTTCTTTTAACGGAAGAATCAAGAAATTTCGTGGAATTGGAGTAAAATAATTTAACCGAAAGAATTAAAAATACCCATCCAAACTTTAAGAGATGATGAATTATTTTAAACTATTAGAAAGGCCTGAGGAGGAAAGAATAAGGTCTTCACTTTCAAGAATTGTCTGTGACTTTACGGATGGAGAAGTTTTATTTTTACTTAAAAATTTGGGAGATGTCAGAAATTATTCCGAATTAGTGAAAGAATTAGAGAAAAAGTCCACATCTAGAAGATGCTACATTGAAGAATCACTTTCCAGATTAGAAGAAACTGGAATATTAACTTATAATAACTAATTTTCTCCTAAATGTTTAAAATAATACTTAATTTTTCTTAATTATGGCATGGAGTTTGTATGATGGCGAGAAATTTTTAGAACCTTTAGAGTTTTCTAGTGGTAAAAGTCAAGAAGGAATTGTAGACGAAGTTTTAGCAGAAGTAAGAAATGGACATAAAGTTATTTTTATTCATGGCGTCTGCGGGACGGGAAAAAGTGCGATTGCCCTAAATATTGCAAAAGAACTTGGAAAAACTTCGATTGTCGTTCCTGGTAAAAATTTACAAATGCAATATAAGAATGACTACGAGGGAAGAAAATATGTTTTAAAAAAAAATCCATTTAATAATATTGATAAAGGTATAAGTCCAGAATTAGAAAAAATTGGAAACATTAAAGAAAAATTAAAAATTCACGTAATGACTGGTAGAAATAATCATAAATGTAAATTTTTAGAAGATAATCAAAATGCCATTCCAAAAGTAATAAAAGAAGTAGCGACGACACTTTCGGATTCTTTTATGAAACATTTAGAAAAAATTGAAGGAAAAAAAGAAAATGTACAAAATAGGTTGACTAAAGATAAATCTGCAGACAACTGGGATTTGCCATGTAAAATAGAACTTAAAGAAAAAAATATGTTAAGAATAAGAGAATATTTAAGACAAAATCAGGGCGTAGATGAAAATAAATTTAATAACATTAAGGATGTCAGAAGACTTCCCGTCGCTAGTGTCTGTCCTTATTGGTCTCCAGTTATACCAGAAAAATACGAAATAAACGCTTCAACATTTAAAGGTGCAAAAAAGAAAAAATACGAAGGACTTGATGGAGAAAAATATGTTTTTTATCAAAGAAAAAAAGGATGTCCATTTTATGAACAATTTAATTCTTATATTGATGCTGACGTAATTGTTTTTAATTCTTTAAAATATAAATTAGAAACTGCGTTAAATAGAAAACCTAAAACAAATGTTGAAATTATTGATGAATGTGATGAATTTTTAGATAGCTTAACCAATCAAAGAAGTGTGAATGTTGATAGAGTTCTTAATTCTCTAAATTATGTTTTTTCGTCGGAAGACTTCGCCCTAAAAATAAAAAAAGAAATGACTGAAATAATTATGCATATGAAAAATGATGAAAAAATTAATGATTATATTTTTACAAATGAAATAGTTCCCTTAAAAAAAACTGGACTTTACGATTTATTAAAAATAGCTTTGAAAAATCCAGAATTTTTTGCAACAATTGACGACGAAAATTATCTTTTTGAATTTGAAGAAACTGCTAAAATGTTCCAAGATTTCTTATCCGAAACTTTCGTAACATTCGAGAAATTTGGAAACTCATTAAAAGCAAACTTAATAACTACGAGTTTGGAAAAAAGATTTAAAGAATTAATTGATAAAAATAAGGTATTTGTGTTAATGAGCGGAACACTTCACACAGAAAATATTTTAAAAAATGTTTTTGGAATTAAAGATTTCATAACAATTAAAGCCGAAACGACAAATCAAGGGCAAATTGAAATAAAAAAAACAGGCTTAGAAATGGATTGCAGATATTCAAACTTTTCCTCAAATAAGAATTCTCGTGGGGATTACTTGAGAGCTCTGGATAAATGTATAGAAATATCAAAAAAACCGTGTCTTGTCCATGTAAATGCGTTTAGAGACCTTCCTAGCTCTAGTGAAGTGGCTGAATTTAGGCTTGATTATTTGATTAGTCGTGAGAGGTTGGAAGATTTGCAGAAAAAAGATAAAACGGGGGAATTGGTTAAAGAATTTAAGAACGGAAAATCTAACGTTCTTTTTTCTACGAGATCGAAAAGAGGAATTGACTTTCCAGGAAATGAATGCAATTCTATTGTTTTTACTAAATACCCAAATCCAAATGTTCAAGATCCTTTTTGGAAAATATTATCAAAAACTAGGCCGGAATGTTATTGGGATTTTTATAAAGATAAAGCCACTAGGGAACTTTGGCAAAGAGTTTATCGAGGAGTAAGATTTGGTAAAGATCATGTTTATGTTTTGAGTCCGGATACAAGAGTTTTGAATGCTTTTGAATAATTTTGCAATCTTTTTCAAAATAATCAACATATCTTTGGCTCTTCGGGGTTCCTAACGCCACTACTTTTCACATGTGCCTTAGGCCTATTGGCCTTATCAATATTATTCCAGTAGGCATTACTTTTCCATTCATGTTTACAAGACCTACATGAATAATTATTTTTTTGAAGTCTCCACGTCTCCATTCTCACTTTTTCTTTTCCATGATATTTTCTATCTTTAATAGAACCATCTGTATAAGTGGTGATGGTACAATCTCTATGTCGAAATGGACGCTTTTCCTCTTTCAGGACATCGGGCTGATGAGTGATTCTTATAAAAATCTTATTACACTTTGGACATTGATACTGATATATTAATCCTGAACCAAACCAAAAAAATATTGTGATAGTGATGATATAGGGCATATTTACCCATTGATAATAAAAACTAAATCCGCTTAACGCTGTAAAAAGAGCTGTTATAAAAACAGATATTCCAAAAGGGTTTAATTTTGATATATGGAGTTTTTGATTGTGGTTTCCAGACATTATCAAATTATTGCCCCATTTCTCTTTTATAAGGAATAATAGACTTGTAGCAATGAAGGTCGATACTACTCCACTTATTATACCCTGTAATAACCAATGCATACTGATTTTAATAAAATAATCTTTTTAAATTTACTTATATGCTAAATCGTGATGACAATAATCTAAAAGTTTTACTATTTTTTCATTTTCCAAAATCTCATAAACTAAAACAAAATGCCTTATATGGACTCTTCTTTTTCCCGCCATATTTCCCTTTAATGGTTTAAAATTATGAGGATTCTCTAAAATCTCTTTTATTTTTCGTGATAATATTTCAAATTGCAATTTATCTTTTTTTGAAAGTTTAAAAAATATTTTATCAATATTTTCTGAAACTTCCAAAAAGTAACACATTCATTTATACCTCTTCGTAAAATCTTCAAAAGTACCAACTTTAACAAAATTTCCCATTCTAATAACTTCAAGTTTTTTTAAATATTCTTCTCTAATTTTAGGTTCTTCTTCTAACTGGGATTTTATAAAAATATCAATTTGCTTACTCATACTTATACCATTCTCTTTACAAAATTTTGAAAATATTGCATACGTTTCATTATCTAGGTTAAATGTTTTTAATACCATTAAATAAAGTTAAATAACTTTATTTAAATAGTTTTTCATTGAAAGCATCTCCAATTTACCCCATAAGTTTTTCTAAATCCTTTAAATCTTCACTCTCGTGCATATCACGACACGTCGAAGTCATTCTATCGCTAAATAAACAAAGTCCAAAATCAAACAAATACGGAGTCCCGGAAGTCGAAATAAGAATATTCCCAGGATGCAAATCAAAAGAAACAACACCATTTTTATGCATAGATTTCACAGCATTTTCCAGCATTACCTGATCTTTTAAATTTGTTATTTTCTTTCCCCTTTTCATAACTTCTCCCTCCACATATTTTTTTAATAAAAGAGTATAATGTGAGGGGCTAAACTCCGAGGAATTAAGTTCACTTATGGCACGTATTATTCCTAAGCGAGGAACAGAATGATAATCATAACATTTAACAACACCTTCAATATCACCAATCCTATCATATGCCTTTTTTTCATTATCTATGTGTTCAATTTTGTTGGCAGCAGAAAGATACAGATCGTACATAGTAGATGGATATATTGATCTATTAGGATTCATGGTTTTAGCTAAAAAATTCATACCATTCTTCTGAACCAAAGATGACGCACAATAAGTACCACAGCCAAGCAACCTCATAAAATCATAACCAAACTTTTTACTAATTTTTTCAGGCCTCATAACTTTTGAAATATTTTAAGTATTTTTAAAGATTTATTTACTTTTGAGATTCTTCCCTAAACCTATTTCTTCTTTTTATCTTTTTCCAAGCCCTGAACAAATCTATCTATAAATTTTTTATTTTCTTCTGTATTTTTTACGTCGGTAATTATGTAAAATTCTACTCCATTATGTTCTTGCTTTTTTGTTTTGAAGTGATCTAATAATCTACTATTCATTTTTTCTCCCAGAAGAATTCTTCCCTTTGAAATCTCTGCAATCTTTTTTGCTTGACCAATTAATGTTCCCATACTCATGAATTTTAAGGTTTTTTCCTGCTTTGCAACAATTGTTCCATAATTTAAAGATATTCCTAAATCCATTTTTACCTTAGCTAATTTATTATGTTTAACTAGAACCTCTTTTGTTTTTTGAGCTATTTTTATTGCTATTTTTTCATTTTTGAAAGTTTTTGTTTTCAATGGAGATACAATAAATATTATATTTTCTTTATTTTGATAAGTAACTGCCTTTAAGTCTTCGGCAAAATCCACTATTTCTTGTAAGGATTCTTTTATTTTTTCGTTTACCAAATCTATATTTTCTATTCCTTTAAGCTTTAAAGAAACGATACTTGCATTTTGTTTAGAACCTTTTATCGAAAGACAAAACTCTGCTTTATTTTTTGGATTAACTAAATTTTTCACAACTTCAATTTCTTTTGCTTTTTTCTTTTTCCCTCTTGTTATATATCCAAAGAAAGTTTTTTCATAACCCTTTTTATATACAATAAAAACAACTAAGGCAAGAATCACTATAACAAAAATCCAGATAATTGACATTCTCAAAGTTGAAAGAATTCCTGCACTTGCACTTTTTATATCAATTGCATTACCTGTTAAAAGTGTCCCAGAAGACCTTACGCTTTCTTCTTCACCAGATATTTCAATATCATATTTTCCATTTGGAGCAGTTAATACATATTTTTTTACTTCCCCCAAGCTTAAACTTATATTTTTTTCTATTGTAGTTTCTCCTATTTTTATTGGAACAACTTTTGAATATGGAACATTTCCAATATTGGTAAAAATAACTGTTTTATTTACCAAGTTAATTTTTATATCAGCTTTTTCTAAAATTTCAAAAGTAGATGAACTTGAAAAATCAGATGATTCAAAAGTCATTTCCCAGTCTGAAGGTTTTTCGTTTTTTTCTATTAAAAATTCAAAGAAAGAATCTGTTTCAATTTCTTTTTCTTCCATTATTTTTCCTTCTGAGTTTTTAAGAATTGCAGTTACTAATGTCTTTATATTCTCTCCTCCTTGATCATGCAATATTGCCCTTGCTCTTAAATTTGTTCCAGGCTCCACTTCAGAATTTTCAACTAATACTTCTAAATTTTTTGGAACCTGCTTTATTGTAATAGTATAATCAACAAAACCAGTGTTTGTTACTATTTCGTTATTTTTTTGATAAGCCTCTACTCTCATTAAATATTTTCCAGCTTTTTTATTTTCAGATATATTAAAATTATTCTTGAAATATCCATTTTTCACAACCCCTATTGCACTTATTATTTTTGAATCATCTTCTCCATCTAGTTCTATTTTTAAAAATCCATCAAACGCATCTCCGTTCTTTTTTGTTGCTTCTCCTTCTACCTCTATCATTTCTCCTGGCTGAAATTCCTTTTCTATATCTTTTATTGTTACTATTATAGAATCTGTTAATTCGAACTCCGGACTTAATGTGTAAAATTCACCCAATATCGTTTTTATCTTACATATTCCTGTTTTTATTTCTCCTTCAAGAAGCAATGGTATACTCGGATTAATTGTTTTTTCTTCTCCGATTTCTAAGGAAATATATTCTTTATGTATCTGAGTTTCTCCGCTACTGCAAAATAAATTTATACTTAAAAAATCATCCGTAGTTGTTGATGCCACTACTTTTACTGGAAAATCTATAACATCCCCTATGTTGTATAATTCGCTCAAGTCTTTGTTAATTATAACTTCTGCAGAGATAAATGAGATAAAGAAAATTGCGCAAACAAATAAGCCAAATATCATACCAATTTTCATAAAGTAGAATAACTGTTCTTATTTATAAATATTTGGTGAGTTCATTATTAGGCGAAAGCTATAAAAAGTAACTTGTCACTGGATAATTATAAAAAAGTAAAGGTTATAAAGGGAAAATATTTTTTAATAAAATGGTAAAATCAAATCAAGAAGATATCTTTGAAAAATTGGCAAAAATAGGTCTAAATGACAGACAAATTGCTATATTTTGCAATAATATACACGAAAAACACTGGAAAAAGTCTGTACAGGTGTACAAAAAGCTACACATTACAAGAAAAAGTCTAGATGAGAAAGATAAAATCTATGTATTGATACGAGATGGAGATAAAAGCTACGATGTCAATTTGGAAATAATAAACTCTGAACTTTTATGTTTTTGCAATTGTTCTAATCGTGATGATTTAGATGGGTGTTCACATTTTGGTGCTGTTTTGATTTATAAGATGCTTCAAGAAAGAAAAAATGATTTTAACTTAAAACTTGGGACGATAAAAAAAGTGAAGGATAAAAAAAGCGATTTGGATTATTTTAAAAATTTATTTCCAAAAAACTTAGAAGATGCTAGAAAATATATGATTTATTTTAATTTTAAGAATTTTAACGAAAGTCGACAAATGTTAAATATTGAAAGAGGGTTGATAAAAAAAGATGGAGATTACGGTGCTCCGGTGAAGTTTAATTGCAAGAATTTTTATTCAGACAAGTGGGATATCAGTAAAAAAACTAAAAGAGTTCTCACCTTTATGGATGGTGGAGATAATTACGGAATGAAATATTCTAGCTCTGGACTTTCAAAAAGTATTTTTTATGATGTTAATAGTGATTTAATGATGCCTATTTTAAATGAAATTTATTTAGAAGAACCAGAAATAATTCTAGGAGCAAATTTTTCTAAAGAAAAATTTAATGTTATGTGGGAAATAAAAAAATCCAAAGATAATAAATATGTACTAGAACCATTTTTTATTTTAGGAAAAAGAAAGACTAGCCTTTTAAAAATGAATTTAATTGAAATTGGAAATAGTTCTCTTTGGGTTTTTGATTCTGACAATAGAGTTTTTTCTGGATATAAAAATGATCAAGAGATTGATATTGTTCGGAGTGTGGTTCGATTTCCTAAAAAATTAGTATTGGAAAAAGAAGAGCTTATGGAATTTTTTAGGAAATATTATCAAAAAGTTATTAACGATTTTCAATTTAATCTTTCAAGTGATTTAATTCAAGAATCTAAATGTGTTACCCCGAAACCTAGACTTTATTTAGAAAGATCGGGATCTGGTGTCAAATTTAATTTGAAATTTGGGTATACTACAAAAGAAGTTGATTATTTTTCTCCGAATAAAGAAATTATGGACATAGAAAAAAATATTATTTATGAAATTTCTAGAGATTTAGAATTAGAAGACTCCGTTGTTGACATTTTGAACTCAAATTCGGTTGTTTTACACGATAACGTAGATGAATTTGTTTTAGAGGGAGACTTAATAGATTTTGTCACAAATAATATTTCCAAAATAGTGGAGAGTGGAGTTGAAATACTAGGAGAAGAAAATTTATTTAATTTTAAATTGATAAAAAATAAACCCAAGATGCTCATGAATGTTTCAAGTAAATCAAACTGGTTTGACATTAAAGGGAGTGTTAGCTTTGGAGAAGATAAAGTTGACATTAAAGAAGTCATGGAAGCTATTTTCAAGAATAAAAGATTTGTTAAATTATCCGAAAACAAAAAAGCAATAATTCCAAAAGATTGGATTAATAATTTAAAATCATACTCTGGATTTTTTGATTTATCTAATGAAGATATGAAATTATCAAAATATCATGCTAGTATTTTAGAAAATATTTCGGAAATATCTTCTAGCGCCACAATGGATGCGGGAGTTAAAAAAGTTCTTACAAAATTTAAAAAATTAAATAAAATATCTCCAACGGACTTATCAAAGAATGTTAATGCAAAATTAAGAAATTATCAGAAAACTGGATATGACTGGCTTTGTTTTTTGCGTGAATCTGGATTTAATGGAATTTTAGCGGATGATATGGGGCTTGGTAAAACCCTGCAAACATTGAGTGTTTTGCAAAAAGTTAAAGATGAAGGAAATGCTAAGCCTTTTTTAGTTGTTGTTCCGACTTCTTTAGTTTTTAACTGGAAAGATGAAGTTAAAAAATTCACTAAAAATATGAGTATTTATTTACATCATGGTCCGGACAGAATTAAAGGAAAAACCGAAAGCTCGCTTAAAAAATTTAACGAGACTCTAAAAAATACGGATATCACCATAACTACTTACGGAACTCTTAGAAACGATATAGAAATTTTCAAAAATCAAGAATTTGAATATATAGTTTTAGATGAAGCACATATAATAAAAAATCCCTTATCAATAAGTGCAAAAACTGTTTATGATTTGAATGGAAAAAATAAATTAATAATTTCAGGTACACCTATCCAAAATAATCTTACAGAAATATGGAGTCTTTTTAATTTCTTGAATCCCGGATACTTGGGTAATTATGATTTTTTCAGAGAAAATTTCGTTATGCCAGTTGAGAGAAATCAGGATGCAAAAGTTAGCGATTCTTTAAGAAAATTGATTAATCCATTCTTACTTAGAAGAAGTAAAGAAGTTATTTCAAATGAACTTCCAGAAAAGACTGAAACAACTATGCACAGCGACCTTTCAACGAAAGAACGAGAAGTTTATGATAATTGGAAAAAATATTATATGAATGAAATAAAACTTACAATTAAAGAAAAAGGTGTTGGAAAATCTAAGATGAAAATACTTGAGGGTTTGACTAAACTTAGACAAGTTTGCTTACATCCTAAGATGGTTGATCCAAAATACCAAGGCGGAAGCGCTAAGTTTGATTTATTGATGATGGAAGTTGAAAAATTAATGGCAGAAGGCCACAAGGTTTTGATTTTTTCCTCTTTTGTTAAAATGCTTACAATCGTTAGAGAAGAATTTGAAAATAAAGGTTTAACTTACTCATATTTAGACGGTAAAACCAAAAATAGAGAAAAAGTAGTTTCTAATTTCCAGAAAAGCGAAAAGGCACAAAGTTTCTTAATTAGTATTAAAGCTGGTGGACTTGGACTTAATTTAACCGAAGCTGATTACGTTTTCATTGTTGATCCTTGGTGGAATCCTGCAGTTGAAATGCAAGCTATGGATAGAGCGCACAGACTTGGACAAAAGAAGAAAGTTTTTGTTTACAAGATGATAACAAAAGATACTATTGAAGAAAAAATACTAGACTTACAAAAATCCAAAAAGAAATTAGTTGAAGACCTAATCGTCGAAGATACGGGATTACTTAAAGATATTAATATTAAAGATATTGAAAGTATTTTTGGGTAATTAATTTTTTTAGCATATAAATTTTTAATTTTAAAGGCAACGAATTTATTTTTGAATTAAATATATCTTTGGACTTTTGGGCAATGCGGACCGTCGAGGACATTCAAGAAGTATTTTTTGGAATAAATAAATATAGAATATATTCAACCATATCTAAATATATTCCGAATATAAATCATATTGACAAAGAATATATTTTATTCTAATTATTATAAATTATGAATAACACTAATGAAACAATAAATAAGAATAAAGATTCTTCGGATACTTTTATTTGCAAGAATAATGAGGGAAGTACAATTTCCTCTAAGCCAATTAATATAAGTCATGCTCAAGGAATCTATCTTTGGGATTTGGATGGAAAAAGATATTGCGATATGTTTTCTCAAACCTGGTCTATGCCGTTAGGACATAATATTCCCACAGTTAATTCTGCCGTAAGAAAACAACTTTCCAAAATTACTCATCTTAGGACTGCCTATAATACTACTGATAAAATAAAACTTACAAATAAAATTATTGAACTTGCCCCAAAAGGATTTTCAAAAGTGCACTTCGTTCTTCATGGAAGTTTAGCAGTTGAAGGAGCAATGAAACTTGCCATAAATAATTATTCCAATCGTGATAAAATACTTTATTTGGAAGGTGGATTCCATGGAAGAAGTTTTGCAACAATGGGAATTAGCTGGAAACATGAAAGTAAATTTAAGAATTATTTTAATCATGGAATAGAGGTTAAGAAAAAATTAGAAGATATATCAGAAAAAATGAAATCCGAAAAACCTGCTGCAATTATTATTGAACTAATACAAGGAAATTCTGGATGTAATATCTTAGATAAAGAATTTGTAAAAGGAATCCGAGAATTATGCGATAAAGAAAATGTAGTTATGATTATTGATGAAATTCAAACTGGATTTGGATGTATGGGAACTAATTTCTTATGTGAAAAATATGATATTACTCCTGACATTTTAGTTTTTGGAAAAGCAATAGGAGGAGGTTTTCCCTTAGCTGGAACAATATATAAAGAAAAATTCTTCTTAAAATCTGGAGATCACTCATTTACCTTTGCTCAAAATCCGATTAGCTTAACCGCAGGACTATCTTACTTGGAAGAATTACAAAAATCCCTAAAAAATGTAGAAATTTTAGAAATTTTAATAAAAGAATTTTTTGATAAAATTGAAAAAAAATATTCTTTTTTAGAAAAATCTAGAGTTCTTGGAACTAAAGGTGCAATTGATGTTTTAGATAATTTTGGAAATTCAGATTCAAAAACTACAGATATAATCGTTTCCAAACTTCTAGATGAAAGAATTATTATTTCTAATTCTAAATACCTTGGAATGGGAAATACACTAATGATACAGCCCCCCTTAATTACAACCAAAAAACAACTAAAATATATATTTCAAGTTTTTGAAAAAGTGCTAAATACAATATACTTAAATAAAAAAACCGGAGAACAAAATTAAAACTAAATTATTACACCTAGCAAATGAAGTAAGGAATCTTATTCTACCAGAATTTGAAAACAACAAAAGAAAAATTGTTAGAAGATCTTTTGGAGGAGATCCTCATTTTGAAATTGATGAACGTGCAGAGCAAAAAGTAGAAGAAATATTAAAAACATGGGATTTACCCATTGCTTATTTTTCTGAAGATAGAAATTTAATTCATTTAAGTGAAAAACCAGAATGGATTTTAATAATTGATCCTATAGATGGTACTAGGCCAGCAATGGCAAATTTTGAAAATTGTTGTTTCTCCGTTGCCGTTTGTCCTTATTCTGAAAATCCCACCTTTAAAGAAATTACAGATGCACTAATTATGGAATTAAAAACTGGTGAATATTTTTATGCAAATTCAAAAAACGATGGGATAGATTCTTCAAAATTAAACTTACCCTCTTTTGAACGTTTTATAGAATTAGAAAATATGTTTTGGAGTACTGAATTAACCGCTCATCCAATCAAAGAAATAACAAATGTATGTGGAAATCTTATTGATAAAACTGTGACACTTGGTGCCGTTTTTGTATTTACTAGTTCAACCTATTCCCTTACTCGAATTATTACTGGACAACTTGATTCGCATGTAGATATTGGACAAAGAATTTTAAAAGACAACCCCTTTTTATTGAACGATTTTTTAAGAGTCGGAAGAGGAAAAGTCGTAACACTTTTTCCATATGATATTGCAGCTGCCGCATTCATTTTAATTAAAGCCGGAGGAGCAGTTACTGATGCCTACGGAGAAAATTTAAATAAAATGTTATTAACTACCGATAAAAGCATAAATCAACAATGTTCAATTATAGCCTCTTTTAACGAAGATCTTCATAAAAAAATAAGAAACGAATTAAATTGGAAAAATTCTAGGAAGCAAAAATGAAAGCACTAATATTTGAAAATGGAGAATTCCTTAACATGAAAGAAGTTCCAACTCCAAAAATAAAAAATGATGATGAGGTTTTAATTAAAATTAAAGCAACAGGCATATGTGGTACAGATATACATATATTAAATAAAGATTATAGTGCTAAAAAAGATATTATATTGGGACACGAATCTTCCGGAATAGTTGAAGAAATTGGAGCCAAGGTTACAAATGTTAAACCCGGAGATAAAATTATTTTAGATCCTACTTATCATTGTGGGATTTGTTTTTATTGCCAAAATAATCGTCCAAATTATTGTTCAGAAAAAAGTCACACAGAAACCGGAGTTTCACACGATGGAACTTTTGCAGAATATCACGTAGTTAAATCTTCCTTTTTGCATAAAATGCCAGAAGAACTTTCTTTTGAAGTAGCTACGCTTTCCGAGCCATTAGCGTGCGCATTAAACGCATTACGTCAAACAAGAATTAGTCACGAATCTAGAATATTAATTGTTGGTGCTGGTCCCATTGGACTTTTATTTGGAATTGCTTCCTCAAAAATGGGATGCGAAGTTACAATCGGAGATATTTCCGAATATAGACTAGAAAAAGCAAAAGAACTATTTTCAAATGTACAAGACTATTCTAAATATGATTTACTTTCATTAAATTATAAAAGAAAATACGATATCATTATTGACACTAGCGGAGTTCTCCTTGAAGATCTCTTAGAAATTATAGACAAAGGTGGAGATATTTTAATGATAGGACTTAACTACAATTTTGAAGCAAAAATTAAACCTTCCTTTCTTACAGATAATGGAATAAGAATAATTGGCTCTATTGACTCAAATTCAACTTTTGCACCTGCTATTAAAATGCTAAAAGATTACAAAGATTTTGGAAAAATCATAACACATGGATTTTCTCCTGAAAGATATAAGGATGCATTCAAAACTTTAGGATTAGATTTAGACACAAACAAACGAGGAGAAATCAATGGTGGAAAAGTAGTAATAAAATTCTAAAATTCCATCTCTATTCTTAATTCCATTAAACAAAAAACAAATTTACTTATTTGCATTAAATGTCGATTAATACTTTTTGCATCTTTATTTTTAACTTCTTTCCATTTGAAGTGATCGTTATAAATTTTAAAATCATTCTTCCCAAACTTAATGACTTTTTCTTTATCAAACTTATAGAAAAGATGATAATATGTTTCAAAATGTTCTTTAACTTTTTTTGCAAAGGGTAAAACATCGTTAACCTTTTTTTTTGATTGTGCTAGATGTGTTCCAATATAT
>Ga0222667_1000671_pt1 | contig 13975 bp, 21 predicted proteins | sample AntAcemetagen657_FD_179854 | JGI IMG/M metagenome (GOLD analysis project Ga0222667, IMG submission 179854) | Saline water microbial communities from Ace Lake, Antarctica - #657 | ecosystem: Environmental > Aquatic > Non-marine Saline and Alkaline > Saline | place: Antarctica: Ace Lake... | reverse complement strand
TCGTGCTTCTGCTCCCATACTTTCTTATACTGAACGTTGCAGAGTCAACTAAATTCGTTAACTGTTGAGTTATTACAAGACTCTCTCTTATAACCTCATCTCTCTTTTCAACTGTATTTATTGTTAAAGAAATCATACTCTAAAAAGATAATTTAGTATTCAAACGTAGGCTATCCATAATTCTATTACCAACAATCTCTAGGTCTTGATCGCTATTTATATTGTTTCCAGTAACATTAACTGTTACGTTGTTACTCGCTTGTGGTGACATAACCCTTATGTTTGATGTTGGCAAACCACTACTAACGTTTATCCTGGCGCTATTCATAGCAGAATTAACTTCATTAACCTTTATGATAAGTTTATTCATTTCACCAATTTGACTATTAACACTAACTGCAACAGCGTTATCTCTGCCGTCTAACTCTGATTTTATACCAACAGTTATCTCTTTTTCCTTTTTAAGTAGCTCGTTCTTTTTAACTTCCTGCATCGCTATTTCATCTTCTGTTGCCTTTTGTTTGTCCTGCGATTGTTTTATAAACTCTAACTTCTCTTTCTGTATTAAAGAAATTGTCTGCTCAAATTCAGTCAATCTATTAAAATTATTTATTCTAGTAATCTCAGTTCCAAGCGATTCAACTATTTGATTCTTAGATCTAAGCGCCGCTTCTTCTTTTTTGATAGTATCCCTTAAACTATTTATTGTATTTTGGTCTTTATCTTTGTTAGCCTTAGCGAGTTCAGCGTTTAATTCTATGGTTAGATCTTTTATACGTTCCTGTTGATCAACCACTGCTTTAGCTTCTTGCTCTCTAAAGCTAATAAACTTTCTATTTCTCTCTGCTTCAATATTACCTATTTCCTTTCCTAGATCTTGAATTACTTTTAACACATCTTCCATTTCTTTCTTTGTGTCCTTTGCACTACTTCCAACTCCAGTCATAGCAGCAACACCAGCTTCTTCAAAACTAGCCGCACTGATCGCCGCATTTATAAAATCATCTGCAGTTGAATCAACCGACTCTCCCATTTCATCAGCTACACCTCTAGCTTGTCTTATTTTTCCCACTAATACAGAAATAGCTGTAACAAGTATTGCTATAGCAGATATAGATGCCATTATGGGGTTTGCATTTAGCCATATCAATGCCTTACCAAACAAACCAACAGCTAGTGTTATTCCACTAACCGCACCGGCTGCCATAAATAATGTTTTTGTTAGCTGGGGATTTAATTTTATCCACTCACCAACTTTAGTTACTATCGGTAATAAAGATGCTTGTATTCCCTCTATGATAGGCTTTAAGCTGTCACCCATAGCGGCTGATAGATTCTCTACTTCGGCGGCCATAATTCTCTGCGCATTAGCCATGCTATCACTTGTATTCGCAAAGTCATCCTGTGTTTTAGATGTACTTTTCATTAACAATGAATATCTAGCTTGTACCTTTTCTGCTTCTGACAATTCAGTTCCAACAGTACCGATACCCTCTGCTAGTGCATGGGCCGTAACTGCGGCTGCTGATAGATCAATACCATATCTTCTTAATGGCTCTGTTGACCCAGCAAGCCCCGACTGAAACAACGTAGCCGCCTGGGCTACGTCTATATTCATAACTGATGCAAAATCTGCTGCTCTGCCAGTTAAATCCGCCATAGTTTGCACAACGTCACCACCTTTACCAGCTACAGTTAAGGCGAAATTACTAAATTGAACAGATAGACTATTAAAATCTCTCATTGACAAACCAACCGTATGTGCTGCTGCTTCTCCTAGTTCTAGTATTCCTTTTGATGCTTCACCAAAAACAACGTTAACAGCGTTTATACTTTCGCCTAAATCACTAGCACTATTAATAGCTTTTCTAGCTCCATGTCCAACCGCAGCAAACCCTATTGCTCCTGCGGTGGCCATAGTATTAAATCTCTTTTCATTCTTTTGTAGAGTAGAACCAAACTTAGACAACTGTTGTGACGCACCGTCTTTTAACTTTAGTAATATTTGTAGCGTTCTAGTGTCTGCCATGTTTTCTGTTCTTTAAGCTATTAGCTTTATTTTCGTTAGCCGACCTGGATTGTAAAGTATTTATAAACCAAGCTGGTTGTTCCATGTATTCGTGGTAAGTCCAATTCATTGACTCGCATATTTCAACGATCTGCATTTTCTCTGTCAAGGCGACTTCCTTACCCATAAAGGCCTTAAAATACAAATCGTCTAATCTTTTTTTTCTTCTGCACCCGGTAACAATGCAACTGCGTAATCGTCAACAATAGCAAAATCTTTGAACGGTACGTCTAGTATGGCTTCATATATCTTAGCTGGATCAACTTCTTCGTTAAACTTCTTGATTATTAATCCGTATGTTACTTTATCCTTTTCTTCATCACTAGCATTTACTAGCTCTAACATATCTCTCCTAGTCACATATTCAACTACTTGTAGTGTTGCCTTTGATAAAGGCAGTTTTAATTCTTTTAATGGTCTTTCCATGATTGTATAGTTAATATTTATTATCTAAACCCTCGCCCAAAAGAACGAGGGATATATATAATTTAAGCGCTAGGTGCTGTGGAGTATTCCTCTGTTAGATTTCTTAAAACTAATGTACTTTGCTCTCCATCAGTTTCGTTGTAGAAAGCCTTAAAGTCTATTGTTTCTGTAACCAGGTCATCATTTGCTCCCGATCTATCCCAACCTGTAATCTGTACTTTGTTCAATATAATGGTAATGGTCGGATTGTATATAGTACCAATGTCTTGACTGCCAGTTATCGTAATTGACATGTATTTAGCGTCATCACTCTCAAACAAGTCCTTAAAGGTATCATCGGCGTAATTTAACTCTAAACTGCCCTCAATGGCCATTTTAGCGTTATAGATGTCATCAGGGTTATAACTACCCAATACGAAATCATTTATTAAACCGGCATCAAACTTAATATTACCTGATTTAACTTTAGTGGCAGCAGCACCTGATAGGCCGCCCTCTGTATCTGATATTTTAACGACTATGTCTTTACCGATAGCATCGTATTCAGTGTCGTAACTAGGCGTATCTGAATTAGATCCCTCTGATGCTGCCATTAAATCAATAACTGCTTTTAAGTAGTCATCGGTTGCGAAACTTAAATCCAATGTACCTACCATGCCATTTGCTAAGGCAACTTGGTTTACACTTCCATCTTTCACATAAAGAGATAGAGCTGTGTGTTGTATAGCGTTCTCTAAACTAAAGCTGTGATCATAAACACTAGCGCCCACTTCACTACTACTCACTATTCCATACAAGTTGTATAGAAAATAACCAATAGCGTCATAGTGCATGATGCCATCAATGCTTCCTTGAAACCACTTCTTAGTCACACGTCTTTGGTCGCTATCTGCCAAATTGTTGTGCGAACTGCCGTCTTGTGCATGTTCTACCATAGACTTTAGATCGGCTGTAATTAATTTCAACCACTTTTCTGCTGCGGCTGGTGAAGTACCCCTTACGTTTTCTACGGATACCCCAACTTCTAAATTTCTTCCAATTATTTCTGTCATATAATTTCTTAGTTAATATTTGTACTTAATTTTATTTGTATATTAAACTCTGCAACTGCTTCTTCTCCTGCACTACTAGTTGATAAGATCCACCTACCACCTGTAATAGTCATCCATACTCTATGACCATCAATAGCAGATACGCTCCAATCATCAGCAAACTGTTCCAATACTGCATCAACTAGATCCGGCATTACTGTTTCATATAGATCTTCTTTGCTTATCTGATTGGCATTTACAACTGTCCATAACTTAAACGCATAGGTTCTAAAATCCTCAGCCGTTGATAACATCTCATTATCGAAATCATCAGGTACGAATATAGCTGCCGGGTATAAGTTGTCTAGCTTACTTGTTGGACCAACCTTAACCTGTTTTATATTAGAAACCGACTCTAACGTGGCTTTAATCTTTGCTATTAGTATTGTGTATATTGACTGTGTCATTTTGCTAAATCTTTAACTATTGCTTTAAGCATCTTATCTTGTTGTTTGGCTACAGCCAGTCTGTTCTTATTAAATACATACGTCATCCAGGGCCTACCCTTACTATCTCCCGGCCTGCCATGAACATAAACTGCGTACGGAACTTCTGGGCTTGGAAATATTGCTGCCTGCCAGGGCTTGATCTCTGTTACATGTGTATCCTTCATGTGTCCTGTCGCTACTGGTGAACCACCGCCACCGCTACCAACTCTCCAGGGCTGTCTGATTATTCCCCTATTATAAAGTGATAATGCCTCTGTGAAGAAATCTGACAACGCTTCTTTGATAACTCTCGGATTACGCTTTATAGCTGCTTCAAATTCTTTTATTCCCTTTATCTGTATGTTGAATTGGTTTGACATATTATGTGTTTACATCTTGTTCTACAAATATCTCTAAATGTTGATTACCACTAGCGTCATCATAGTTCCTTGTATTGATAGACTGTATAGAGTATGAATTTCCATCGTATGTAATTTGATCTCCCGCCTTTACATCTTCATCAACTGCGCACCATATTCTCAGCGATCGTGTTAGATCTAAATTAAGGTTTTGTGCTAGTGCTGCTGTTAATTGCTGTATGTGTCCTAAAAAAGTACCCTCAGTAACATTAGCGCTACTCTCACCTGACCATGTAGCTCTCTTGACTGTAAATGTTTTTGTAAAAAATCTTTCAATTCCCATTATATTAGAAACTTAACATAGCTATTTAATATATCCTGAGCTTTCTTAAAGTCTGCCCAGCCATCTTTATCTGCGTATGAAACACTATACTCACCAATCTTTTCAGATTTAACACCACCCATAGCTCCGCCCACTCCATACATATACATACCGGATACCATTACTGTGGCCGCAAAACTTACATCTGCTGGTACTAATTCCGAATATCCCCACTTAGCTGTAATTCTTTGATTAGCATGTCCTGCCAACCAGGTAGAACTTCTTAATGCTAGTTTCTTGATAGGGTATCCATCTGCTTCATAATTGGTTGGTAGTTTTAAGTATCCAGTATTATTAGTTTCCTGAACAAATGCCTCTACTTCTGCGAAACTATCACCCCATGAATTACTACCTTTCTCTACTTTCGTTATTTCTATGCAGTCATCAATCAGTATTAAGTCACTGCCACAACCATCAAACAGCTTTGCACTAGCTGCACTATCTGCTACAAAGTTACGGCCAGTTATCTTATCTATATATTTCTCTGCTGCTAATATTAAATCAGCTACATCGGCCTGAATTAAGCTCTTGCCGGTATATTGATTTACTTTTGCTAATGTTGTATATCCTTTAGCTGCCATGTTTTTGTAATATTAAATGATTATTCATTTGTGTGTTTTTTGCTACAGTCTTATCCGGCACGTCATTATACGCTACTAACTTTAAGGCACGGTCACTTAAATACCTGTTGCTCTTAACTTTCTCCCCCGTCTGTTTGTTTATGTAGATAAACTTTTTCATATTTAGTGCTTATAGAAAAGGGCAGGACTTCTGCCCTTTTTATATAAATCTTAAATAGATCTATGCTGAAGCAGCAGCAGTCTTTAAGATTGTGATTGGCTTGTCCAAAGTCGTAATGATTTGAACCCAACCTACTCTCTCAATCCAACGTACAGCTTGTCTGTCTGACATCAATAAGTTCAAGTCGGCGCTGTCAGCTACGTTCCTTACAGAACCGCTTTCATATCTTGAAACTCTTAATCCGCCTTTATAACCAAACAATGCACCTTGCTTTAGGTCGCCAAAGATTACAAACGCTGTAGCTGCAGCCGTAGCTGATGCTTTAGGCATAACCTCTGTGAACACTATTGGGTAGCCCCATAATGTTGCCGGACCATTTTCGCTTGGCTTTTGGTAAATATACTCATTAGTAGTGGTCTTTAATGTTCTAACTAATGACATAACAGTTCTATTCATATAGAACTTACCGTTTGCTAATGCTCCCTCTGGTGTAGCGTCAACCATATCTAGGAAGTCATCTGCTGTAATACTTGCGAAAGTACTACCTGACATAGTAACAATGTTTACAGTTGAGCTTAACTCCAATATACCTGTAAATACTGTACCATCTCCTGTGAAAAATTCTTCATCTTCTTCACGTGAAAATGCTTGTGCAACTCGTCTTGCAACGAAATCAAACAAATCAATTTCCTCATCTTCTAACAACTCGTTAGTCATACTTACTATGACAGCCAATTTCTTTAACTCTAATGTGTTTTGGCCTAACACAACCTGGTTGGATGAAATATCACCAGCTTCATCTACCCAATAAACTACAATGTCTGTTACCAGTTCATTTAGCTTATAACTATTCTTAGATAGTTGAATTGACATAAACTCTCTACGAGCAACACCATATTCAGTCATCATAGAACGTACCTCTGCTGATAGCTCACTATCAACCGTATAACCAGCGTAAGGACTACCAGTAGCATCAGTTGTCATTTCTTTCAACTTGATGTCGTTACCTGCTAATACTTCCTTAGAAATATTACGGATATACTCATTCATCCCAACCCTCTTAGTTTTAGCAGCGTCATTGTAAAGTGACATACGCTTCTCAGCATTAGCCTCTAAAGTTTTAACGTGCTTATCTATACTATTCTCTACTGATTCCTTAATCTCCTTAACTTTACCCTCTAACATATTGCCAATCATCTTAGCAACTTCTGCTTCATCTTCCTTAGCATCTTCCTTTGGCTTTGGATCTTCTTCAGGTAATTCATCTACTTTAGCGGCATCATCCGCTAGAGCCTCTTTTTCTTCTTCTTTTTCTAACTCATCTACTGACTTTACAAAAGCTGCCTTTTCCTCTGCAGTTGCAAAACCTTTAGCTAGTAAAAGTTTTATCATTTTCATTATCTCTAACATATTGTCTATTCTCCTTTTAACTTTAATAAGGACTTTACCGACCTGTTGATGAGTTTTATACTTTCAGCTTTTCTTACGCTACTAGAACCTTGCAGGTCACTAGTTGCTTCGCTGACAATACTTATAGCATCGCCTATCCTCTTTAATCCATTAATTCTTTTTTCCATTGTCATCTCAACTGCCGATCTGATCAATAACATCTTTCCTGCTTTCTTATCTATAGTGCTAACCGCTTCCTTAACATCCTTAGCTTCATTAGTCACGGCGCCATCAACACTTTTATTCTTATTAGACATCAACCATTTCTTTGTATCGTCTGTAGTCCAACCGGCTGCTTTAGGAAAGAATAACATTTGAACGTAACCCTTACCCGGCTCACCTAGCTTCAAAGTACCTACAGTAGCTTCAATTTTAGGGAACTCTGTCTTTAGCACTATACGACTGAGAGTGCCAAATTCATCTATATCTCTAACCTTATATCTTACATACTCGTTGGTTTCATCCCAACGCTCAAACTCTTTTTTGACAACTTCATTTCTGGCAGGTTTTCCATCCTTATCTGCTTTTTTAACTTTCTTCCGTTTACCTTTACCATTGTCGCTTTTCTTGCTTTTTTTCCTTGCGACTGACTTTTTATTGTCATCATTATTCTTGTTTGGTTGTCCATCTTTAGTTTCGGTTAATAAATCAACGTTTATACCTTTCTTCTTTGCCAATGCCCTAGCGTTAGCCGGTATACTAACTACGCTAACTTCCAACAACTCTGATTTTAATATAACACCCTTATCATCAAATTCTTTTGGCAGAAAGCCAACAGAAAATGCGTTTAAGAATCCACCTGCATATAGATCAAATATGATCTTTGCTCTTGGGTTTTCATCTACAGCAAATTTAATCTTACCGGTTAGGTTTTTACCTTTCTCATCCATACCAACTTTCATAGCTTTACCTACGACTTTAGTTGCATCGTTGTAATCGTGACTGTCTATAATAACTGGGTTCTTCTTATAACTTTTCAAATCCCAATCTTGTTTAACAACGTCACCATGTCTATCTTCATCTGCTGTAGAGAAAATAGCCTCTAGAGTTCCACTGTCCTTATCTACGCTTTTGAGCTTTATATTAAACAGCTCAACTAACTTTTTTTGCTTCTTTGCTTTCATAAATATTTGTTATATATGTTTATTTATATTTTGCACCTACAATTAATTACTTCCCCGGCCGGAGCTGTTATATCTCCTGGATACATAAGCCCGTTAGTGAATGGTATAGTCATTAGCTTCTTTTCGCCATCTACCATAGAATGACTTTCACGAACATTACCATCTCCTACTGTTACCCATATCTTACTTTGTATTCCAGCTTGATCGTAGGCCTGGAACGTACCGTATGAATTTGCATTGTGTACTTCTGTCCTTGCAATAACTCTAGCTCTACCCTTACTTATATCTGAATATGTATTATCTATACGTCTTACTAGTTGTTCTCTACCCTCACCGGCTTCAAGACTCTGACTGAACTGACTCTTTAGCTGCTTGAAAGTAGTGTCGTTTATTTCCTTAGAGAATACGTTTACCTTTTTATCAAGCCATCCAGCCATTTCACCGGATAGTACGAACTTACCTGAGAATCCTAGAAACTGTAACGACTCATTACCACTAGCAAGTAAAAATGCTTCCATAATAGGCTTAAACTTCTCTACTGCTATCTTTATCTCATAACTCTCATTAAACGCTTCGTCTATAACATCTTTCGTAATACTTCTATTTTCTGCTGGAATAGCACTGTTTATTATCCTATCCCTTTGTTCTTTGAAATATATATCTAACTCTTTTCTCAACTTCTTCTCACGGCTATCTTCCTTAGCTACTTTATATTTACTGTAAACTTTACGAACAGCAGGATCTTCCAGTGGATGATTCTTTACTTTTTTTTTTGATCCCTTAGCAGTTTCGTTGCTAGGGCTTCCAAAATCTTCTGCTCCAAGTGGAGATAATCCAAGTGGCACTAATATATCATCACCATCTTTAACTGGATCTAGGCCTAACACGTCACGCTTCTCGTTAATTGTCATAGCGTGAATAGTATTTGCTGTTTCTAGGTCTTTTCTAGTTTCTTCTCTATTCTCCGGTACTGGATCAGTAAACTTTAGAGTTAGATCATCAGGTAATAGAAACTCATTAAGCCTACTTGTAAGCTGTACCATGAGTGGTTGGATAGTTTCTCGCATGAATATAGTCATACTAGCATCTGCATTGTCAAACTTAATGTCATCCAAACTAGCTAGTATAGGCTTAGGTACTTCTGTTAATATACAAATATCATTCAACGTAGATTTCTTACTCTCTAAAAATGATAGTTCTTCCGGTGTTAAAGCTGTACGGATATAGTCGCTATCCCCACCCATAAACAATGGAGTACCGGATTTCTTAGCTTCTGCGTAGTTTTTCTTATATTGATCCTTTAGTTCTTCAAGTTGTTCTTTGTTTATTCTATCTGTTTTAATCTTAAACAGATCACCAATACGGCCACCGTTCTTTAATATGTTGTTCTGATACTCGCTTAATTGTATTGATGTTGATATTTCCTTGACTCCTGATTGTAAGAATGGCATAGCTGTCAACTGACTAGCAGGATCAGGTATCCAATCACGTATAATTTCATCTAAGTCATATTTTATATTACTTCCACTTTTCTTTTCACGTTCCCACCCTATCAATGCGCCTGTCTGTTTATCCTTTAGCGGCTTCATTTCACTAGGATTAATTAGGTGTAACTCACTCACTTTGCCCTTTTTAGTTTCACTTATCGTTGCTGCACGATCAACCCAAATAAAAACCTCACCGTAAATATCACGGTAAGTCTGATATAATCCCCAAAACTGTTGCTTACTGAACAGTTTGTTTGGACTATTTAGTATATTTAGTATGTCATTTTCCTCTTGCTTCTTGTCACCTTTGTATATTTCAAAGTTAATTTCTCCCACTTTAGCAGCTCTTTTAATCAAAGCTCTGTTAACATACATAGATATTTTGTACGCATCTAAGAAATTAGTAGCCGAACTCCAGGGGTTACTACCATCAACACTATCCCTTAAAGATAAGTTAAAGCTCTTTTTTGATACGAAATCCTTTATTCTTGATATAAATTTATTTTGTTTCATAGTAGATATAAATTAAAAAGCGCCGCTAGTCAAAAATGACCAAACGCCGCAGTTCCTCTGTCAGCACATGTCGTTGTAATATTCGATTATGTTTTAAGTATAGGGCTTATAATTTATTTGTCAAGAGTTAGACCTTGTAGTTGTTATATGTTTTGACATTACCTATATAGACTATCTTGCCAGCTTTAATCGTTAACTGTATCTCAGCACTACCAAAATTAACCTCACTAGCTACTTTCTTGATTATAGAGAACCAGGCTATTTCTTCTCTTGTAACTGGTTTACACTGTTCAATGCCGTTAATCTTTGTACTCATTTATTTCTTTGTTATATTCATTTATATTTATTTTCTCGATATTTCTACGTCTTGCTATATTGTCTGTAGATAATCGCTTTTTTTTACTACGATGCTTGCGGTGTTCAAATCCCTCAAATTTAATACCCGCCCGCCTCAACTCACTCAAGCCTTTGGTTTTTTTAACATTCGCCCATTTACGTTTAACACCTTTGCTCATACTCTATTTCTCCTCTATTTCAGCCTCTAGCTGGTCTGCTTCTGCATTTAGCTTATTACCCTCAGTTATCTTCTGCCTAGCTTTACTGCGCAATTTTCGGACTTTATCCCGGCCAAGTTGTTTTAGTTTGTTAAATTCAGACATTGGTTTATAGGTTACTGGTTTAATTTTAATTTTGAGATGGCCGTACTTCTTAGACAGATATTTGAATTTCTGCAACCAATCAGTTCTAGGGTAGCGCTGCATTAGATCCGCAATATTAGCCCTGCGCAAAGCTATATACTCATGAAACCGCTTATCTAGGCCAAGCCCTCTATGATGGTAAGTACAGACAGGTATTATATTCCAGGCCTCTTGTATCTGTTTACCGGCATATATAAATACATGTTCCCACTCTACCCGCTTCTGAACTGGGTATATATCTTCCTTAGTACATTCATGTGATAGATCAACTAGATCGTAAACACATACTGCCATGAATGGATCAGCCGCTACTTCCTTTCTTACTTTATTTGGTATTGGATGCACTCTATTATTGTTTATGGTTGTTTAGTTATAGATATATTCCATCTTAGCCAACCAATATATAATACTAATGGTTTCCAACTAATGGTTATGTTTGGTAATAACTCTATCCAATTCTTTTCTGTTGTAAATTCTATTTCCATACTCTTATTGTTTAAGTGGGTTAGTTATACAAATCCTACAAACGGTTTATTAAAATTAGTATATACAGCATACCTAATAGCATCCATAGCATGATCATTTACTTTAACCGGCTCATCTGTAACATGTTCATCTCTGACTTTCCACTTGTATGCTCTAGCTTCTTTTATCACATTCACTGATTCCTTAGTTATAAACCAGCGACTAGCTTTCATTAAATCAATACCCTTGCTTACACTGTCCTTGCCTTTATCTGCTGACACTATCCAAAATCCAGCTTCTTTAATCTCTTGAATACGTTGAGGCTCTGCTGCATCTGCATAGATAATATGCTTAAACGATATTCCTAGATCCGGAAAGTCGCTCTCTGATTTACCCGCTCTATCAGCTTTGTCTTTCATCTCGTCTGTCATCCTATCCCAGCCGAGCATGTGCATTATTAGCTCCGAATTAGTAAGTCCGCTTTTGTATAGTTTCTCATCTGAATATACTTGCTTATCTCTAATACCATTCTTAACTAATGCTGTCTTATTATTAAAACCAAAGTCTAATCCGTAGGTAACGTCATCAAAGAAGTCATCCTTTGGCATACCGTTTATAAGCTCAAAGTGGCTATATATAGCGGCTTCATTGATACCACGCTCTCCTAATCCATAAATACGCCAATAGTTCGGATCTAGTAATTTATAGCTCTCAATCTCCTTAACTATCTCTCCACTTAGGAATGGGTTATCTAGGTAGGTGCTTAGTATAAATGTACAGTCTTGCCTAGTTAATACGAACTCATATATCCAGTGAAACTCATCTGATGGGTTGTAGTCCAGGTATATCTGCCCGGATGTTCTCATAGCCAACTGCTTAAAATCCTCGTACTTAAACTCATTCGCCTCATTCATCCATAGAATATCACGCTTACGACCACGAACTTTCTGTTGTTCATCTACTGCAAAGAACTCAAATAGATTTCCGTTCAGCATGTATTGATTCTCTGTCTTATTGTGAAAGGCCTCGTTGTATAAGCCCATGTCATGTAATATCTCGAAGAAGTCGCGCATCACTGACGCTTTTAGTGCAGGAAGTGTTTTACGACAGATAGCTATGGTTTTACCATCCCACTCAAAGCTCCTCTTAACGAACAACTGGGCTATGCTATATGTCTTTGAACTTCTTGATCCACCCTGGTTAACAACTAGCCGGGTGTGTATGTCCAGGTTCTTCCTGAACACCGGTGTCACTTCCATCTTCAATTTGTTCTGTTCTTCTCTCATGTACTATTATTTCTATTGCTTCTACTTTCTTAGGGCGGCCATCATCAATTTCTGCTTTAGGCTTATACTTCTTAGATAAACGATCAAGAACATATCTGATAGCCCAGGCATCACCTCTCTGCATAGCGATAAATAACTTACTCTCCGCTATATCTATAACCTCACTATTCTTTTCTGTTACTGTTCTATATTCACGTTCCAGGAACTCACTGTCAGCTCTACGCCAATCACTAATAGTCTTGTATGTTTTAACCTTTGCAAATTGCATACCACCAGTCACAGTTCCGGTTTTAGAAAGGCCCTCTATGTATAATTCTTTTTTAGCCCTTACCTTTTCACGAAGAATAACAAACCGATCATAGAGATACGGATGTTTCGGCTTCGGCAAATATTTGGTTTCTCTATACACTTCATACATAAAAAACTTTACTTTCCTTTATTTACTATTGACAGACTACTCTGCTTTGTGTCCTGATATATCTTCTTCTTCAAATTTAGAAACAGTCTTAACTCTGTTTGATACCTTAACTTTCTTACTACAATGAGGACAATCTATCGTATATCCTATACTTGTAGAATCCCCATCACCATCATCATCTTCGTATATACCTAAATCCGGTTTAGTAAACCCAACTGCCTTTAGCAAATCATCATCGAACGCAACGAGCATGTCTGTGTCGAAATCACCCTTATTAAAATTACTTCTTAGGTTATACTCCTGTAATTCTATCAAGGTAAGTTGCCGGTTTGGCATCCTAACATCTATAATTTCCTCACCCCTACCTAGTAATTGTAGTATCTTTACCCTTTGATGACCAGCAGCTATAGTATCATCTTTGTTTATTGCCGGAATTTCAGCCAGTCCAAACTTCTGTAAACTAGCCGTAAGCTGCTTAACCTGTAACTCATTCATCTGTCTAGGATTATGCTCGTATGGTATTAGGTCATTGACTTTCCGCTTTTCTGTTGTCCAAATTATCTCTTTCATATATTTATTTTCCTTTCTTAACATGTTCTACAGCCTCAGAAATAGCCGCAGTTGTTGAAGAAAGCGCATACTTGTCAGTGCCACACCAATAACACGCTTTGCGTTTAACATCCGTATCTGTTAATTGTCTGCCGCAACCGGAACATATTAAATGTATAGCCTTTAATTCTTGATCAATTTTCATATAATTTTAATTAGCTACTAATATAAACCCCAAAATAATAACCCCAATCATTATCCCGCCAACAACAGCTACGCCACCAAGTACCAAAACAACAGCCAGTATTGCATAGCTTAATGCCTTGATACAGATTAGGGTGTTACGTTTCATTATTTTAGGTTATCTTTCAATTCTTTTGCCGCTTTAGGATCGTTAACCATAAACCCGACTATCTGCATAACCATAGTTAAAATGGTAACAAACGTCATCTTATCATTATCAAACCCGAAGTTCACCTTGATAAATGACT
>Ga0222667_1000665_pt1 | contig 14099 bp, 9 predicted proteins | sample AntAcemetagen657_FD_179854 | JGI IMG/M metagenome (GOLD analysis project Ga0222667, IMG submission 179854) | Saline water microbial communities from Ace Lake, Antarctica - #657 | ecosystem: Environmental > Aquatic > Non-marine Saline and Alkaline > Saline | place: Antarctica: Ace Lake | collected... | reverse complement strand
CTCGGAATACGCTTCGAGCAGGCCGCAAGCATCATCGCGCTGCACGGTGGTGCTTTTCGACGCGGCGACACCGTGGTTCAGCTTACGCCAGGTGCCCGAAGGCAACGTGGCTCGCTGAGTGCTCCGATGCCCAGTCGTCAGGTTGCCTTCCATGACATTGGCATCGTTTACGATGGGATTGGTGGCGGCCAGTACCTCAACGATACTGTCAATTCCACCTCCGGGTTTCTCTCGCTTGATGTAGTCAAGCAGGGTTAAGTACGAACTGCCTATTGCGGTAGCCATTGGGCCACCTCCTTATTAAAACATTGTTGGATATCGTTCCTTGAGCGCGTCGCTGGAGCTACCCCCCGTTGACTGACCGGAATCACCTTTGGGCGGGACGACCGGAGGATTGCCACTCTTAAATGCCTTGGCAAACTCTTCGATTTTAGCCGCTTCGGTAAGACCGAGGCTATTCACTTGGGCTTTGAACTTCTCGATGTCGATGTGATTCTTGACAGCAACGGTTACGATGCTGTTATCCAGTAATATCGTCTGCGCTGACGCCAATGCGGTCTCACCGGCCAGCTTGATGCGGTTCGCTTCACGCAAGTCTGCATCTGCTTTATCGAGCTGCACTCTTGAGGCTTTTCTCTGCTGATATAAGGTACGGGCTTCGGGACTGGTACTGGCTTCAGCCTCTTCCTTCTCGTCGATTCGACGCTGGATGTCATTCAGCTTTGCCAACGCTCCGTCATAATCACTCTTAACGCCTGCGAGAGCAGAGGTCGCTGTAGCAGCCTCGTCCTTTGCAGCCTTAAGGTCCCGGCCCCACTCTGCCTTGCTGTCACTCAAGAACTTTTCGTGCTCTGCCCTGGTCAGTGTTTCGGGTACTGTTGAGGTCCCTTTGCCAGCATCAGAGGTCTGCCCATCGTTCTGGGGGTCGCCCTGTTCTGGATTTTCTAGGTCGCCCATGATTTGGTTCCTCCATTTAATCTTCTTAATTATACCAGTTATGTCAAGTAAAGACTATTCGCCTGTGTATGGGCTCGTAGCCTCCCTGATTCCTGTGATTGTTTTCTCTGCGGTAGTAGGGGTAGCCTTTGTCCGTCTGTTCTCTATTGATGTCCATCCGAACGCTATCTGTCCCCACGTATCAAGTGGCCTGTTGTTCCACCTAATGCGTCGCTTTTCGGCTGCGGTGGCTGCCTTAAGATACTCTTCTACATAAGCGCTCCATACCTCCCTCGTTGGTACTCTTTCCCAATCATCCTTTGAATAGGGCGTACTATCCAGCAACCCGATGTAGACATTATCGTAGAAAGATGGGTGCTCTTGCAAGTACCAGTCATCCTCATACCAGGTTCGCTTCTTCCCAGTGGAATCCTCTGGCCAAGAAGCCGGTATCCCCTCAACAGATAAAACCTTGAAATCAGTATAGCGGCCTATGTACGTTTCTGGAACAAGCTCTTTATATCCAGTCCTCTTCACATCAGCAACCCCGAAGTCACTGAGTGTTCCATCCTTATTGAAGAGCATCGCCTGCCTGGCTATATCCCTGGGTGATTCGCCTGTTACAGTATTCAGCGGGTAGTCTGGCACGTAGTACGCGGACTTCTCATCGGTCAGGCCGTCCAGTCGCTCGTAGTCATCTTGAAAATCATCGTAGATATTGTCGTATGCTACCACCGGCACAAGTTCTGGATGCGCCAATGCCTCACCGGCTCTACTGTGACCAATCGTCTCACTCATGAATGTGGCAAAGTGCTTATTCTCAGGAGCTGCAAGAAACCTGTCGCGGCGATGCCCGGCTAAAGGCAATTCCTCGTAGCTCATATAGGAATCAACAAATCCATCAGGGACATTACTCACCTGATGAGCGTGCTCGATACCATAAGCGTCGCGCTGTATCCTGGCGACACGGTAATCGTTATCTCTGTCCAGCATATCCTCACGGGCCAATGAAGCCAGCAGGTCCCTCTTCTTGCTCGCGGTAATCGTAGACCACCACTGAGGATTATAACCGGCTGGAGGCTGTAAGGCGTCCACCTGGTCGTCGTCCATGTTGTTGAAGCGCTCAGATATCTCAGTCGTATATTTGGTGTCCTCATCACGGTACTCAATATCGATGCTAAGCGACGGTTCATTCCACTCAGTCATATTTGATGTTACCAGCTTGGCTGCCCTGGCTGTAGCAAATAGCTCTGGGTGCTCAAAGAAGAAGATCTTGACTTCAGCACTGTTACCGGACCCGGAGTCGATGGCAATCTGCTCTCGCTCCGCCCATAACTCCACGTCGTCAGCACTATATTCCTTACTGATGGCCTGCATCTTCGCAAGACTTATTCGGTATCCGTTGTTAGGATACGCCTCATCGAATGCTGCCCACCTATCATCGATATCCTTTATGTAAAGTTCACTGCTGTTATCTTTCAGTTTGTCATAATACTCTCGTTCGTCGCGGTACGTAGCCCCGAGCTGGTAATATTCTACCGCATACGAAGGCTTGGCAAATCCATACCAATCACGCAATGCTTCGTCGGACGCAAGGACCAGCAGCGATTCATGGCTCTGGGCGCCGTACATCGTAACCGCTTCCTCTCGCAGGAAATAATTACTTATAGACTCCTCATCAAGAGCCAGCATAGATTTACCGGCATCAGTGATAAGAGGGGCTGCTGTTTCCGGTATATCGTATTGCTGTATCAATGATTTACTTTCATTATATGCCTCAATGGATAGCACCTTGGCCTGACCCCATACTGCTAGTTGCGCGTTTTCTTTAGGATGTGTCAATAAATAATCCGTCTTGGGATTGACCCCTATTTCTGGATTTTCCAAAAGGAATTGCGTTTGCTCCTCGGGACCTAACTTCCAATATTGGTCAAGCAACGCATATTGTTTTGATGTCATATTGCCTAGTTCAGCCTGCGGGTATTTCCTGTCGAATGCTTTTACAGCATCTTCTCCGGTAACAGTCTTTGTCTTGTATCTCCCGCCCACTAATTCCTCAATAGTCCAAACAGCATCACCACCCTCGGCCACCAATACTTCCCTGTCCCCCCACTGGCGATAATAATCTTCATACTTTTCGGCATCCAAAGACGCAGGACTGTGATTAGGAAGCAAGTCGACTTCCCTCTTCAAATCCCTCGCCTCAATTATTACCTTGATTAGAGGGGGATACCCCTTCCTCTTATTTATCTCTTCGATTGTGACATCCGATAAAACACTCGTTACTTTCCCATAAAGGTTATTGGTTCTGAAATAGTCCACATCTTCGGAATAAAGCGGCGATAACTCACTGGTGGGTAATCCCAAATTCCTGACCAGTTTATGAAAATAAGTGTTATCCAGTTTCATCAGATTGACGCCAACAAACTGCGCAGCTACCTGCTGCGCTATCTCCTCTGGCCACTCATCTCTTCGAACTCCCCCTATGCCTTCGCCAATGGATAGAGGAACCGCACCCTCCAATTCATAGAGCAATCCCCTAATGATATTCTCAGGGAACTCGCCTTTGATTATTTTGGTCCCGTAATAATCTCTGTTCAATAGCAAGTTTATTTGTGTCTTAATCGCAGGCGTAATACGGTTGACGATAAACATTGGCATTCCGGCAAATGGCACAGGGAACGGGATTCCCTCTACCTCCTGCGGGTATATTGCTCTAAAGATAGACCGATAGGAGCCGCCCAAGGGTATCCTGAAATCCCCAACAATGACACTGAGGAACTTCCCATTGTAAGGGTCGGGATTGACTGCATCCCAAACGGCCTTCCATATCTCATCATCATCTGCCCCTTGTGCTATTGCAGACGCAACGGCACTGGTAACAGAGGTAGCTACCACTGAACCCGCCAGCAGAGTCAAATGCCGAATGGCTAAACGCTCCTGATTAGAAAGTTTCTGCCCCGTGATTAACTTGGCATACCCCATACTGCCTTGAGATATCAAGCTGGCAGGTTGCCTTATAAAAGAATACGAGGTGGGGAACGCCCTCAACAGCGCACTTCTTTTTTGAGATTGCCCCAACTTGGCGGGAGCCACCAGCGGGTATACCTCTCGCGCTACCTCAATGGCAGCCACCTTCGCTTCTATCTCAGGCACTCCGCTTTCAACTAATCGTGTCCATGTCCTGTTCCACAGATTGAAGGTGCCTCGCGTTACTGTAACATAAGTCGTCTCGGTAAATCGGTCAAACCCCGGTATCTTGCTCAGGAACCCCGCCGCATACTCAGCAGGAGTCCCGCTTAATTGCCGCCCCATCATGGAACTAAACTCCGCGAATTCTTCCGGGTGCGCGATAATATCGTCCATTAACCCATCTACGGTGATGGAATGTTTGAAGTCCCTGTTCTCAAAAGCCTTTGATACTGCTCCGCCAAAAGCCTGGAGACTGCCAACCGGGTCGGCCTGGACACCTATCAATCCCTGAATAGCAAATGGCGAAAAGTCACCTGAGAACGCTCCGGCCCTCCATCTCTCTATAAACCGCAGAACAGGATTGTTAGTTGTCTGCCGCGCGGCGACAATATATTTGGCCTCCTTCGCAGTAAAATACCGATACAATCCTTCCTGAACAAAGACAAAGGGCTTGAGATTTGCAACTTTCCACGCAGGTCTAATCTCCCGAATTTCATCTTTGACTTTCTCTATCTGCGCCTGAATATCAGCTAACTGTGTACCAGCCATAGCCTTTGAGACATATCTCCCCGCCTGTAAATAGAAAGCATCATCTAGCTCTATCAAGTCTGCTTCTTCATGAGAAGATTTGAGGAAATTATTGAGAGCCTCGATTTGCTGGACGGACAGAACACGCTTGTATCCTTGCAGCCTTTGGAGCCGCTTCCTTAATCCAATCATCTTTTCGTAAAGTTCTGGATGAGTTGTCTCCATGGCTTCGAGCTTGGTCAATCCACCAGCCACTTCCTTGAACGTCACTCCGGCAGCAGCCTTTGACTTAAACGAGTCCATCCCCTCAATAAGTTTCTTCACATCCAGTTCCGGGGTGAATGGAGTTTTGCCCCCCATCCTATCGCGGGCTGTTTTCCATACACGGGTCTTCCCGCGCCCTGATGCTACCGCCCTTGTCTCACTTCCAAGCCACTCAATTACATCTTCGGACACATCCACATTCGACAGGAACGCCCCGCCAGGATTGGGTTCAAACTTGCCAATCTCTGCGCCGTATTCATTAACCACATAATCCAGTGTAGTATTATTATGCTCATTGATTGCTTTAACGGCGGATTCTTGAGTCGGTGTTAATTTATATAGTTGCGGGTTTTGGACTATATCAAGGAGTGTGCCGGTTATCGGATTATCAGCCTCCTTAGTTGTGCCGATAAATTCTATATCAGATTTCTCTCCCCTTAATACATTCTCCCCGAATACCCCGTTTAATATCTTGAACAGGGGGAGACGGGTAACAATCTGCTTGGTGTTAACCTCGGACAATGCTCCTACTTCTGCCACCTGAGCAACCAGCAAATGCTCCGCCTCTGTTCCTATTACTTCCAATGCCGGCCTTTCAAATCTTAAAGCCGCACCAAGACCAGGAATACGTTGCGCCAGCTTGTTTAACGCACCCGGCCTATCCTGTTTAACAATCTCTCGTGACTGATGAATTATCTTGCCGCGCCTTTCTGGTTGAACAGGAACATCGGGTATTCCTACCGTCTGAGGGACAGGCTTTGACGGAACCGCCTTAACAGGCTCCCCGCGAAAGGCAATCAGCACATCCTTAAATACGGTCAGGTGGTCGCCGGTATTATAGGCGTCGTAGCCAAGGTATTTTGCCGTGGCATACTGCACTTCGGCATAGGCTTGCGTCCCCTGGCTCCCGAAGTTGGCGCCGAACTCCTTGCGGAACTTGGCCATCAACCACTCTTCCGCATCACGAAATCGTTCCTGCTCTTCCTGGGATGCAGTCTGCGGGTCATATACCGATAGATTTTCATTGATAATATAAGGAGTCCCCGATACTTTGGCATCCGCTTCCTGCCCCTGCGAGTAACCATACCAGCGTTTAGCAAACCATCCTTCCTTAAAATGCGGCTTATATTCCTGCGCGAATTGTAGTTCCGGCTGAGTTTGTCCGCCGCCAGCCATCTCTGGCTCTATATGGGTGAGATTAGATTGATTACTGTAATGTGATATCGCTGGTTTCGTTACAGCCGGAATGTGGATAATACGATTATTCGCCAGGTCATAGATGACATCCTTCCCCTGCGCCCGCCCGATATCAATGGCGGCAGTCTTATCGTCTACGGCAAACACTACATCCAGAGTTGTCTTCCCTTTCTCGTACCAAGTGCCGACACTAACGCCCTTGCGATTAAGTAAATCAAGATTGGCATTGATGAAATCAGTAATCTGCTGCGGAGTAACATCTCTTCCATCAAAATGCTGGCTACGTTCTGCAAAACCTGCAACGGAATAAGCCTTGCGCCTGGCAAGATTCCCGTCATAAAGATTATAGGTAGACCCCACCTCATTTTCTTCAGCTTCTGGAGCGATCCCTTCTTCGCGAGTATTATGCATAGCTGTTATATCATTAGCTATGGCCGCAAGTTCTTCGGTAGGAGGGATAATCTGTACCTCACCGGCCATTCCACGCTCTACCGCGAAGTCGAGCCTCTGCTGAAATGTCATTGAGCCCCACTCAGCCGTATCAACTTCTTTGGTTTCCGCTACTGCTGGAACCGCAGTCTTTTCCTCAATATTTATATCCGTAATCTTTATCTCTGTCATCTTGGCAGGAATCTTGTCTGTAGTTATGATGCCCTTATCAACCAAACTACCTACTATTGCAGCGCCTTCATCGGTTGCCAAGTCGACGTTAACAGATAATCCTTCAGACTTAGCTATACCGAGGACCTTAAGGTACATTTCAGTGCCCAAGCCTTGTTCCCTAAGCTCTTCGGATACATTCACTCCCTCAATCTTCATTGTGGTCTCGGTTATTCTGTACTGGATAAAGTTTCCAGTAGCGTCCCCATTGGCATCGTAATCCCTGAGCACTGTGGCTCCTGACTCATGCTGTTCTTCTCTCAAGTTAAGCACTGGTTTACTTGCTGCTATTTCCGGCAGTGTAATCACTCCCGTTTTTTTATCAATAATACTTGGCAAAAACTCTTCAATCATATCGCGTAACTCAATGTCATCACTCAGATCACGATGCAACGACTTCTTTACCTTGTTGTAGGTATTCACACTGACGTGTCCGGAGCCAGCCGTAATTGTAACAAGGAGGAATGTTGGAGCGGCCACCTCTTTGAGCGCCTCAAAAGCATTAAGACTCCTATCTCGCAAGCCAGCCTTAACCTCAACCCTCGACTGCCCCAATGAAGTAATAGTCTCAGTTCCAATCTCTGTACCATACAACTCAACAAGTTTCGTGATTATTCCCTTGGCGATTTTCTTTGTAGCAGTCTTTGCGAGCGGGCGAAATAATACATCAGCGAATGCGAGATTGCTTATCGCCTCCGGGACTGCTTCCCACATACCGTACTGAAACGCAAGAGTTCTGAAATCAGCCTTCAGAGTAGCCTCCTCCTCTATACTGATATTGCGACCCTCAGTCTTTTGCATCTCCTCATTCTTGAGGTCAAGGTATGATTGCATTATCTGATAGTTTGCCATCTGGTATGCAGCCCATCCTGACGCAGCACTGCCTGCAATCCAAGCACCTGCCCTGGTGAAAGGCGCTACCGCAGCCGCCGCAGCGCCACCAGCCCCCATCGACACAATGGAGAAACCGAGACTCGGTGGAATCTGCGCTATATCGGCGTAGGTTATTGGGAAAGTGGTCGGCCCTTGCTGCTTCATAGCTAACTCGACAAACTCCGTCGAACTATTATTCGCAGAATCAATCCACTCAGTCATCCAATTTGGATAATTTATATTAGCTCCGCCTTCGCCTCTTAACATTATGAGAGATGCAACGGCCTGCTCTGGAGTCCTAATCAGAGCTTCTCCAAATATCTTAAATGCAGTAACTCGATGCTCTCTCCCAGTAGCGGTAAGAGTATACATTTCTTCAGGAGACTTCTCTTCAGCTGACCCGACAAATGGTTTCTGCTCACCGCTTATTACTTTCATCAAACTTTCAGTAAAAGAAGGTGGCGATTCATACTCGGCTATTTTCCTCTGATACTCAATATCAGTAATCTCTGCCCCAGTATTAACATTACGCCAGGCCAATACCTCTTCCTGTGGAACCACCTCTGGATAGAACTCGTCAATCTGCTCTTCCGTGGCGCCGATGGCCAGCAGTAGCTCCTCGGTGTTCGAAGTCCTGCCGGTGTCAGTAAGTCTCTGAATAAATACCTGCTCGAAGTCCTCATCAGTGGCAAGCCGATTAACAAGGTCATCGACTATACCAGCTTTATCCTCGTCTGGATGAGAATCAAGTATCTCGGGAAATACAGCATTCCATACCTTCACCGAGTTCTTCCGGCGCCCCTCCTGTTCTGCTATAAGGGTATCTAATTCTTCATTCGTAAGAGTCGCGGAGATACCTTCAGGCAGCAACTCGGGATGCTCTTGATAGAAATTCTTGGTGTTCTCCAGGTTCATCGACGCCGGGACGTAAGTGCCGTCAACCCAAATATATCCGTAAGGATTGATGGGCTGAGACGCTTCAGACATCGCTTCCGCGTATGCCTCATTACCGATGACATCGCGAACCAACTGCTCCGGCAATCCTGCGTCCAGGGCATCCTGTACCGGCATACCAACGAATGGAGCGAGGGCGTCGACCTTCTTGTTCCAGTCGTCAGTGGCCCACGTCTCGTAGTCCTGCCAGAAATTATCTTCACCCCATTTTACACGAAGTTCATCAGGGAGATTCGGGAGTTTCGTAGCCTCAAAGTCAGCTATTCCCTGGTCGTACTCCGCCTGTTTCTGGGCATTAGGCACGCGATAAATCGAGAGTTCTCCACCCTGTTTCCAAACCCCATAATCCTCAGGGCTAATCTCGCCTTCGAACCCATCATCGCCACCGATGTTGATATCATATAAACCGGCGCTTGCTGTATCGATACGAAACGGTGCGTCCGGGGTCTCATCAAAATGGCTGGTGAGTTCCTCGTTAAATCTGCGGTCGAGTATTTGCTCGGCTGAATATCTCTTAACCGGGTCCTTAAAGGCTTTATCCAATGAAGATAATGGCATACTGCTACCTCTCTGATGTTACATTCTGGGTAGGAGCCTGTCCGGGTTTGCCCCGCTCCTTCATCTTCTCGAGTAAACCACCGATAGTGGCCGGAGCCTTGGCCCCCGCTACCGCAGGTTGCATTGCTATAAGCACGCGCTTGTCAAATTCCTTGTGAGTTAACTTGCTGGCCATTTACCCCTCCGCAATAGAAAAATCATAATTTTTGTACTCCTTGTTTTCCACTCTTTTAATTGTGTTACAATTAGCACATAGTACCTGCAATCCTTCTGTTTCTCCATTAATAATATGCTTGTAATAATCTGTTTGATTCTTAAATTGCTTTCTATGAGAATTTCCACCGCCATTCTTATGGTCTACTTGCAAAGCCCTCTCATCAGAAAAACCGCACTTCGCACATCTACCACCCAAAACAGATAATGCAGCCAAGCGTATTTTGCGCCTTAGTCTCCTGCCTGTCAAAATTTTAGCAGCCCTTACCTTCAATTTATTCTTCTTTCCCCACGCTCTTCTGTATTCGAGTTGTTCTTCCCTATTATTCCAATAACGTTCTTTATCCTCCCTTCGCCTCTCCCCTCCATCAGTTAAACGTTTAATTTTTTGCTGGCTTCTTATCCTTTCCTTATTATCTTGACGATATTGCTTCATGTAGGAACGAATACTTTCTTTGTGCTCCTTCCTGTATTTCCTCTTGTACTCTTTAAGCTGCTCTTTATCCATTTGTATATTATAACGCAAGTGGAGTAGACAAACAAGCGAAGTTTACTCTGCCGTTTGGCGCCGGACTGTAACAGCTCGGCTATCACTGCGTTCTTCCTGTTCTTCGGGTCCCATATCTTCCTCGCCACTTATGTTGGCATTGCCCCCACCACCACCAAATACCGGCATCGTCGGCGTGGCCGTTCCTGTCGGGGCACTGGCACCATCACCAAACCCGATTGGATTACCGGACATTCGCTGCCGGAGGATTACCTCTAACTGCTGGAGGACGAACTCGGCCTCTATGTAGTATTTCTCTGCACCAGGTTCTCCGGCCAAATCAATGAGGTCGTGGCCTCTCTCGAAAAGGTTGATAGCCATATCGCTCTGCCTGGCGGCCTGGGCGTTAACCTTGGCATCCTCTTCTTCTGGGTTTTCCAGGTGAAGAATGTCGCGCCTGATAGTGTCGTCCGACAGAAGTCCGGGCCTTATCGAAGCAGCCATCGAGTGGTTGGCGGCATCCTGTTCCGGGGAGATGGAGTAGAACTTATATAGCATCGTGAACTTTTTATCCAGGTCTGCCGGGGCGTACTCTCTTTCCTCGCCCTCTTCGCCCAACTCAGCGGAGTAACCACCAGCGATGTACTGGTCGACAAACATCCTTGCGGTCTGCCGGTAATAAGAACCCTGGTCGTACATCCTTGACTGGATAATGGAGGCGCGTTGTGCCATCATCTTGGCGATTGCAACCGATGACAATGGCATACTCAAAGTACCGTACTCCATATTAGAGAACGTCGCCCTCTGAATGGCAGAGAGCAGCAGGTACTGGAACAGGCGTGTAGCCTGCTTAACATCATTGATTGGGAATGGCTTATAGCCACCACCCTTTTCAACCGGCAATACAGTCTTTTCCCCATAGGGTGACTGCTCTGGCTTCGCTGCCATCTCACCGAGCTCACTCTCGTACTGCATCGGCCCCAGGAATGACCAGACCGAAAGGGTCTGAACGATTGACGCCAGCCGATTCAACTCTGGGTACAGTCCGCGCACCGTTGCGTAGATACTTTCTGCGCGATACACAAAGAAATCCTCGTCCGCGAGGGCAGGGCCGGCAGAACTTTCAACGACAACCCACGGAGGATATCCATAGGTATTCGGCTGGTCAAATATCTTCTTACCGTCCGCATACACTTCGTTTATATCTTTGTCCCAGAAATCACGGACCTTGATTTTCTTTCCGTTCGGAATATTGGTTGCCTTTGGGTACTCAGACTTAAGCATCCGTTCGTTTCTGTGAGTTACAGCGTTAACCCACGCTAACCCATTGGCGTCATACTCATACGTTGCGTACCTGGAATCAGCCTGAAGTACATCGGGATAGAACTTCCCTCCGGCTTCCATTAACATATTCCTGGTTACGATTGTGCCGCGCAAGCAGTTCTGTTCAGTGATGAACGGACGAAGCATGGTTCTGCCGCGCTTGATAAGCCGATTATCGATGGTCGTCAGCAGGTCGTCCATGAAATTCTGGACGTTAACCTTGTCCGTCTCCGACAACTGGCGCCCCTTGGCGACCGCCTGCATGGTGGCACCGTTAATGATTGACATAACCTTCTCGGCGAAGATACGTGGCTCGTTCATCGTGACGTTGGTCACCTTCGGGATAGGCTTGTTATCCGTGCCCTTAAGAACAAACGGGTCGAGGAGATACAGGGAGCGGTCGGCATCCTGCCTGGCATTCCGTAGTCCGAACTCTTCTTCCTTTTCCTCTACCATCTGTAGATTGGTATCAACCATGACTCTCTCCTAATATTCCCACGCTTGAGCGCCACCTTCTCGATGTACCTTATTGACGGCCAAAGCCGTAGCCAGGTAGCGGAAGCAGGCAAGGGCATGGTACTTTGCTTCATTCTTTATGGTGTTGAGTGGCTGCTTGGTCTCTGGGTCTATTACCCATAGGCAGTCGTGTATCTGCCGTAACAGCTCGCTCAAATCCTCAAACACATATATCTGACTGTTCCCCATCAATGAGATGCCACGCTCCACCTGCAGGTTGACCTTGCTCATCTCAGGAGCCATAATTGGCCAACCGAGCCGACGATATAACTGCCTAGTCTCTTCCTCGGTATTAGCATTACCGCCAACCGCTCTGGCCAGCTTCCTGTCACCGAGGAACTCTTGGAACGTGTCAATATGCTGCGGTGCCGCGAACCCTGGTCCGGGGGCGTACTCCCTATATATGACATAGTCTCCGTACCGCAACCACGGGGATGCCTCTTTCGGGATGGGTAGCTTGACTTGTGCGAGAAACAAGGCTGCTGGATTGGCGGTGCCGAAGTCGTGGCCGGAGTAAACGGGCCAGCTCTTGGGAATCTCGAACCGCTTAATCTTGTTCAGACTGTCATTGAACTTGCCGTATACTAACCAGGAGGACTCGAGCTCGTCGTCCTGTGCCAGAATCTCCCGGCGATAACTGTCCTCGGACATATCCGTGGATATCTCTGCCAAGGCATCGGTGCTCAATGTAGGATTGTCGTAGGAAGTAAAATGAAAGGCCACCCATCTGCCAGTCGTGTCGTCCATTGCTTTCTTATACAGCTTGGAGGCGTGGCGCGGGTCCTTGGCTTTCGATACACCCTCGCTCTTCAGTGATGGCGGGGTGAAAATAAATACTGCATCGCCGTTATTGTCAAGGAGCATCGGCTGGCCGACTTCTCCCCAGGCGTCCTCGTTCATCATCTGGAACTCTTCCAGAAACAGGAGGTCAGCGTAGTCACCGCGAAGGGTCGATGCATTCCAGGCGGTCTTTGCTTTGATACGAATCTCAGTGCCCGGCACCTCGATGGTATGTTCAGACTCATCCTTCTTAAAGTAGCCCGCGTCAATGCCTGGCTGCAATGTGGTGACAATCTCAAACCAGAACTTGCCGACCTGCTCTGCGGTGGGGGCAGCATAAAGGATACGCTTCTGACGAAGTGTGCCGGTGCCATCGCAGTGGGGACATCCGCTCCCGAGACAAGCGGGGCATACACCGAGGATTGCAAGACAGGCTTTAATGGCGGAGCCGTAGGTCTTGCCCCATCTACGCCCGGACTTACAGACCTGGCGCTTGGCTATCGATTGTACGAAGGCCGCCTGCTTCTCGCTATGGGGCTTCGGTACTTGGATGCCAACCTTGAGGGTATCATTATCCTCGACTGCCGTCGTCATTACCTATCGTTCCTCTTTACCCTTGACTAATATCTTGGGTTGGTTATGAACCGCGCACTGAAGAACTACGTCAAGTCCTTGGTCTGGAATATCCCAACGGACTTGACCCCGTCCTTCATAAGTTTACCGATGGCCGCGTTGAGTTCTATGGCATCCACTACAATCAATTCAATTCCACCTTATTATATTATTCCATACTTGACTTACATAACGTGATACGTAAACATGGAAGCATCCACTACCGTTCTCGTCCCACGACTTAATTGCCTCGTCAGTGGCCCGCTGGTTGATATCTTGCAGCGACTCAAGGACGGCGGTATTGCCTGCTTGGATATTCATTAGAAGGAACCGATGTCATCATCCAGGCCGGGGAGCTTGGGAAACGACAGTCCCAATTCCTTATCTGTCAAGGGCTTCATACCGGGGTCGTCATCAGGAGAGAGCCCGTCATCCAGTCCAGAGTTTCCAAATGGGTCATCAGGGTTCATTACCATTATTACTCTCCCTTATTCGGCGTACTACAGCGTTCAATCAGGTCATTCATAGTGTCCTCGATTATAGCAACGCATAGCCACTGCCAATTACTGAGCCACTGATGCACCCACTTCCGCATAGACCTCAACGGACCAGGATGAAGGCGACACTCCTTGGCGTTGGCGCGGCCCTGTTTACTGAGTAGACTGAAGCTCTGTCTCATTGTTTACCTCACTGTCCTATTATAGCACGTCGGTAAAACTTCCCCTTCGGAAAGTATATCAACTCCCCTGCTGCACTGCAAGCACTTAACGACATCCCCCCACTCTTCCCATTCAGTGAAAAGATTACCGCCACACCATTGACACCGCGTAGACCCTGAGGGAGAGGAAACTACTTGATGGGATACGAGGGGGCGGGGGGTGCGTTGGCCGAGGAGGGGGAGTGGATTTTGAGATTGCTTGCTGGAACTCGAGCGCATTTGAATGAATGAGGGAACGGGTGATAATCGGGAAGGGGGGTCCGCGACCGCTTCGCTCCCGTGCCTGAG
>Ga0222667_1000659_pt1 | contig 14181 bp, 20 predicted proteins | sample AntAcemetagen657_FD_179854 | JGI IMG/M metagenome (GOLD analysis project Ga0222667, IMG submission 179854) | Saline water microbial communities from Ace Lake, Antarctica - #657 | ecosystem: Environmental > Aquatic > Non-marine Saline and Alkaline > Saline | place: Antarctica: Ace Lake... | reverse complement strand
AATCTCAGCTTCCACGAAGTCGATTAGATTGTCATTTAATGTTAACTTAACTTCTACTTGTTGACCACCTTCACCACCCTCAGTAAATGCTCTACCTGCTGTGATTAAATCTTCAAATGTAGTTTTTGGCGGGACTATAACTTCATTTCTTTGACCCATAAACCTGACAGAATCTCTCCCTGCTGTGCCGCCCTCAATCATACCACCTTGTGCAAAGCCTTGGATAGATTGTGCAGCCACCGTTGCTAGCGCAACACCTGCTGATATTTTATTCACTAGTAATGATTTAGCTAGGTAGGCTTCTGACAACCCCGGCATTAACATTCTAGATTGGAATGTCGCTGCCATATCTGCCTTGGCTTTATCCAAAAATATCTGTGCGGCTGCTGCGCCTTTTGCTATAAGGAATGATGCCACTGTTTCTTGCCCATATATTGAAGTAATCAATCCGGCTGTTTGTTGAGCTAGACCAACATATTGCTGTGAGAATTGCTGTTCAAATTTCTGCTTTGTTTGTAAATGTTTGACGTACTTCTTTAATTCTAGTTCATTTATTTTTGCTTTCGCATTGCTTAAATCACCATTTGTCGCAAGGTCTTTTGCCATTGATATGTTTTTTAATTCAGCTTCCACATCAAGTTTTGACTGGAGGGTTAACAGGTCATTCTCATCATCAAGAATTTGTCCTTCCTTTACTGCGTCCCTCATCTCTTTTAATCTATCTTGGAAATCTTGTTCAATTTTAAGTTTCCTGTCGTTACCACCACCCGCAGAAATAGGAGCACCACCTGCTGTGCTTCCGGGTACTACTTTTTGTATTTCTTTTAATTTAGTAAGCTCCGCATCTAAAAATGCGAGTCTAGCAGTGTAAACTTCTTTATTAACTCTCCCTGCTGCGAAGTGGCTATCCATCTTCTTTTTTTGCAGGATAAGTTCACCCATCTTAACTTTAGTTTGGTCATACTTTTCTTTCAATGAAGCTAACCCTGATTCAAATGGCGTCTCACCAATATTAAATACTTCTGCAATAATTAAAGTACCAACTTTAAGAAGCTCCATCATGGCAGGAGCTAGTTCCTCACCTAAAGTTATAGATAACGCTGACACTTTGTTGTTAAATATGCTCATTTGGCTTGCTGCGCCTGCAGCTTGTACTCCATAGCCTGCGGTGAAAGTGTTCAGTGCCTTTTGCTTATTGCCTAAGTTCTCCACATTATTTGCAAATATATCAGCCTGCGCACCTGTCAATGAAAATGCAATATTTCGTGCTTCAATTGATCCAAAAAGTTTTTCGACCGATTGTTTTGTAAATCCATTTGCATTTTTTAGGTCTGTTAAGAACTTCAGTAAGCCCTTTGACCGAAGCGCGGTAGTGTTAAACTCTATACCTAATTTTTTAGCTTCTTTTGCAGCGTCAGCCGTTGGCTTTGATATGCCAGTTAACAATGCGTTTAATCCTGTATAAGCAGAGTTGGTTTTCACTCCTGCAATTGTAACTGCTGAAACTGCACCTAGTAGCTCATCTAGTGTTACGCCAAATCCAGAGGCTGAAGCACCTGCTATCCCAAACCCACTTGACAATTCAGCAATCGTTGTTTTACCTGCTTTTTGCGCTAAGAAAAATTTTGACGCTATCTCTTCCGCAGCCCCTGCTTTAAGTTCATACGCATTTAATGCAGAGGTTAAGCCATCAGTTGCAATTGATACATCTGTTATTCCTGCTGTTGCGAGTTTTGCGGCAGTGCCAACGAACTTAACAGCGTCACCTGCTGCAACACCTGCTGAGACAGTGTCGAACAGCGATTTATTTAAAGATTCTATAGCGACAGGTGCAGTTGCTCCTAGTCGTAGAATGCCCTTTCGCATATCGGCAAAGCCTTCCTCAAGACCCTTAGCTCCAAACGATCCCTCATCAAGTAATGTCTTGACACCCCTCAACTCGTTGTCAAACTTGGCGAACTTTTTTAGACTTACCCCAATCGTTGCACCTATTGTAGCGAAAGCAGCAGCCCCGGCAATTTTCAGCCCTGACATTGTTGATTTTAGCCTGTCAGCTTTTTTTTGTGCTTTAAATATTTCCTTATCAATGCCCTTTATTGCATTTTTTGCACCTTTCGCACGACCATCAATATCAATAATAATTTTTTCGTTAGCCATTTTTAATCCTTGCTTGGATAATCTTATCTAATTTTTTCTGCTTATCCTCAGACAACTCGTTTATCTTCGGCCTGTCTTTCATCTTTACGCCATGGATTTGAGCGTTAAATCTCATATCTATATTCTGTCGTTTGCTTATTGATTCAATTCTCCAACTTATTTCTTTCATTGTTCTGCTAAAAATGTACTCAGTTTCCCAACCATACTCTGCAGACAATAAATCAAATATCATTGCCCAGTCGGTTGGTTCAGAATCTGCTCTTTTTTTTTACTATCGTCAGGCGCAGGTCTTGACGCGCCAATGGTATCAACCAATGCGCCTATGATGTTGCTCTTATCATCCCAGCCGGATATGTAACTGTTAAGAAGCTTGGCACCGCCTAGTTTGGTAGTAATTTCTAAACCTTCCTCACCGATGGAATGTTTTTCTACCACTTTAAAAAGAAGCTTATCTTCATCACACATTAGCCTAAACACTATTCTGCAAATATCAACCATGTTAACTTTCTCAAAGATTTCTACAATGCCGTCTTTGAATGTTTCTTCTAGCCAAATTTCATCAGACAAAGTAACAGGATTGAGTGTTATTTCTTGTCCTAATAATCGTAAATATACGGTACTTGCAGTTGGTGTGAGTTGACTTAATTCCATGATTATCCTCTAAAAGAAAAGGGTGCCCATTTTACAGAACACCCAATTGAAAATTAAATTATAATACTACTTCAGTAATCTTGAAGACACCACCACGCGTATCATTGTAAGATACCTTAGCAGTGATTGTTATCTCTCCAAAATCATTAGCGGTAAATGGTAACGCTCCACCGATTGCTTTACATTCAAAGATGTCAACTTTAATCATCCTACCGTTTCCCGACCCTTGAGCCTGAGCATAAATTTCGCAGCCCCATGATGGGAATGTATCAGTTGTTGCGCCAATAGTTACTTCGGTTGATCCACCAGTATTAACTGGTAAAACCTCAAAGGTTGCACTGTCACCAACTGTCATAGCCACGGTTCCAGAGCCTCCAGTAATTGTTAAACCAAAATCTGCAATTGCTGTCGTGCCACTACTATCGGTAACAGCTACGCCACTTTCTATTGCAAGTAGGTCATCATCATAAGATACATCTGTTCCTCTGCCGAAATCAATAAAGCTATTACAGAAGAGGTCTACAGTTGTCCCACCTGCTGCCACTACAGCGGTATACTTACCAAATTTCAAGTCCGATGTTGTTGCCCCTGCTGTTACGCTTGCAATACCGGTTGTTGCATCAAAACATGATGTATTAAGCGCGTTCGCTATAGATGAAACTGTACCACTCGATGCTGCTGATGCAGTCGTTACAGCTTTTCCATAAACTAATTGAAACAACCAATCTGGTACTTCTCTCATTACGATTTCCAAAGTTCCATCTAGTGTTGAATCCTCATTTTGCCACGCCCATTTTGATGATCCACCATGAAGAGAAACTACCTCTCCTGAAAATTCAAAGTTTGAACTTGATAAAACGCGGGCTGTTCCATACGGCTTTTGGCTTGATACGTGATAAGGTGTGATATTTGTAATTCCAAAAATTGTCCTTGGTGTTCCGAGTGCCATTGATTACCTCCAATAAGTAAAGTTAAAAGTTACACTAATAGTTATTATTTTCTTCTCTGATGTTACACTCTCAACCCCACTGATAGAGTTAACGGTAATGTTTTCTACTTTGTCAGCTATGCCAAATCGTGATCCAGTGAAGTCGATTTCCATAGCTGCTATATCATCTCTTAATGCTTTGGTTGAAGTTATCATTGGGACAACGTCTGACTTTCCACCCAACACTTCACTCGTAAGTACTATTTCAAAATCCTGTGACTCCACCACTGATGGCATTAAGTAATCATCACCTTGTGGAGAGTTATCACCAACTTTAATACCCCACCCGTCTCGGAGGAACTTAGCATTATTATCTGCTAGCGAGACGGGATTAGGTATCTCCGTTTTATCGGAAAATCCTGTAAGAGTTGGTATGGTAGTTCTTAATTTATCGTATAAATCGTTAAAGGTGCTCATCTGTATAAGAATCCTTTCATAACTCTGTCTTCTTGTTTATCAAGTAGAGCGTTACTATTTCTATCTACTTTGACAACCGACTTGCCTATGCGTGATTGATATTCTCTTTTAGCGTTGTCATATTTATCAACGTAATCGTCACCGAGATCATTGTAAATTAACTCGGCAACCTTAGATACTGAAGCAAGTCTTAAGTCATATCTGTCTAGTATTTGCTCATTATGAGTTATCATTTTTCTTGATATTAAATCGTTCTCAACTATCTCTGCAGCTTTAATCGCCTGTTCTTCATAACTTGTTTTACCATCTTCAAACGCTGCTATAAAATTTGATCTTGTAACTTCTGCATGTTCGCTCCCTAGATCATTATCATCTGAAAACTTTTGACCTAACCAACTGATGACCATATCCGCTGTTAAATCTGCATCTACCGAAAGACGCATCCAATATAAATCATATATTTCAACATCGGTTAGTCCTGTTATAGATTCACCACCATAATTAGTATTTTCTCGTGTCCAATTGTTATCTTTGTCTGGTGTAAATGAAATAAAACCAGATTGCGCAAGTGTTGCACCCCCTGTTGCTGTTTCATCAATTACTTCAACCGCGTCCAACCATTCGCTATCACTCCAATAGCTTACGGTTAAGTCTGCAGATTCTGCGTTGACGGTCGTGCCCATATTCAAATAGAAATGATTGAATGGTAAACGACTTCCTATGTATATATAATCTTCAGCAGCTATAAAAGTGCTGGTAAAGTTACCACTAAAATAGTTGTTGAGTGATACAGTATGGTCGAAAATTACTGTGTTGTTACCGTAAAGTATTCTTTTCCGCATTATCTAAACCTTAGTAAAAGCATAAGAGCGTTTAGCCTTATTGCCGGTGTTTTTGTCTTATCTCTAAATATCTTTAAAGCGTTTGGCCTAATGTCCTTAGTGTTTATCCTGATAGCATTAGCAATAACTTCCAGCCGAGTCATTATTGTTTCTGTCTCTGGTGTATTATAAATATATTGTCTTATTCTAGTTTCTTTCCAGTTAGCAAACTGTGGATACTCGACCTTAAAAGCTGGCAACGCTTGACTAATGTAAATCGAAATTGCCGATTGCCTTTTTATATCATTACTTTTTTCTTGCTTAGGTGTTAAAGAAAAGCATATAGTCGGAATCAAAAGTAAAATTAGAATAATAGTTTTCATTAATAAATCCTCGTAAAACTGCATGAAGCTACTGGTGCAAAAGCTGCTTTGTTGCCGCCATCACTTATGCCACCAATTCCAAGGCCGTAAACACTTCTGGCAGTTTCTGTGAAATGTCTAAGACTTAATTCCTTCGTTGCTGCAAAAGTCGCCCTGCATGAAAAAGCTGCTCGGGCTTCTGTAAGATTTGCGTACCCATCACCAACACAATCGGTTATTATTGCCGTATCAGTTTCATTGTATAAATAAACTGACGAACTATCCGTTGCGTAAGCTGCTGCATAACACTTAATCAAGTAGTCACCGGTAGCAACGTCCCAGCTTTCTGCATATTCATTTTGATAATAAATAGTATCTGCTGTCATACTATCACCAGAATGTGGAAGAGTTATATCATCGCAATCACCTCTCGTTACACTCATTCGCCTGACTTGTTCGGTAGTGGCTGCCGCGCCTCCTGCATTTGTTCCCACGTCTATCTCGCTTCTTATCATACAAGTTTCAGGAGTCATTGCGATACGTTCTGCGACTGATCCATTTAAAAAAGTTAAGTAACCATTTCCAGTATCATCAGTAATGTATCGGCCACTTGCGAAGTCAAGAATCCTAACTGCACCAATACTCATAAATAGTAGCATTGCAATAATGGACATTAAAAATACTTCGAATTTTCTCATTAGAAATTTCTCCCTTTTTCGATATACCTGTCTCTTACTAGACTATAAGTTAGAGTTATCGACTTATTTGCACCCAATACTGCTGCACCATTTAATAAGCATCCATCCGCAGTGTCGCTATTAGGAATGGTAACTGTATTTGAATCACTTGTTCCCACCACAGTAATTTCCGTACAAGCTACTGGAGGTGTTGCCCCAAACGGTGCCGTACTGGCTGTTTGCGCCCCTCCATCACCTGTTACGTTTAAAATCTGTCTGTATGCTGAGTTTAAAGTTATTGTTCCACTTGCTCCAATATCTTGGTTTGCCGATTCTGCCATTGCAGTAGCCGCTAACAAATACTGAGGATGATCATCATCTGCTAATCCACTAAGCCCTCCATGATCGTCAACACCGCCTCCTCCTCCTAGCGTTTCTATTTTGTCGTAAATAGCATTTTTTGATGCTGGGCCTATGTCTCCGTCCCAACCTGCTCCGTATGCAGCATCAGAAGCCCCATAAGTTGCTACTACCCCAGAATCATTCTTGCTTGAAAATAACTTAGAAGTAGCGTCTACATATATTGCAGTCTTCCCGCTCGTTGGCGTTGTAGGTTCGGATTGATTTGTAATTGTAATTTTGCTCATAAAATATTCCTAATCAATTAAAACCAAATCACCTAAAAGACTTACATCAGCACTTATTGCGATATTTTGGTAAACTATCATTTGCTGGTTTTCTGGGACAGTAAATACTGACACTATGTTATCATACGAAAAGTTACCTAGAGATATTACATCCATGTTTCCAGTAAAGATATTGTACTTAAATTTAGGCATTAATCCCACTCCGCAGAAAGCAAATCCGTTTTTGCTGTTGTGGTGTAAATTATTGTAACAGTGTTATAAAGCGTAGCCTTATTTGATGACTCATAATATCTATATACTTCAGTCACTGTATCGGTATTAGATACTTCCATAAACTTTGCCAAGGGGTTGATGGTATTCATGCCGCCAGCCGATGAAACTCTTTGTGCGGTTTCTCCGTTGTCCCCTGCCTCTACGAAGCTATTAGAAACCTTAGTATTAATATGAGACGGTAAAGCCATTAACTACCTCAGTTTAAAAAAGGGGCCGAAGCCCCTTATTTTTATTAACCTTCAAATTTTGTTTTGAAATAGAAATCAATTACACCTGCCGTGAACGTAGAGGATTCAATACCCATCACGATATCACTGTCTTTGGCTACTCTTAACTTAGTTACGCCACCTGCCGGAAAGCCCACAACATATCCAGCCGCTAGAGTTGCGGTTGTAATATTTGAGCCTAACTCAACACCACCATCAGTCAGGCCAACGTCTAAAATGGCCCCTGCTGGGCTAGTTACAGCTGTTGATACACTCATGTAATAATCCGTGATAACCAAATCTGCACCTGCTGTGAAAATATCATAATCAGCCACAGCACCTGTATCATCTGAGAAATCATAAGTTACTTTCGTCCATGATTCTTCGTTAGTAAATCCACCAGCCGTTGCTGCTGATCCGTAAATTATTTTAGTATCTGCTAATGACATTAGTTACTCCTGTTTTTAGTTACTTTTTTAATTTTATAAGCTGTTGCAATTACCAAGACGTGTTTATTGCCAATAGAATAAGCATTGATTATTTTCTTTTCACCCATGATGCTATTCCATTGCTCAATTAATACTTCAGAGTCACTATGCGATAAATATAAAAGATTACCGCTTAACGACCCTGTAATGTCTGTAATGCTGCCTCTAGTAGTTCCAACTTCCATTTAATTACCTTATACGATAAAAGAGATTAGTCTTTTGTTATCGATGACGGCCGCGCCAAGTACAAAATCAACACTCAAGAGATAGCCGAATTTTTTCTGGGCGTGTAAATCGGAAATCTTAAATCTTGGTGTTCCCATAACTGATACTAAACCACCCCTAGTGATTGCAAAACCAGTGTCTGTCGCCAAGCTATTATCTTCAAGAATATTGTAGTTCATTCTCTTAGTTTGAAATGCTCCGTTGATAATAGGAGATGTGTTCTCGCCTGTAAATGAACTCGATGCAATGGTAGTGTCGTCAAGTAAATCACTAGTAAAAGTTGGATCAAGAACTAGCATCCAAGGATTACGAGTAGACCACTTAGCCACTGACGCTAGTGTTCTAGCATTACTTAATGCTGCAAGGTTGAAGTCACCTGATGCTGAAATGTTTGTATGGTCTGGATCAGATGCTGATGGAACGATCAAAGACTTAATCCAGTCATTCGCTTGTTCTTGTACATCTGATAATAGTGATTCTTTAATCTCAGAATCTTTTTGCTCTAGTTGAGACATAAGAATTGCCAAATCTTCAAATTCATAAGCTGATGTACATCTTTTATTAACTACTAGATCAACATTAGTTGTTGAAAGAACATTACTTTCAAAACTGTCCGCATCAGTACCAATAGTTTTAATATTTGTTTTTGGCTTATTGATTCTCTTAATTTTTAGAGTATCCCCACCTTTTACCTCTTCAGCTTTATACTGAGGATCAGCAGTTAATGCTGGCCACATTGTATTTTCTCTAAGCTCTTTTTGAAAGATGGGCGACCAAAATGATTGCGTTAGCTCGCCTGTTGTGTCTACATACGATTTAGTTGTTACTGTCATTATAAAACTCCTGCTTTACGTTTAGCCTCTTGTACGCGGCTTTTTAGGTTCTTGTTCATATCTGTTAAACTTAAATTCTTAAACTCTTCTTGAAGGTTCCCCGATCCACCTGCGGCGTTCCCTGGGAGTTTGCCGACATGGCTTGTATCTACTAACTCGGCATATTCCTTCATAAAACTATTTGCTACCGTTGATGCTGACTGTTCATCTACATCACCAGTATCGGGATTTATGACTACATTCTCAAGATCGATAAAGTTTAAGTATTTATTATTCTTTATCTTACCAGGCAATCTGTCATAAACAGCTTGTAACTTCTGTGCATCGATCAAGTGTTGGTTAACTTTTCTTACTTCTGTTTTTGCAACTTCAGCTTCTGATATCAACGTTTCTACTTCTACTTGTTTCAACTCCAACAACTTTTGGTATTCTCCGCTCTCAGCCAACTTGTTTTCCTCTGCATCCTTTTGAGCCTTTTCAAACGAATTAAGCTTTTTGGTTAATTCAGCAATTTCACCCTTAGTCTTCTTGTGCTGACCCAATAGTTTATCATGGCTTTCCCACGATACTGTTTGCTTAATGTCTTTGTTTGAATTTTCTTGATCTTTGCTACCAGCATTATCAAGTGCGTTACCAACGACTTTGTTTGACTCTTCTGCCATTATAGTTTACTCCTTGTTGTAGTGTCAAGTGACACTATCTGTTAAATTCTTTCCTTATTTCTTTTCTTAATATATCTGCAACTTCTTTTGAGATTTGTTTCTTTTCTTCTTTAGAAAATCTTAACCATGGACGCTTTGGAGGACGACCCGAACTGCCCCTATCATGTAGGAATGCAAGTTTTGTATTACTAACGGGTTTTTTCGGAGGTTTGCCTATGTATGTTCTATTGTCAGGCTTAAAAAATAATGACATTGCTGAACTAGTTACTTCACCAGTCAACGCTTTTATCATTTGACCTGTCTCTGTGAGGTTGGACCTGTTTTTGCTGGTAGAATAATGGAGGCTTTTCCTACCGCGCGATGTCTTTGTACTTGGCTCCAATGGTTTAAACTTTTCTTTTTTACCACCGTCACTGGTTACGCCATAACCTTTACGCGTTCTTGCTTTTAATATTCTAATAGTAAGTGCTAATGATTTTTTCAAGCCAGTAGGTGACATTGACTTCCTTATCACCTTATTCATTCGCTTAACTACTCTATCAGCAAAGTTAACTGTCATAAGCTCGCTTCCAATTCAGATTGTATTTTATCAGCTTCTTTCAATCGTTCCTTGAGGTTTGCTGGTTTAAATTTACCAAGTATAATTTTCTTCTCCGCTGGTGTTATTCCTAAAAACTTTCTTTTTTTATTAGCTCTGGGGTACGGCTTACCGTAACTGCCTGACTGATTGCCATGAGCTTTATCGTTTGATTCTGTACCTTTGTCATACCCAACTGTAATGCTGGTGCTGCTGCTAGGAGGTAGTCCCTTTAAGTCGCTCAACATTTGCGTAGACAAACGTAAGTTGACAGGCGATGCACTTCCTAAATGTTTTGTTTTGAACGTCTTATACTCTTTAGTATATTTAACAAACTTACCACCGCGCAGGTCGTTTCCCTTTTTAGTTCTTGATTCAATAGTTTTAATAACCGCTTTTGTTATTTTTTGTTTCTGTTCCGCGGTATATCCTTTACCTATTATCAGTCGGAATTTCTGCTGTGGTGTCGCCATCATCTACTTCCAGTGTAGTTGTTTGCTCTTCATCTATTTCTTTTATAAGCTCATCAACTGCTTTGTCATCCATCTTTGGGTTAAGCTCCTTGATTGCTTTTTTCTGTGATGTAAATCGTGCGTCTCTCTCTTTCGCAAGTCTTTCAACCTTATCCGCTCTTGTTTCTAAAACCTTATCTTCTGAGTATTCGGCCATCACTACAAGGCTATCGGGATCAGAGAACAATTTTCTGTTAGATATTCTACCAACCTTTGCCAGTGTATTATGTATCTGTGCGATTCTACGCCAGCACTTTGTTTCCATCTCCGAAAACACTATTTCTTGACCCTTTCTGTTTTCTAACGTGTCCATTTCTGAAATGATTTTACTAATACCACTGGCAAAGTTTTCAGCAGTAAGTTTCCCAACTGTACCTGGTTTAATATCTTTGCTGTCTAACCATATCGCAAGCTGAGACATTACATGGTTCATTTGTGCATCTAGATTAGGCTCGGCTTTAACAACACCAGCACTAGGCGTTTTATCTGGGTCATCTGATTTTAAATTCCAGAATATATTTGGCGAAGCTGGTAAGTTTTCACTATCGGCATCAATTGTATATAAAAGTGGGAATGATAAAAACATGGATCCATAATTGATATCAGTTAAAAGAATAGGGGTTAATACGGTCATTTGAATAGAATCGTCATCTGGTGTTGGTATTAATAAATACTGACTCATTGAAATATATTCAAAGGGCATAACTTCAAAAGGGTTAACGCCATCGTTTCCGTCCATGTCGGATTGAACAATGTCACCATTATCATAAACTGGGATGAACTCAGTAGGCGTATATATCCAAAACTTTTCTCTCTCGGCACCATGCACATCGGCTTCTTTTCCCATTAGTTTAACGATAGCAGTAGGACGCAAGGGATTGATCTTATCATCGGAGTAAGGTATGAATTGGTGTGAAGGCACAGAACGAAAGGCCAATGCTTTTTCAACATCGTCCTCATATATTTCTAATGTACTCCACTTGTACGAATTATAATTCTCATTCATATTACCGAAATGTTTGTCAATACCCCTTGCGACATAATAATCTACTAGCTCTTGATCGGAATCAAGCTCTGTCTTTCTAACTACAGGGCGAGAATACAGCGTAGAAAGTTTTTTAATAATTTTATTCCAGACGTTGATAGGTGCTGCTCTTTCAATAGCAATCTTTGCGCTGTCTGCAGACAGCTGCCTACTCAATGTTTCAGCAACATACTTTAATAAGTTACCTTCTGATATTTCAAATAGTTTCTTGTTGAACTCTATTGGTACGTTTTGACCCTTTATATACTTTAAAATTCCATCTATGTATTGCTGTGTTGCCATCGTAGCTCCTATTTATATGTTGATCGTTTTAAATTAGTTAAAGGATAAAGGTACCAGACTAAATATGCAAGGGAATCTACCAAATGCGACAAGCTTGGGTCTGTTTTTTGATCCAGTTGTCCGTGTTTATCCCATACCAACTGGGTTAAATCTCTAATTAGTTTTTTGCATCTCGGATGTATCTTAATCATACCAAGACAAAAACATCTATTAAGATTAGCTATCTTGTCAATCACAGCAGGGTTTCTCGTTTTCTTAACATCAAAACCAGCATCTTGTAATATGATATAGTCTGATCTTCCTTTTGTGCTCCTATTCTTTCCTGTAGAATCACCTGCTATTGATGCACCTTTTACGCCTTTCTTTTTTAGTTCATCAGCTTTTTTATAGGTATCACCCTCGATTTGTATTTCATCGTAAACAAAAATACCATCTCCGTGTTGGCTTGCAATTACATCCGAGTTGAATTGAATATTATAATCAGACCCTACCCAGTCAGTACCACCAAGTTTTTCAGCTTCTTCTGATACATGTTCATCTCTATCAAAAGCGTATACAGCAGCACCGCTATTATCCGCATCATATTCACCATCTAAAAACCTTTTACGTTCTTTTTCCGGTAACTTTGAAAGCATCCTAACGTAGTCAGCATCAACATTCTCCAGGTTGCCTTGTATGTTCATCTTTATAGATAAATAATCACCCTTGACATCATCATCTAAAGCCACGCCATCAACAGGGTCAATGCTTTGCTCAAACGCTTGATAATATGCGCTTGAAGTTTTAGTGGGGTTTTGTGTATAGAACACTTTTTTGGTTAGTATGTTCTTCTCTGCAAGTCTCGTCTTTAATCTTTCGACTGCTATCCACGGCACCTGGTTACATTCCTCAACTAGTATAGATGAAAATTCTAACCCCAGAAGTCTTTCTAGTTTATCTCCACTATCTAGTCCTGCTACCCTAATGGTCGACCCATTTGAGAACTCTACTATGTAGTTAGTTCTGTCCCACCTTGTCGGCAAATCAGGGAACGCATTAACTAAAACCCACGGGAGTGTGTTCATCCATATTGAGTTCTTAGCCGAGTTGAAAGTATTTCTTACTATCACATGATTGGATCTGCATTTTACTGATCTTATACAAAGCATATACACGGCCAATACTGTTTTTCCACTACGGGCCGATCCAAAAAGCATTATGTTTTTTGCACTAGATGAGACTATTTCTTTAACTACTTCTTTCTGTTTGTTGGTTTTCTGAAAGTCATGACCGACTATCATAATTTTGCATCGTCTTTATCAATAATAAGTTTAATACCACCTTCGGGGACATTCATATCAACTTGCTGACGTGGCTTACCTAAAACCATTGTTTTTAGAAACTCGATGTGTTTATAATTTCCATTCTTGTATGCGAGTAGTGCTTTATGTTCAAATATAGATAACTTACCCGACTCAGGACTTTTCATAAATTCGTCTAGGTCTTCCCTGGGCATTTCGCAAGCGCGTTGTATCACTCGATGGATAGCGTTCCAGCACATTATCTGAGCTTCTTTTTTTGTGATAGACTTACTCGCTATCTTATTTCCTGCTGTAAATGTTCCATCACTGTTACGACTCATAATGTTATCCGTGTCATATCGGTTTTACTTATGCATAATCCATTTTAACATAAGTTTTTCTTATTTGACAATCTACCAGTTGTCAGGGCACGGATAATCCCACTTTTTACCAAAAATATCTACGCCACCTTTTGCAAGCATTGCGAGTATGCAGACTCCTTCGGAAAATTCTTCAAAAATTGCCGCTGCTTCGCCCTTCTCCTTTCCTCCAAAGAGGAGTACATCCCCTTTGCTGGCAATTAATGTTGTAATAGATTTCCTCCTCATGTCTACATAATTTTTATCTTTATTTTTTAGTTTAATGTAATGTGCAGGGACTGCATATGATAGAAATGTTTGCATGATTAAATCTTTACCATTTTCTCCATCAAAATCCTTCTCGAAGCTTGGATTCATTGCAGTAATTAACTCTTTTGCAAGAACCGGATTGCCTTTTATTATATCAAAACTATCGTCTTTCTTTGATGATTTTTTCAATGTCTCTCCTTGGGTCTTTAAATAATTTACTTTGAAAATCGGCCATTGCCGCAACAGCTTTCTCAACAGCTATTGAACAGTCGTCCCTTAGATGTTTTGAGCAATCAGTCCACAAGTATATATTATGACGGTTATAGCCTAGATTTATTTTTGGACACGACTCTTTTACTATATACTTTGCTTTGTATTCAGGAAGACCATTAATACAGATTGGTCTGCATTTTAAAACCCTTTGCCAGACAGAAATGATCGATCCTTCG
>Ga0222667_1000658_pt1 | contig 14193 bp, 9 predicted proteins | sample AntAcemetagen657_FD_179854 | JGI IMG/M metagenome (GOLD analysis project Ga0222667, IMG submission 179854) | Saline water microbial communities from Ace Lake, Antarctica - #657 | ecosystem: Environmental > Aquatic > Non-marine Saline and Alkaline > Saline | place: Antarctica: Ace Lake | collected... | reverse complement strand
ATCATGCTTCCCAAAAGAATCCTCTAGCGTTATCGTCCATGCTTCATCATCGATATCATCACTTTGTACTTTTCCACGAAAGACTTCCTGCCTTGTCCCGCTTATATCGCTTTCAAACGCAACATAAATTATCGCACTTCTGTTTTTGGTTTTGTAGGTATCCCTGAATGTATAATATTCACCGCTAATATTTTGAATGGTAACGGTACACGAAGCAACCTGCCCCCCACCCTCGATGGCTTCTACGCTGTGGGTAATTGAGCCAACAGACAGCACATGGGGAAGGTATTGTTTATCACTCAATACGATGGGATCATTCCCGTGAGGTTCAGAGCATAAATATTTATAAGCACCACTATCCCCGTATTCCAGGTCAAGCAAAACTATTTTTGTTTCGTCGCCGTATTTATCCCATTCAGTCATATTGCCCCTATAAAAAAACAGGCACCGCCTTAAAGACGATGCCGTTGGTAATTACATTGATTTACATTAAAACTACATTTATAAACTGCTAACCACCCTCATAACCCCGGGATAGCAAACACCTAAATACTGATTAAAATTAAATTCCCTGATTTTTACGTGCTGCGCCACTGAATCACTTTGCGGTTTAAGCATGATCCAAAAAGGCTTTGCCAACTTAACCGTATTATATAGTGCCAATAATTTAGTATGATTATCGGCGTTATTATAATTTCCCCATTTCAAAGGCCAGTCAATGTATGAGTAGAGATCATACGCATCTAAACCCTGCTCTTGAGCGACATGCTCTTTATCAAATGGCTCAATTTGTGCCAGTGGATTTTTGTCAAGCTCTACATGAACCCCTAGCCACAATTCACCGATTGCGTAATAGGTTATGTTTGTTGCACCCTCTTTAACCAGTTTCCAATATTGCTTACTAATTGAATGAAAGAATTTAATAAAATCTGTCTCGGTGAGATCGTCTAAAAGATTAACATAACCATCGGTACAGCTATTTGTAGTTCCATATTGCAGTTCAAATTTTGTTAATTCATTATGGAGGTTGTGATTTCCTAGAGCGATAGTATCAATGGCTTGAGCTTCGCCAAAATTTATTAGCAAAGATTCGCTCGAAACCCCTGTACTTCTCCAACAAGTAGAATGTGCTGAATCAACTAGAAATTCTTTTTCATAATTCGTGGCCTCAGAGCTGGCGGTAATCATGGTGCTTGCAGTGATTAAATTATCGTAGAGTACCATTGTTTTTGCGGGTGCGGGGTTTGCGTATGTGCCAGCCCAGATCATGTCTGTTTCATTATTTGAAAGGGCAGCATTGCAAATCACAAGCTCATCTTGATTACCATCGAAAACACCAATTGCCGCCTTACCTATTAGAAAATCACTATCTCCTATATTCAGAGTATATGAAAAGGTGTCTGTTAAATCTGCCCCAATTTCTATTCCTGTGGAATTATTTAAAATACGTATTCTAATAAACCCATCTGTGGCGTCATGAACAAATGCTATAAAATATTCATTTGAACCATCACAAACTAAGGCTGTTAAATGGTGGAAAAAACTATATGTAGCAGTTCCATTTCTACATAAAGCCATACCCACCTTACTATCTGCGTTGGAGATAAACATTCTAAAACATTTTTGATATGTATCTCCCCCACCACTGGTTTTATTTACAATGTAAAACGACTCTTTCTCAGCTATTGAATTAGGCTTTACCCTGATACAAATAGTAAAACTTCGATTTGTCTCACCGCCTTTACAGGGAAATCCAGAATCTAAAAGACTGTCGTCAATACTAAAATATGTATTACCACTCTGAGAAAAAAAAGCAGAACAAGCCCCCTCCATGTAATTAACTGTATCCTCGGCAACACCATTATTATTGGTAAGCGTATTATTGCCAATCGAATCAACAGCTAAAGCACCACTCTCAAATCTATAATGTGCTGGGCACCTGCTATCCCACGAAAAATCATTCGCCATTAGTTGAGCCCCTTAAACATGTCTGGCCTCAATAACCATATGGCCAGGATAATGGTCGTTATAAATTTGTGGAAATTTAAAATCTCTTAACTTTACAAATTTCAATGTGTCGTTATCTGACGGATCAAGCATCAACCAAAAATGTTTGTTCTTTTTCACGTTATTCCATAGTGATGTTAATAGCGTGTGATTGCCTGTTCCATTATTACTTCCCCAGCTAAGTTTCCACGATGTTAATGCGTTTAGATTATAGCTTTGTACCTGTCCTCCCGGAGTTACTTTTTCAAAAATGCTATATTCGGGATCGTAGTTTTCGATATTGGGCTGGCAGTTTTTGGTCAACTCAACATAAGCACCTAAAAATAAAACCCCGATCTGATAAAATGTAATTGTGTCGGCACCGGCCATTTCCAGTTTCCAATATCGCTTGCTAACAGAGGTAAAAAACTCTATGAAATTCGTCTCGGTCAAACTGCTTAATAAGTCGATTGTTCCGTCTACACAGGCGGCAGTAGTGCCGTATTTAAGACTTAGCGTTGTTAATTCCCCATAAAGATTATGATTACCGATTGAAATACAGTTGATTGATTGGGCTGTATTGAAATCGATTGATATGGAGCAATCACTGCCCGCCAAAAACCCATCACCGGCATCGGCCAAAAAACCATCACCAGCATCAGCTAAAAAGCCTTCACCACCAGCCACACCCGAACTTCGCCAGCAAGTAATGTAATTATCATCGGCAAGATATTCTTTCTCAAAGGTAGTGGCTTCTGAACTAACACTTATCATGCCCCCATCGGTAATGAGGTTGTTATACAAAAATGTAAGGTTTGTAGGGTCTGCCATTTTATTTCACCTTGCATTCTATCGATATACACATTTCTTCAATTGGCCCGCTATTGCCGGTTACGGTCAGCCAGATATGCTCATTGCTATCTACGGATGCATCCGAAAACGAGCTTATGGTTTCTCCTGCGGTTGTGCTACGAGCCGTATGATCTGAGGTTAATAAGTCCGCTCCCGTACCAGCCCTGTTTGTCCCATGTGCAATATTAAAGGTAACGTTTTCGTTTGCATCTCTTATCAGTACAACCGTCACTTCATCTATCGTTATTTGACTGGGTACGTGCTTAAAGCCTTTTTCATCACCAGAGGTGGGATACTCTACACACATGGTCATAATATTTCCTGCCCTCATGCCCCTGTCGGCCCTGTCTAAAGCCCCCACAAACTTAGCGTGTGGGGTTGCACCCTTATCCCCCTGCCCTAGCTTCCAAAAGTATTCATCTGTGGTATACGAGCCAGTATCTACATCAGCATAAGCGGCCATAATGCTCATGCCAACTGCCCACGCCAAAACAAAAGCAAAAACAATTCCTTTTTTCATTATTCACCCCAATAAAAAAACCGCCATTAGGCGGTCGGTTTAAAATATTGATAGTGTTTATGTAAACTATGGTAGTATAGGAGCACCAAATTTTTCACACTCGGGCCGCCGTGAACGTGGCTCACTTATCATTATATGTAATTCACCGGAATCGATTTGATCTAAATATATATCTTGAGGGCATACATCACCATCCCAGATTTTTACCGATGAACCCGCAACACACACGCCGTATCCTATGACATCACCACCGTTCACATCCCTGATAACTAATTCCTGTTCGTTCGTACCGCACTTATGCCATATCGCCTGAGTAACGTATTTTATGGTTGTAGTAATTTCTCCGGCAGTATCCAATATTAACGGATTCTGGTCTGTGACATTTTGAGCCCAAGCACACGGAGCAAAAACTAAAAATAAAATCAATCCCAAAATTATTCTTTTCATTGTCTACCTCCCTATGGTAAAATACAAAACATGGGCTCCTCAACAAGAAGCCCTAATCCCATTTTCATGTAAGTGTCTTTGATTCTTTTTCCTATGTTATACCTTCTACGATATACAAACGCCCCGATATCCCAGGGGCCATAATTGTCTTGATCTAACGTGTCATATGGAAATACATAATCCCTTGGATCGAGCGCATCATCGTGATCTTCTCCATTATTATATCCAGTATCTATGCAGGGACTTCCCCACCTCAGTCTAAAATCATCATTTGCAGCGTCTTTGAATCGGGGGGCTGCCTGCACTAAATTATCACATGCTCCCGTTGGAGTTGTATCACAGGCAGATATCCAAGCATCGTATGCTGAATGATATGACCCATTCCCCCACATTACAAAGTTACTAGATTCTTCACCGAAACAGTTATTGGAATAAAGATTACCATACCCAACCACCCCATCATTTTCTGCACCATATTTAGCTATAAATTCGGTGGATGTACTTTCAATAGATATGTTATTTTTTATTAAATTATTAATAACATCATCTGCTGTATTATCTCCCTCTATTGCTATTCCACAAGTATTTCCACAAAATACGTTATTAAATACCTCATTGCCATCAAGGTGTTGATATAGATGTATGCCAACAGAATTATTATAGACTAAGTTATAATAGACATCGGTATTACTCGATTTTTCAATGCGTATCCCTTGACCAAGATTATCACGGACTATATTATATCTCATTACATCACTATGGCCGTTGGCATCAGTAGTTGTATCAAACCATAAACCATGACCTCTACTTCCAGACACTATACTATTCCCATCATCGTCCTTCCCATTTAAGTAAACATGATTATTGCTAAAAACTATCCCATTACAATTACCCGAAACACAACACGATCTTATGCCAGACGTATAATTTACACCCATTAACTGAGCATTGTTGTGGACAACATTATTATCAGCCGTACAATTTACCGAAACAGACCCAAAGTGTATGCCCGTTGCTCCATTATAAGAAACCACACTATCTCGTATTGAACAATCATGTATAGTAGCTCCCCAACTACTGAAAACAACACCAACGTCAACATTTTGCGTTGAGGTTATATTCTGGATATTGATATTTGACATTGTGTCTACATGTGCATACATGTATATTCCAGTAGCATTACACTTCTCAGTTTGCAATCCAGCTATTGTCACATAATCAGTTCCTGGGTCAAAGTCTATTCCATAATCTCTCTGTGCTGCCTCTATGCCTGGATTTGTGTATTCTGTGGTAGGGCCAGCAGAATAAAAGTGGAGGGAATTGGGGTATTCATAAGCCCACTCTAAGGCAGTATCAAGTGTTGCCTTTGTTGCTTCCTCACTTCCTGGATTACCGTCAAAAAAGACCTGCCCAGGTGTTATGGCTGTTGGTGTACACCAAACATTATCAGCCTCTAATGTTAAATCAATCATCAAATCTGCACCGCTTATAATAGGTTTTGCTCCTGTTCCGTAAGCCCCAAATGTCATGTTACTTGCTGGTACAGTTAACTGATCTCTCCACTTATCAGCCTGATTAAAATATACTTTATCATTAGCACCCGCACTTGACTCAACCTTTGCTATGGTTTCCCAAGGCGCAACCTCACTACCAGCATAAGAGTCTGACCCTGAATTGCTTACATAGTAAGTGGAAGAATGCCCCTCAACATAAATAAACACCAGACATATCATCAATAATATCTTTTTCATTTAAAACCCCCAAATAAAAAACCCACCATCGTTTAAAATAGTGGGTTAATGAATTTCATAAAATATTTGTTATGTCCCCTTATCCCATTTCATAACCTGTTTATCGTAAAATAGTTTTTCGCGAGGCATCTCCTTTGCCAATGGCAACACTTTCTTTGCAACCTCTTTCCATTGGGTTTTTGATAATGGGATTGGGCCGGCATTAACCAGATATACATCACTACCCCCGTTAACAGCTTGCTTCGCCTCAATCCTTTCAAGCCTGTTCATTACATTGCTCTGAAAATTAGGAGTTGCCACATCTTCACCACCATGCAAATGATACATTCCTTCATCTCGAACAGCCCCACCGAATTGACGGCTGCCTGCCGAAGATAAGAAATCACTGATTTTATTTCTGATATCCCATGTGTTGTTGGCCGTCCAAGAGGAGTATGTTTTAATAGCTGCCGTGTTACTGGCAGTTAGTCCAATTTCAGTCCCGATACCCGGAATATCATCGAGATTTTCAAATTTTGGAAAGAATTTATTATCAAAATATTCTTTCATGTCTTTGATAGCAGCTATTCTTTGCAAATCTAGTTCATCAATAACACCCTGCGTTAAAGTTCCAAGATGCACCATTTTTAATCTGATTAATTCGAGCTTCGCCAGTTGTTCTTCCCTTAACCCTTCTAATGTGGTTTTTGCACCATCCATCAGCCCATTTAACCATGTAAGCTGACTGGTTGTGTCGGCGTTCAGTTTCGCAAGTAATATTTCATTGGCATTTTCCCCTCGTAGCATTTCCACGGTAAGCCCCTCAATGCCGGTCAGAGCCCCAAGCTCTTTCAACTGTGTATCTAGCTCTGCTTGCTTGGTGTCAATTTCTCCTTGATAAACCCCTTCTCCTTGCCCCTGCAACTCTTTCAATCCCGCCACAATCGAATCAACAATCATCTGATATGCTTCAGCGCCGATTTCTCCCTTGAGTTCTCCTGCTACACCCATCTTTGATTGATAAGCACCTCTTAGTTGTTCCAGTATCCTTTCCCTTTCTTCAAGGGTTTCCGCTCCACCGAGTTCACTCTGTAGGCTCGCTATTTTCTCATTCCAAAAAGTTAGCTGTTCCGCTCCCTCTCCTTTATCCCCGCTTATTTCGTCCATCATATCCTGGATACTTTGTGACCAATCTTTTTGTTTGTCTTTTAGCGTATCGATTTGATCTGCAAGATCAAGAATAGAATCTTTAAGGTCAAGGATTTTTTCTTTTTCCAGTCGGTATCGTTCCATTATCAGACCGCGTAATTCGTCGGCCTGATTCAAAGCCTCAGTCATATCGCCTTCTTGAGCAGCGTCAATCATTGCCCCGTACGCTTCCTGCATATCGACAAAGACATCAGCGCCAGTTCTACCACCGGCAACTTCCTGTAAGTCAAGTTTGATAGATTTTTGAATAGCCTCGATCTGTTTTAGCTGTGCCTCGATTTCCTCAAGTCTCGCTTTTTCAAGATCATAGCGCTCTTGAATTAACCCCTTCATTTCTTGTGCGTGGCTTAACCACTCCTCATAGTCACCCTCTGCATAAGCACCCCACATCTGCATTCCTACTCTTGCCTCATCAGTCTTTATGTCTTCTGCCGTTCTGCCTTCGTCGGTCATGCCCTGTAGTGCTCTATCTATTTCATTTCTAAATTCTTTAAAGGGTGCGATAAACCCTTTATAAAAATCGTTTATCATTTTTTCATAATATTCTTTTGCTTTGTCCCGCATCTCTTCCAGAAGGGCTTCGGTTTCAGAACCATATTCATTATTGTCAATCCAGTCTTGCCAGTTCTCACTTAGATAATCGAAATAGGCTTCCCAACCTTTTTTCATATCTTCAAGACCAAGTTCAAAACCGGTCTTTCCGAAGTTGTCAAAGAAATTCATGATATCGATGGTCATTGCATTAAAGGTCTGTGAGTTTAAAGCCCTCATTGCCTTATACCATTCTTCAAGATCGGCCCATGTGGCCTCGGTTTCCGATAGTAAATCATTTTTCCATGCAATGACCCCGTCCAAAATGTTTTGAAACATTTTTCCAACTGCCCCCGGTATTAGGGATAAAACTTGAAGGGCAAGTAATACCGGAGCTATAATAGCATCCATGATTATTGTTTTTAATTGTGTCCACTCTTTAACTTTATCGTTTATCTCTGCCAAACTATCAAACCAGGAAAACGCAGCCTTTAGCCCCATTAACACTATCTGTAGCCCCTGTACTGCCAACACAACCGCTTGAATTGCAACCGATAGCCCCATGACAGCAAAAGATAAGCCCTGCAAGCTAGGAACAGCCACACTTAACATGGTTATCACTTCTACCAAATCATTGAGATACAATTGCAGGGTACCAAGCGTATCAATATAAGCACCTAAATCATTGGCATCAATGGCATCTTGGAAATCTCTAAATAGCTCAGGAAGCAAGGTTAAATCCTCGATCAAATCGGTCATTTCCTTCATCACGCTGTTCATGGCCTGCATTGCGTAGCCGGTTACAATAAGCGCGTCTTTTAACTCACCCAGACTATCCGGTAGTCCTTCAACCCAATAACTAAAACTCTCTGTTTGGGCCTCCATTTTCGCCAGAGATTCCCTCATCCCCTCAATACTTTTTTCTACTGAATCAAATTCAGCGGGTACTAACTTTATTTGCTCTAGGCCCATCGCTTCATACAAATCCAGGTGTTCCATCATGGCAATGTTTTGAGCGTTTTCCCTGAATAATTTTAGTTGTTCGCCAGACAACTCAAGGCCGTTTGCAAGGGCAGTCATTAAGATTGTCATACCCTTTGTTACCGACTCAGCCTCATCCATTTCATCTTTTAGCTTTTGCATGTCTTCATACAATCGCTCTATCTGGACTTCTCCCATTGGCATTGTCCCGTTAAAAAGCTGTGCAAGCGCCGATGAATACAATTTTGTTTTTGTTTCGGCATCCTCCATTCCAATGTTTTGTAATTCATGCCTTACATTTCTAAGGGATTTTGTACCGTGATCAAAGGCTTCAAGAATATCCTGAGCCATAGTCTTTTTCATGGACTCGGCCATCTCAGCCATTTTCTTAGCACTTTCAGGAGATCCGGTTTTAATCATGTCAAACATAACACCCATTGAGGTGGTGAGCATGTTAACTTGACTCGATACTATAGGAGCATCCCTGCCTATCGTCTCCGTTAGGGTATGTAAAATAGTAGCCTGCTCTTGAACGGTGAACATGAAATCCCCGCCAGGCATATTTTTGAGGTCCATAGCATAGTTCATATAAGTAGGGCTTCTCATTGCGCTGGTCTGTGATCCCGCCATTGCCTGAATACTTGGAAATTCATCTCTATGCTCATGGACTGCGCTATATCCTTCGGTAAGCATAGACGCTCTTCGCTGTCTTTCCCTTCTAACTTTTCCGCTTTTTGTAATAGCTGATGTAATGCCGTATATCGCAGCCATAATAACTGCGCCAATCGGTCCCATTACCATTGCGCCTGTTAGTGCTGCCTGTCCATAACCCGCTCCACTACCAGATTTTTTGGGATCATGCATTGCACCCTTAACAGTTGAATACACACCGTAAGCTGCCCCCACCACTGGGATATATTGTATTACTTTATTCATCGCCATTTGTGTGGCACTAGCTGCCGTCGTTTGTGCTGCCGCTGCCGCAGTAGTACTGGCAGCTATTTGCTCTCCATTGGCCAGCATTACAGCTCCACCCTCCATGCTTGCGATTGCGGTATGTTGTGCCGCTCCCGAAGCAGCGTAATTATAACCCGCAGCGCCGTATTTTAATAAATTCCCCAAGCCAGCTTTTTTTAAATTTGCTACAAAATTCCCTCCTCCTAAAAGGCTTCCCAAACCTCCTGTTTTTATTTTATCGAAAAATCCTTGACCTAAATAACCCCCCAAACCTTTAAAAATTCCACCGAGACCTCCACCGCCTCCACCTAGATTTGAAAGAAGCCCTCCTATTCCACCGCCTCCACTACCGGATACATTGACATTAAGATCGGCGTTCTCCTGCATCTTGAACATGCTCGCTATCCAGTCCGTTACCATAGTAGCAAGCATACTCTTGAAAGTTTTACCGATTCTATCGGCCATATCTTCAAATTCACCGTCCAAGCCTTCTACTATTAATTCCTTAAAGGTGGAAGCCATGCTCTCAACTTTTGAGTTCCACTCGGTAGCCATTTTGTCATAGGCTTTGATCTGCTTCTCCACCAATTCATCATGTGATTCTTTTATCAACTTGGCTTTTTCCAGTTCGTAATATTGAATGACCTTTAAGCCTTCGGCTCCGGCATTTGCCATTGCCATGACTTCCTGCTTGAGCATTTCCAATTTAAATTCAAGTTCAGAGTGGGTTAGTTCGAGGATTTTGTTGTGGAGTTCTAGCTCGATCTTGGCGATTTCTTCATTACGTACTCTTGCCAATTCTATAATTTCTTCATTGCGCTCCTTTGCTAATTTAACAATTTCTACATTGTGTTCATCGGTAAGTTTCTGCTTTGCGAGATTGTAATATCTAACAATCTCTACCCCCCCAGCCCCAGTCTTTGCCATTTCCATTACTTCTTTTTTGAGCATCGCCAGTTTGAATTCATGTTCACTGTGTGTTAGTTCATAGATTCTTTCATTTACTTCAACCTCTACCTGTTCTCTTAGCTTAATCGCTTTGATTTGTGCCTTGGTAAGCTGCTCTGGTATATCTAAGAGATTTTTAGGGAGTGGCCTATTTGCCCATTTGTCAACAATCTTTTCTACGGAAAAATCTAATGCATTCATCAAGGCAACTCGTTTTTTAAATTCTTCTTCTTTCCCCACTACCCAATCAAGCAAATTTTGTTTTTTCGCATCTCTCATCCTATCGATTATGTTTTCCATTACTTCTTTTATTGCATTCAACTGTACTTTAACGGTGGCTAGTATCGGCCCCCCCTTGGCGGTTTCCTTAAGAAAGGAACCCGTTATCTTGGTAACTTGATAAAAGTATCCTATTAGGATTGCGACTGCTTGGGCTAATGCCGTAATTTCTCTTTCATTGTTTTCTATCGCTTCCCCCATATCCTCCAATGATCGTTGCACATCAGGAGCAATCTTCGTCCCAAATTCAATCATCGCCTTCCCAATAGTATTTTCAAACATTTGTGATGTCGCTGCGAAGGTTACAGACCATTCCTCAAAGGCTTTTTTAGCCATATCCGTTTTCTTCGATACTTCTTCTATTTTTTCAGCAAAGGTAGTGTAGTCATTACTCATGAGAGAAAGCATAGCAAGTAAGCCCCTCTTTGATTCAAACAAATCACCCATTGCGATTTTATTTTCTCTCATGTAATCTGTAAGTTTTTTCAATGCATCAGCCAGCCCCAATTCCTTTACCATCGTAATACCTGATTCGTAACCAAGTGCCTTGGTCGTTTTCTTCATGGTATCCATTGGCTTTATTAGAGCCATCATCAACATTTCGTACTGTGTTGCCGCCTCTGCCGTATCACCCGCAGTCTGCGTAATAAGTGCCAGTGCTCCACCCATTTCATCAATGTTTACACCAGCCTCATGAGACATTTTTGCTAAACCACCAATAACGGGAACTAATTCTGCAACAGTCGTTTGTCCTTCTTTTTCAATTGCGAACAAGAGGTCGGCAGCCGTAGAAACTTTTTTAATTTCTCCAGCATAACCAGCCATTACTTTTGTAAGACCCTTAATCATTTCCGCTTGACCAACATGAGCGGCCAGCCCCGCCTTTGATGCTTCTGTGAGCAAGTCCATTGCCGCCTTTGGCTTTTTTACACCAGCCGAGATAACCTGGTAATAGCCTTTCATCAGGGCAGTTTGTTTGCCAAGAAGGGCGGGGAGTGCTTTTATCGCTTTATTAATTATCTCAAGGCTTCGCGATGTTACCTTTCCCATGTCCACCAGGGCTGTTTGATACTTTGCGAATTCACCGATCATTTTCTTGGCAACATAACCTACCGCCGCTACCGCTGCCGCAATCTTTATCCAATGTTGCTTTATAAAAGCCGCTGCCTTCCCCATCATGTTTTGCATGTAGAAAGTTGTATAAGCCCAATACTTTTTCATATTGTCTGTCAACTTTCTAAAATGACCAGTCATTTGGGTGGTCACGGCTTTGCTATGTCTGGAGACCTTGCTTAAGCCGGCCGTCGCATAATCACGGAGTTTTAAAACTAAAACGTATTCTCGATCAGTCAATTCTTACACATCCCTTGGTTCAAAAATTCTAACTCTTAGTCATTGTCGGTCTTCATGTGTGTTCTTTCTAATCTGGCAATCTCACTGGAGATAATGCTAAATGCCTCTACAGTCGTAGCCGGTTGTGCCCCAAGACAACCACCGGGACAGGGCAAGCAGTTAAGCTCTTTACACAGCGAATACTCATTGATCAACTCATACGTATCATCGTGTATCGCTGCCCTGGGGCAGATATAACAGGCAATGTCGGGCTTGTACTCCCAATATATATTTTGCTTTTTTGCGTCTACAAACTCAGAACTGTAGACATAAAAACCCGTATCCTCATTTTCCCATTCCTTGATAAACTCTTGTGACACACAGCCTCTTTGCTCCCGATCTTCTTCTTTGCAACTACTGCAAATTAATTCCTTGCTCTCGGGAGAATCAAAAAAGCGGAGTGCCATTAGGAGTTTTTTACCAGGCCACCTTCCAAGATAGAGCGTTCATAAATAGCGTTGGTAATGTCGATAATGAGGTCACTGTCAACACCATCGGCCTCATAAAGTTCTTTGCCCGTGGTTACTTCGGCACCGTTTACCATGCCATTTTTAATCGCCTGTGTTTTTTCAATGAATGTTTCTTTCGCAATCGTAGTGGCGTTAGTTTCCTCGGCATATTTTTTGCCAGGTCTTGTCCCACCAGGGATAAAGGTTTTTACCCGCTTTCCAACTTTTACTTTTTCGTTATGATCAAGCGGCATTATTTCAATCATAAATTGATCTTCTTCTTTTAATTCTCGATTGTTTTTGTAATCCGGTACGTACCAAGTCCAATCCATTTTAATTCCGACTTCTAACATTTTCTTTTCTCCTATGAAGGGTTAAAAAATAAGGGCGGCAACATTTGCTACCGCCCTGTTAATGGTTAATTTTCAATTGCACAACTAAATCGTTACACAACTGTTTTGCAGGAATATCCCTACACTGTAAACATCATCCGTTGAAACTAATGCCTCTCCAGTCATTGTGAAAAGGTTCTCACCTTCCAACACATCGTCGATATTGCTATCGGTAATGTGGACAACCGGAAAATGGACATAGAGAGCATATGGTGTGGTACCAACTATGTGCTCGGTATTATCCCATTTGAAAAACAGTTCGATATCGGTATCGTCAATCCATTTTTCAAAAGTATCAATTGAACTCCATCCACTTGCAGGATCACGAGCTTTCGCCGTCAAACTCAAATTAGCCTGGATCATGCCGATATCAGTTTCCGTCGGATAGTCTACCTCTGAACCAATTACAACCTGGTCGGTAAGACCATTGGTAATGTCGATGTTCAGATTTCGCAGACTAATGGCATTAGCAGTATCTATCTCAAAACCGGTATAGTTAGGCCCCGTTCCGGTTGTTTTCACACCATCCCAGCACACACAATGAGCACCCTTAAATCGACCGATCGTGCTATAAGTTGGATTGGCAATCGCCGTATCTCTGGCATGAGCACGCTGCCCAAACAGATTAGCGGTATATTTCAGATTAGCAGATGGTGCCTGTACTAAATGAAAACCTGACACTCGACCACCACTAAACGGAAATGCCTCAACCGTACTCCCGACTGTAGGTCTGTTGACGTGAACAGAAATACCTTTTTCTCCAAGCTCGCCGGTCAACCACGGATCACGCACAGCTAAAAAGTTATGCAGATACGTAGGACTCGAACCAACTTGAAGCGTACTGCAAGAACCCATCAGATATTTCAAAAACAGCCCTATTCCGATCTTAGACGAGCCACCTTCGGGGTAAAAATTCCCACCAATGTCACCAGCCCAAGACTGAGCCATTCTCGTAATTTCTTTCTGCGTTCTGATACTCACGTCACCTCTGTACTCCGTGTTTTTTTCCTCAACGAATGCAGCTTTAAGTGTATCCGTTTCAACTGGAAGAAAAATAGGAGCAGTGGTTATGAGATCCCCGCGAGAAGTTTCTTCTTGCACACAAATAAATTTATCTCCTCCGTACATTATTATTCACCCCCTTAACTTTTTGTTTCATAGAAGGCTCGTCTCCACAAAAAAAGAAGAGATTACCCTTCATTAACATTTGAGTTAGATGTTAGTTATTGTGAAAGACAATAACCTTTTGTTTTACCGCCTCAATGTTTGTTAACTCTGATTCCCAAACAATCAGCGTTTGATAGCCATATTTTCCAAAGAGGGCTATCCGCTCTTTTTCGTGCACCTTCATAGGTTTTCCAATTACTGCTTCGCTGTGCCAATAGTCACCAAACAGTTCGATGATTTTCTTTTGGCCGTTAATGTTTATGAAGTCTGGATTCTTGCCGCCGATGATAAATTTCAAATCACCAACATACTTGTATTCATCGGGGGAGACTTCTTGAAGTAAATCAATCATC
>Ga0222667_1000655_pt1 | contig 14211 bp, 11 predicted proteins | sample AntAcemetagen657_FD_179854 | JGI IMG/M metagenome (GOLD analysis project Ga0222667, IMG submission 179854) | Saline water microbial communities from Ace Lake, Antarctica - #657 | ecosystem: Environmental > Aquatic > Non-marine Saline and Alkaline > Saline | place: Antarctica: Ace Lake... | reverse complement strand
ACAGGCATTATCATAAATTCCTGTAAATCTACGTTATTATCCGCGTGAGAACCGCCATTTATTATGTTCATCATAGGTGTAGGAAGTATATTCGCCTCAGGCCCGCCTAAATATTCATACAATGCTAGGCCTTTAGCTGCTGCTGCTGCTTTTGCCACTGCCAATGAAACGCCTAAGATCGCGTTCGCGCCCAATTTGGATTTATTTTCAGTGCCGTCCAAAGCGATGAGCTTATTATCAAGCTCGCGTTGGTCAAAAGGCTTCATGCCCTTAAGTTTCGGCGCGATAATATCATTTACATTTGAAACCGCCTTTGTTACGCCCTTGCCAAGGTATCTGGCCTTGTCGCCGTCTCTTAACTCTATGGCTTCGTGTTCACCTGTAGACGCTCCGCTGGGAACCGCTGCCCTTCCAAGAACATCATTCTCGAGAATGCAATCGACCTCTACGGTAGGGTTGCCTCGTGAATCAAGTATCTGCCTTGCTTTTATAAATTTAATATTTGTATTCATAATATACTCTTTGTGGTCTGTGTGATTTGATATGTATTTTGTGTGGTTAAACACAAGAAAGCGTTATTGTAGGTCTTGACCCAAGTGAGCTTCCTTACAGAGTAATATGCGTACTGTTCTGCAAGATAAAGTGGATTATACGTTATAGTCGAGAATATGTCAAGGGAATAAAATAGGCCTATTTTTGCCATTACTTAAATTCATGTCACAAAAACCAATGCGCTGCTAAAGACAAAAAGATTAGAGATATTCTTACCTGCTATTTTTCTCTTCTTTAAGCTAAATAGTTTCGTTACAATTAAAGCAGGGTATTGTTAGTGCAAAACTATCTTATCCAGGTATTAATCTTACGCACGCCTGTTCAATAGCCTTAAGTATCTTCTTTGATCTCGATTCAAAATACACCCTTACGATCGGTTCCGTACCCGAGGGCCTGAAGAGAACCCAGCTTTCGTCCTCTAAAAAGAATCTGCATCCATCCAGCGTATCACGCTTCGTTATCTTCTGGCTGCCAAGTCTTTTTATGGGACCTGATACAAGGCGGCGCATTAAAAACAGCTTCTTCTCTTCTGTAATATCCAGGTCTATTCTATGCGAATAGAGCCTGCCGTATTTCTTATATACAGAATGCAGGATTTGGGCTATCGGCCTTTTCTCTTTTGCAACCATTTCTGCCACGAGCAAACAGGCTACGATACCGTCTTTCTCAGGTACGTGCCCTGAAAGGGAGAGTCCTCCTGATTCTTCTCCTGCTATAATACAATTGCCACTTTGGATACTTTCTACAAAATATTTAAACCCTACGGGGGTCTCTACCACTTTTACCCCGTTAGCTTTCGCGATGATGTCTACCATATGCGTTGTCGCAACTGTCCTTGCAACAAAGTTTTCACGCTTCTGTTTTCTACTTCTAAGTAAATGATAAAAAAGTAATGTTATTACCTGATTTGGCGTTATATATGTTCCATCCGCGTCGACTATGCCAAATCTGTCCGCGTCACCATCTGTAGCTAATCCTAAGTTAAATTTAGCTTTTTTCACAGTAGATATGAGTTCGTGAATATTCTCTTCCGCTGGTTCCGGCCGCCTGCCTCCGAAATAAGGATTCAGAAAATCATGTAAAATAATTCGCTTGCACCCCTGTTTCGCAAGTATATTATCAAGATACCCCCTAGAAGTCCCATATAAACAATCGCATACTATCTTAAGCCTTGCCTTCTTTATAGCCTTTAGATCTACTACTCTCTCTACCTGCTTAAGATACTCAGGGCTAGGGTCAAAGAACGCTACCAGCTTCTTATTCTCCTTATACTCTTTGACCTTTTTGATTCTTTGCAGTTTCTTTATATTGTTTTCTATAGTTCTTGTTATATCGAGTGTCGCCGGCCCCCCGATTTGCGAGGAAAACTTTATACCGTTATAATGCGGTGGATTATGACTTGCTGTAAAATTTATACCGCCCGCGCATCGTTTCCTGATTATCTGGTAGGCTATTACAGGGGTTGGGGCATCACGGTCACAGAGAAAGACCTTTATGTTGTTTGCGGAGAGAACAGTTGCCGCTACTTCTGCAAACTCTTTTGAAAGAAACCTGGTGTCATAGCCTACAATTAACCGGTGTTCGGTATTCGGTATTCGGTGTTCGGCTTTGATGTAATCCGCTATCGCCTGGACCACCAGCCTTACATTAGCGAATGTAAAATCGTCACTTATAATCGCACGCCAACCTGATGTTCCAAATTTTATTTTTTTCACCTACCTGAGTCCTCTTCTAAACAATTTTAACGGTTCTGCCTATAACCTTAAGCCTGCCTTCAATGAATAGCTTAACCGCATTCGGGTAAAGGCGGTGCTCTATTTTATGTATCTTTTCCGCAAGCGTCTCTTTTGTGTCATTATCTTCTATAGTTACGGCTTCCTGCAATATGATAGGCCCTGCATCCATATCCTCATTTACAAAGTGCACTGTAACGCCTGTTACTTTCACTCCGTAATCCAGGGCATCTTTTATCCCGCGGATACCCTTAAAAGACGGTAAGAGCGCGGGATGGATATTGATAATCTTCTCTCTGTACTTATTGATAAAAGAGGGCAAAAGAAGTCTCATGTATCCGGCAAGACATATAAGCTCTATATGTTCTGTTATAAGCTCTTCTATGATCCGTGCCTCAAAAGCCTCTTGGGAGGGAAAATCGTTTATATCAAGCAAGAGCGTCTTAATGGACTCATTCTTTGCTTTGGTAATAGCATAGGCATTCGGATTATCACATACCATAAGCGCTATTTTTGAGTTAAATAGGCCCTTTTTGGAGGCATCTATAATAGCCTGAAAATTGGAACCATTGCCTGAGCAGAAAACCGCGATATTCACTACTGCCTACCTTTCTTGTCTCTTATTTTATGCATGATCAAGTCCTTAAAAAGTAAGTTTACCATTACAAAATTATAATGTCAATTACTAATACTAATGTATTATCTGATAGCAAGCTGTTTATTCGTTTGCTCCAAAACGATACAGTAATAATTCTTCGCTGAAAAAATTATCAGGCGCCGGATGTGACTGCCAAAGTAATTTCAAACTATCTTTATCCTGAAAAAACATATCTTTGAGTATCTTATTATTTCTGAAAAGGCGCTCCTCAGGGCGCCCCATTGTAAACTGTGGTCTTTTGTTTTTGATATATAAAATATAATCTGCCGACATAAAAACACCCTTTATAAAATCCTCGTTTTGCTTGTAACCATATTGCCGCAATTTGGATGCTATTGAAATCCCCATGGGCGTAAATATCCTAATATCCGATCTTGCGTTTTTCAGCTTATCGTATATTAATTCAAGAGCTAAAGGTGCCGTGTCATTATCATCCTCAAAAACAGTAACGATAATACGTCTGCTATCATTGTCAGCAGCCTCGGCGTCAAGAAAATCAAACAACTCCGCAACAGGCGTCTCTTTATCAACGGTATGCAGCAGACCATATTGTGTGCGGCTGGCAAGTAACTCTCCTGAACTACGCGGGTAAGGATGCTGTTTAAGAAAAAAGGTCCAATCAAGACCTATTATGAGAGCGATAAGCGCTACCATAAGGAGAATGCCGATCTTGGCAAAATGTAGTTTCAATAATTTGGATGTTCTTAAAAGCGCTCCTGATATTACGATTGCTATAAATGGCAATACCGGAAGCAAAAATCGCGGTTGTGCTTCAATAAAACCAGAAAAAAGCGAAAGCATAAAAAATGGGGCTAAAAACCAGCCAAGTAGTATAATTCTGTCTCGATTTTTAAAGGAAGTAGGCATTACTATAATTAGAGATAGAACAAAGAGTGCAAAGTTTGGCGTCAAGATAAGGGGCCTTAAAAATCCAATATATTTAAATATGTGTGAGAAAAATTGATGCATATTAAAGTTTGTAACAATGCCAAGAATATCTAGAGAGGCTGCACGATATATAATAGCGGATTCAGGTTGTATGCGATGCATAATAGCCGGAACGTAGTATGGCACGGAAATAAAAATCGCTGTGCCCAAAAAAAACATTCTATTAATAATTTTGCTTTTTTTGAACGCCTCAAGCCTGCTCTCTCTTGAAAAAATACTGTACAACAAACAGATCACGGCAGGGAATATAAAATATATCATGTATTTTGAGCTAAACCAACATCCTAGACCGGCAATAATACCAGCAACTATTGAAAATTGCCTATTGTTAAAACTATCAGATTTTAATAACGTATATATGTTGATTGCCACAATAGCCGTAAGCGCTATATTAATATGCGTTATTCTTGAGAACCCTATAATCGAAGGAAATGCTAACAGTACGATTGCCGCCAGTAAGCCGCCGGACCTGCCAAAGATAAAATTGCCTAATTTATATATTGAGTAGATTAGAAGAAAGAGATAAAAAATATTTACCATTGCCATTACATGATAGTTAGGGCCGGTAAAATGGTAAAGCGAGGTAGGAATAAGCATATACAGAGGGGGGTAAAAATTTATATGCACAAAAAATCGTTTTAAATGATCAAACTGAAAACCTTGCGCAAAGTACTTGTAGTACTCGCAACTGCTTGAATAGCAGACATTAGCATCATGTAAAGGCGGTATTTTATCATTCGATAAAACCCAATAATTTGTCACGGCAAGAAATACCAGTAATAACGCAAATGCTACAGTAATGTATGTTCTTGGCCTTATATACTTGAAAGCACCATTTTTTCTCATAATGTATTCTTATTTATATAACGCGATAAGGCATCTATGTTGTAACAATCCTACCCTGCAATAATTAGGCAATCGGTCTAAAATGCGCCTGATATGAAAAATATTATACAGCAAAACCAGGGGAAATAGAAGATAAAAGTTGCCTCTTGACCTCTCTAACGGTAAATGATATAATTAAAAATAAGAATTTTGCGGGTTATTCAACCTGCTAAAAAAAAGGAGGCCTTTATGCATACTAAAATATTGCGGTATTTAGCTGCATTCGCAATAATTGCTTTTTGCGCCCAAACCGTGATTGGTATAAAGCAGTCAGAAGCGGCAAACAATACCTCCGCTGAAAAAGAAATCGTGGAGATTCAAAAAGTATGGGAAAAATTATTAAACGGCTACATTGACAAGGATATAAATTCTGTCATGAAAGAGATCTCGCCGAACTACACCAAGTCGATAGACGGCTCTACCATACGCTATGAGGATTTTAAAAAAATAACAGAGATTAGCAGCACGGATTTTTTTAACAAGCATCTTAATTGCTCTCTTAACGATATAAAGATACGCAAATCCAACATTAAAGGCAACGAAGCTGTTGTTGAGTTTGAGTATCATCTTTATGCTTTTGACAAAGACTCCATGCAATGGGTAACGTATGGGATAACGCAGAAAGTTACCTTTGCTAAGGAACATGGTCAATGGAAGATCATAGCAACCGGTAACAGAAATAAGTTAACCTAGTTTTTTTATAACTGCCTATAATCTTAGTCCATAAATATTTATGCTTTGCAGCATAAATATTTATGGAAATCCCGCGTTATCTGCCCTTGCTTAAGCCTTATCTTCATAACTATACCTTTCGGATTTAGAGAACCATTACTCAACTAAAAAACATAATCATGTTCCTGTATAAGAATTCGTTATATTTACAAACAAACGCTGTAGAATTTCGGTTATTTAGCAATAAATATGGCATTGATTTTCCATAGTGTAAGTGGTAAAATGCCTCTATAATATGAATAAAATAATACTCTTAACGTGTCTATTAACAATATGCGTCGCACAAAATAATCATTGTGCTTTTGCCTATCCTGAAAAAGGTGATAGTGATTTTTTTGAAATAAGAAAAACAATTGAGCTCTTCGTAACTGATTTAGCATTAAACCGCCTCGAGTCCGCGCTCAAACAGGTCTCTCTTGATTATCTTGATTCCACCGGCAAACAGAAAATAGATTATAGTAAATTTAAAACAAAATTACAGGAATTTACCAATTCCACATTTCGTCGTTACCTTGTCGGCTCCGTAGGCAACATAATGATAAATAAACTGGTAATAAAAGATGATACTGCCACCGCTAAAATTGAATTTACCTATAATGCGTTTCATATAAAAAGCATACAGTGGATATCTAAAAAAGAGAAAAGAGCTCTATCCCTTAAAAAGGAAAACGGAATATGGAAGATTGTACGCTTTAATTATAATTAACCATAAGTTAAAAAAATGAACATAACTTACACTGATAAAAATCGCAAATATATATTTTATATAGCGTTTATACTTATATTAGGCTCAGCATTAAGAATATATAATATAGCTGCCCCTAACTTGTGGTTTGATGAAGCCATAAGCGTTAGTAACTCCGGCACAATACAGCAAACCTACACTTTATCAAACGATACAAATCTATATTGGAACCCTGCAGCTGAAAAGAAACTAACATTCCTCCCTTATGAGTCCATTGACCCCCAACCCTGTTTTTATTACTCGCTACTTAATCTGTGGATAGGGCTATTTGGCAATAGTGAATTTGCAATAAGAATACTTTCAGCGATATTCGGCATTATATCTATATTTCTAGTATATATATTTGGCAACGCATTGTTCGGACGAAAAGCAGCTCTATGTACCGCTCTTCTTTTATCTATCTCGCCTATTCACATATGGTACGCGCAGGAAGCTAGAAATTATACCTTATCTACATTTTTGGTTATTTTAGTGGCATATCTGCTATACATAGCTATAAAAAAAAATAACAACTACATATGGGCGGCATTTAGCACAGTTGGGATTTTATCTCTTTATACAAATTACCTTATATCGTGCATTATTTTATCCGGATGGATTTTATTTTTAGCGAAAAAAAATCGATATCTTGCTAAAAAAATGCTTATCACAAATCTCTGCATAGCAGCGTTTCTCATCCCATGGGCAAAAATTCTGCTATCACACGTATTATATGTAAAAAATAATTTTTGGACACTAAGGCCTGCCTTTGATTCGCTACTTATAACTCTTAGAAATTTTGCTGTCGGCTATACCGGTACAAAGGCAACCTCTATATTATCTTTGATAATTTTCAGCGCTCTTATAATCATCGGTATAATTAACCTGAAAGACGAAAAAAGGGGTTTGTTGTTTTCATTTTTACTGCTGCCTATCACTATAATATTTCTTATCTCTCAAATAATGCCTATTTATATCGATAGACAACTGATGCTATTCTCTCCTTTTTTCTATTTGCTTGTTGCCCACGGCATCACCAATATCAGACAAACAAAGGTAAGAACAGCCGCATATATCGCGGTTGTCTTACTTATTATACCATCATTATACAATTATTTTTCAGGCTATATGCCTATGCAGGAGACCAAATACCATCAGGGGGCATACATAAAAGAACCTTTTTTGCCGGCGATTAACTATATTGAAAACAATTGGAGAGATGGTGATATTATTGTGCATAGCCACATAAGCACTCGGCCTTCTTTTGCATATTACCAGAAAAGGTACGGACTAAAACAAGATCATAACATTGCTTCCGATCACAACAGAATATGGGCGGTTTTATCCTTCTGGCCGAGAAACGGAGTATTGAACGAGGATACATTATTACTGAGGGAAACGCTCGATGCGCGCTATACTATAATAAAAAGTGTAGAATTTGATGGAATTGTTCTGAATCTGTATAAAACTAACAAATCCTGACAGCAATCATAAAGTAGCTTTATAGGAAATATAGTTGCCATCAAGGCCTAATAATTTGTCAATGTGCCATTTGCCCTCGCCTTATTTAAGCAATATTCCAGTATAATCATACCTGCGGTCCACAATACCACGGCAAAACCTAACAAAACTATTATGCTGGGCATAATATCCCTGAGCCCATAATCCTTGAACAATATCTGCCTAAAAGCTTTCGTAATGTATGTAATCGGTAAAAGATATGAAAACTTCTGCATACTTCCTGGCAGAACAGATACAGGAAAATAAATACCTCCGCATATCATGAAAATAAAGTTGATTGTTCTTACGATAGATCCGCTTTGCTCAAATACAATAATAAAACTAGCCGACAATAAAGCTATAGCACCAAATATAATATTGGCTAAAATGAAAAGAACAATTATCGCGATAAAATCTACTTCCATTACAACGCTTCTTAAAAAATAAATTCCAAATATTAAAACAGCGGAAGCAAGTACTGAATTAAAAATAAAACTGCTGATATATTTTGATATAACAATAACCGAGAATCTCGTAGGCGTTGCTAATAAAGCTTCTAACGTTCCGTTTCTTTTCTCATCCTGCATTCGTAAGGTAAAATTCGTAAGGGCAGGCAATAAATACATAGTAATAATAATTCCGCTAAGCGCGAACAAAAAGTATGTTAATTGATATTTGCCAACCTGAAGAGTAAGATTATTTTGAAGAAATAGATTATTGTTAAGATAGAATACGTATAGTAAGGATATTATGCCGATCATTCTAAGAACACAGGGCACTTTATAGCTAAAGACCTCTATAAGATCGTTTTTTGCATAAACACATATCTCTCTTTTCATAAACTATCCCTTAAAACTTTACTCTCAGCCAACAATGCATATAGTGCGTCTTTACCATAAAGGCCTTTTATGCGCTTAGGCCGTCAGGGTCATTGCCAATCCTAATTTTTCCCTGTTCTATTATAGCTATCCTATCTGAAAAAATGTCTGCCTTTTGGCAATCATGAGTCGAAAAAAGAACGGTTTTTCCCTGTTTGCCTACAAAATCGCGTTTTATAAATGCGCTTAATTTTTCCGTAATAGCTGAGTCTAGACTCTTTGTCGGTTCATCTAATAATAAAATTTGGGGATCTCCAAGCAAGCTTCTCGCGATAGAAAACCTTTGTTTAACTCCCGCTGAATATCTGTAAAAAATATTATCCATGTATTTTTCTATTTCTAAAAAAGATGATAAGCTTTTTATTGTTTTAACAGTCTCGACAGCCGAGAGCTTATACAGCGCCGCGAAAAGATTAAGATTCTGCCTACCTGTCAACCTCCAGTAAAAACTACGCTGCTCGCCTAAAACCAAACCTACCGATCCTCTTACGTCCCGGCCTTCTTTCACAACGTTATAGCCGTTAACATGTGCCGATCCTCTTGTTGGCAAAATAAGTGTCGCTAACAGTTTTAGCAATGTCGTCTTACCTGAACCATTAGCTCCGACAAGCCCTAAAGATTCCCCTTTTTTAATCTCAATACTTATATTATCGACGGCGACAATTGATTTCCTTCCTCCGAAAGGAGAAGGCACATTAAACATGGCATCAGGCACGATAAATTCCTTGGTCAAATTCTCTGTCTTAATAGCAAAATCCATAATCGGCTCTTAATTCCCGTAAATATTCATAGCTTGCGCCTGTTTTTTATTTGCGTCATTCCAAACTCCAGGGCTTTTATAAAATCATCCGCCTCTGCGGACGAGGTGGTCATATTTATTGAACTAATAACGCTCTCTGTTTTAATTGTTAGCACGCCACTTGCCAATAATGCGCCCAACATAACAAAATTAACCATTTTTATGTTGCCTGATTTTTGAGCGAGTTCAAAAGCATCTACCCTAATAACCGTGTTTGATAACCGGTTAAGCAGCGGAAAAATCTGGCCTACTACAGAGTGCAAGCCTAAACAACGGGTAGCGCTTCTCGGCTTTAGCAGCTTGAGCAGTTTATCAGGAAGATTAAAAGTTTTATTAGTAGCAGGCCTGATTGCCTGATCAGAAACAGGATCATCCAAAATACCCAAATATGGTTTGCTTGTATCGACCAATATCACGCCTTCCGGAGAAAGATAATCCGCTATAATGTCAGTCGCCGATATCGGGTTAAAGCAAAGAAAGATGCCGCACTCACCTTTTGATATGAGAGGGCTATCCACGCTTTTTCCCCACCGAATATGACAGACTTCATTTAGCATAAGCTGCTGTTTTACAAATTCAGATGTTTTCACTGCAAAGCCGTCATTAACAGCCGCTTGTGATATAACCTGGCTTATCTTAGTTATACCATGTATCCTCAAGCCTGTAATTATTAGTTCCTGCGTTTTTTTATTGGTTTTCATAATTTTATAATCGCTGATTTTGGACAGATAGCGGTACAAAGGCCGCAAGCAGAGCAAAGGCTTTCATTAATATGCACCCTATTATCTTTTAGATATATGGCGGGACATGCAAGGCTGTCAATACATAGCCTGCAGTTACCGCATTTTCTTTCGTCAATTTTATACGCACCTGGCTTTGTGCCGTTTTGCCCTGCTCTTTTTCGCGTAAGCTGAGCGCATTTGTGCCTTGCTATAACTACCCTTGGCCCGCGCGCTTTTAACGCGTCTTCTATTTTCTGCTGCATCATGTCGGTATTAAACGGGTCGCAAACTTCTACATGTTTAGCCCCGGCGGCCTTTGATAATTCCTCAATAGATGTGGCTACAGGGGATTGCAGCCCTGTTATGGCAAGCGTATTATTGTCCAGAACAAAGGCCAGAATATCCATGTCTTTAGATACACAATTTATCAGGGCCTGCAGACCATTGTGCATAAATGTTCCATCACCTATAACAGCGATAGCTCTTTTGCCGTACTTACTCAAGCCAAATCCCGCTGCTACGCTTATGCTTGAGCCCATGTTAAACAACAGATCCCCCTTAAAAAAGGGAAAGAACGCGCCCAGAGCATAACATCCCGTATCTGTAGCGATAATAAAATCCTCAGAAGTTTTTTCCATGGCCCTGCTAAGCGCATAGAATGACGCTCGATGCGGGCAACCGGGGCATAAGATATGCTGTTTATATGGTAAAATCGTATTATTGAACTCTTTCAGCTTGCTCCTAACCTCATCCTTATCTGCCACGCGCGGCAGACGCGCAGCCAGCTTTTTCTCTATAAAACTACTTACCATATCCGGGTTGTAGTAGCCGTTTTCAGGCATATCTCCGCTAAGCTTACCATATACCCTGATACCGGCATGCTTGGGATTTTCCGAAATAATTATCTTTAATCCGGACTCTATTAAAGGAGCGAGCTCTTCCAGCACAAGTATAGTTTTGTGTCTGCTAAGGAATTCCTTTATAACCTTAAGCGGCAACGGGTTTATACTGGCTATCTTTAACAGAGAGACCCTGCCTTCCAGGCCCATCTTACTTAACACCTCTTTCACATAAAAAAATGATACACCTGTCGTTACTACTCCATATTCCGCACAGGGAGAAAGGCTGGCCTTATTAAACCGGCTCTCATTAGAAGCTATCTTTAACTGCCGCTGCTGTCGAATTAGCCACTTGTGCCTGTTTGCGGCTATACTGCCAGCGACAAACCAGCGATTCATCTCTTTTTTGAATTTGGTATTGTTTGTTAATTTAATGATATCTCCCAAAAATACTTTACTTCGGCCGTAAAGAATTCTATTGGTCGTATGGATTAATACAGGTAGGTTTATTTTTTCTGACAGAGAGTACGCCTCAACGACCATATCCTTGGCTTCCTGCTGATCAGACGGTTCCATGCACATTATCTTAGACATTTTTGAATAGTAACGCGTATCTTCTTCCGTTGAAGAATTAAGCGCTCCGGGATCATCGCCCGATATAACCACCATTCCCGCGTTAATCCCGGCGTAGCTCATAGTTATTAAAGGATCGGACGCCCAGTTCATGCCAGCACTTTTTGTTATAAAAGCAGCGCGCGTTCCCGCCATTGCGGCAGAGGCGGCGATTTCAAACGCGACTTTCTCATTAATAGACCACTCTGCGTTTATATCAAAGCTTTTTGCTGATAGCGTTATATTTTCAATGATCTCACTGCACGGAGAACCCGGATAACCGGTAACAACCCGGACACCTGATTCGATAATGCCCCTCGCGATAGCCGCGGCGCCGGAAATACCAACGGGCGTGCGCAACTGTTTGTTTACGATAAGTTTTGCGTCTAATTCTATAAGTGGCATTTGACTGTCAGTCCTTCAGCGTAGCCAGGGCAGTATAATTCATTGACCACGCCGGTTATTTTTTCGTGTGATTTTTTTTGAAAACGCTCTCTCTCCACCCACGATAAGTTGCCTTTTTCATCAAAAATAAATTCTACGCCTGCCATGTGGCTCCTGGGCCGCAGATTCATAAGGCCGTGGGACTCAGGGTTAATATGCATATCCGACCCGTGAAATAATATAAACTTATAGACAGATACATAATCTATATGTTCCCTATTTTGCCTTAAAAATTGTATCGTCAGGGACAGGTCATCATCCGTTTCAAAAGGATACCCTGTAATTATAAAAACAACATTTTTAATGCCGGCTTCATGCGTTCTTACTAATGTCTCTTCAGCGTCTTTTACGCTGAATCCTTTATTCATGGCTTTTAGTATATGGTTACTTCCTGATTCAACACCAAAGGATAATTGTATGCACCCCGCTTGCCTTAATTTAAGCAGAGTTGCCTTAGACAGATTGTTAACGCGCGCGTAAGAAACCCACTTTATCTTAAGCGCGCGCTTTATGAAAATATCACAAAGCCCCTGAATGTATTCTTCTGATATATTGAGGTAACAATTGCACAGAAAAAATATCGCGTCTGGATATCTGTTTCTCAGGGCAGTCAGGTCATCTATAACCTTATCCTGTGATTTTATATGGTATTCATACATCTTCCTGGTTATGCAAAAATTACAGCCGCATCTGCATCCGCTGCTGATCTCATAGGGTATCAACAGGAACTTCCCTTTTTCCTCTTTTAATTTTTTCGCGTACGCGTCCCAGGGCAGGCCTGAATAATCCGGTAAAGGCAGCCCATTGATATCCGTTGCGATAAACCTGTTCCTACGTGTAATTCCGTACTTACGGTAAATAAGATTGGGCACCTCAGACAGCTTAATTTTACCATGTATAGCCCCCAGAAGCTCAGGAAATGATAAGCACCCGTCTCCCTTTATCAGGTAGTCAACGCATTTCATATACTTAAAAAAGATATCCGCGAAAAATGAGATAAACGCACCGCCCATAACGCATCTGGCGTGAATTCTCCGCTTTATCTCATTGGCTAATGCCAGCCCTGAGATTAACTGCGTATATGAATGTATGGATATACCGATAAGGTCTCCTCTGCCAGGCTTAATTAATCCGTACATTTTCTCACCTATATCCCTGATAGATTTCATGTGATGCCGGTTTTTAAATAAACCCGTGCCTATAATCTGTTTTTCTACGCGCCGTATATCAACTCCCTCCTCAAATAACTTTCCGACAGCGTCATTTAATCCATGGCTTACGTTCCACATATCGTACTGTGATACAGTATAACCCTTCTGTTTCAGGCAATTCGCAATAACGGATATGCTGTTTGGCAAGCAGATAAACGGGGATTTTCTTCCTATGCTTATCGGCGGCTGTATCAGGTGAATATTCATATAATTATTTTTAATCCTATCATAAAACAACTAAATAACGTCAAATTTATCATTAATAATCAACGCGTAGCAGAACGGCAGAAGCTTATCCCCTGAAAAAGTGGCATAACCTGTAGGGCATCTTCTTATTTCGCTTAGATCGACATTATGCCTATCGGGCCATGACCTTAATTTAATCTCAAAATCAAAGATTCTTCCCTTACCTCTTAGCTTTCTTACCAGCATCCTGATAACATTAGCGGCCCCCACCAGAGGCAGTATCCTTAGAAAGAGATAACCAAGTTTTTTATGCATGGAATCTATCCGCTTTTGCCTCATCTCTTCCATAAATAATTGAAGCATATCTATCTCTATATGGCAGGGCGCGTGGTTCGGGTTCAGCCTTATTGAATGGCCTATTAAATAATCAGTCGATACGCCTAAAATGCCTGCCATTGATTTTATCAGATCCGAGAGAAAAATGCACTCATCAACCTTACCCTTGCCTATATCGGATACGCTTCTTAAGCGTAACTGCTTGATAAACGAATTATTCCTGACGCAATACTTAAAGACTCTTCTTATCTGATCGCTATTTATCTCGCTCACGGCTAACATAGAGAGGGTGGTTTCCTGCCTGAATTTTTTAAGGCACCTTAGCGCTTTTAACTTTTTTTTGAGCAGGGCGCGCCCGTTTATCTTTTTATAAATATTATCATCAAACCCGTAAAAAGGGAAATGCACCCTGGTCAGGCCCGCGTTCCTGACCTGCCTGACAACCTCTTTGT
>Ga0222667_1000652_pt1 | contig 14237 bp, 15 predicted proteins | sample AntAcemetagen657_FD_179854 | JGI IMG/M metagenome (GOLD analysis project Ga0222667, IMG submission 179854) | Saline water microbial communities from Ace Lake, Antarctica - #657 | ecosystem: Environmental > Aquatic > Non-marine Saline and Alkaline > Saline | place: Antarctica: Ace Lake... | reverse complement strand
CGAATCTTTGTGATAAAAAACTTTTCTTGTGTCTTCATCCCATACCCAACGAGAAATCCGCGATCGATTAAGCGTTCAATGCTTTGTGTAATAATTTTTTTAAAATTCTCTTTTTGCGCTTTAGATTTGCTGAATTCGTAATTTTTATCAATAACAACTCTTGAGCACGAGCCCCCACGCCCTAAGCACTCCTCCACTATAAATTGTTGGAGGCGAGACAACATAGAATTTTTTTTACTGAAAAATTTTCTTTTTAAATTCTCTCAATTTCTTAGGTTCTAATTTCATTCGCAATACATCTTCTGCAAACTCTCTTCCCCAAAATTTTTCGCCTATTACTAAATCTATAAATTCATCAAAATCAACTTTCATAATTTCTATTTCTTCTCCAGACTCAAGTTTAGGTTCTTGGATTTTTTTGCAATCTCTGGCAACAAATATATACACATTCCACTCTATCTTATAAATTGGCTCATAAATATTTATTAAATCCCAATTATCAGATTCCATTCCAGTTTCTTCTAAAAACTCTCTTTTAACGCCATCTAGTTCATTCTCGTCTGGCTCTTGCCTGCCGCCAAACAATCCAATAAAATCTTTTTTGGTTGGCTGGCTTTCATGTGATAATAAAATTTTATCTTCTTGAGTTGCTATAACTTGTACAGTGTTTGGCCTCTTAAGCATCTCAAAAGTTGCTTTAGACCCATCAAACATTTCTTGCTCCCATTGATATACATCAAAAATTACCCCTTTAAATACCTTTTTGGCTTTATGGGGTATTTTCATATTTAATCATCCTTTTTAATTTTGATATGAAGTTCATCTAACTGTTTCTCATAAACCTCACTAGGTGCATCAAGCATAACATCACGGCCTTGGCCATCTTTAGGGAAAGCGTAAATATCACGAATTGAATCGCAATCGCGAAGAACCATAAGCAATCGATCTATTCCCGGAGCATTTCCGCCATGAGGAGGTGCGCCATATTCAAACGCGCGAATCATGTGTCCAAATTTTGCATCAACATCCGCTTTACTATATCCAGCGATTTCAAATGCTTTGTACATTATTTTAGGATCATGATTTCGGATTGCGCCTGAAGTTATTTCGAAACCATTAAAAACATAATCATATTGATAAGCCAAAATATCAAGAGGGTCCTTGTTTTCTAATGCTTCCATTCCTCCTTGAGGCATTGAAAATGGATTATGCCCAAAATCTATTTTGCCTTCTTCAATCTCAGAATAGGCATACATTGGAAAATCGGTAATCCAAGCCCATGCTGCTTTTGTATCATCTTTTAATCCAAGCTTTCTGCCACACTCGTCCCTAACAGCGCCTAATGCTTCACAAACTTCTTGCCAAGGACCAGCTCCAAAAAAGACAATGTCTCCATCATTCGCAAAAACAGTTCTAAGTATTTCATCTGTAATATCTTTATCAAGGAATTTTAGAATTGGAGAACGCAACTCTTTTTCAACAATAATATATGCTAATCCTTTTGCGCCTCTTTCTTTTGCTTTTTCAGTTAGTTCATCAATCTCTTTACGAGAAAACTTTGCTCCTTTATCAATTTTAAGAGCATGCACAACTCCATCTTTTTCTATTACATCACGAAATACTTTAAAATCGCAATCTTTTACAATCTCATTTATTGACTTAATCTCGAAATCAAATCTTAAATCTGGTTTATCTGAGCCATACTTTTCCATGGCCTCTCGCCAAGGAATACGAGGAAATGGCTTTGTAATTATTTCTTTACCAGAAAACTCTTCGGTTAATTCAACCATCAAAGGATCCATCATATTAAAGATATCCTCTTGTTCAACAAAACTCATTTCCATATCTAGTTGATAGAACTCTCCAAAGTGCCTGTCCATTCTTGGGTCTTCATCCCTAAAACATGGCGCAATCTGAAAATATTTATCAACTCCACCAACCATAAGTAATTGCTTAAACTGCTGTGGTGCTTGGGGTAGAGCATAAAACTTTCCTGGATACAGTCGAGATGGCACTAGCCAATCGCGCGCACCTTCGGGAGAAGAGTTTGCTAATATTGGAGTTTGCACTTCAAGAAAATCTTTCTTATGAAAATACGCACGTATTCTAGTAATCATCTCATCACGCATCTTTAACATGTCCTGCATCTTTGGTCTACGTAAATCAATGTATCTATATTTTAAACGCAAATTTTCATTTGCTTCAAAATCTGGCTTATCTAATTCAAATGGAGGTGTTTTTGATTTGTTGAGAATTGTAAGCTCTTGGCCATCTATCTCAATCTCTCCAGTGTCTAATTTTTTATTAATCATGTCACCGGGCCTAGCGGTAACAGTTCCTTTTACTTGTATGACAAATTCACTCCTAAGTTTAGTTGCCTCATTAAAAGCTTTTTTAGATCGCTCAGTATCAAAAGCAATCTGCGTTAATCCATAGCGATCACGCAAATCAATAAAAATAACACCCCCATGGTCGCGCCTGGTATTAACCCAGCCCGAGAGCTCTATTTCTTTACCTACGTCTTCTTTGCGGAGTTCTCCGCATGTGTGAGTTCTATACATATGAATATAATTTACCAACTTTTTAACAAAAAATCAAGCCTATGTTATGTATTTTTTAATATTTTTCTTATTTCTTTGTGAGTTGGTATTACATTATAAACTAATGACCAAAATCTTTTAGAATGATTCATTTCTTTAAGATGACATAGTTCATGTACTATAATATAATCTGCCTGTTCTTGAGTTAAAAAAATAATTTTATAATTAAAATTTAAATTTTTTTTCCTTGAACAACTTCCCCATCTTGTTTTTTGATTGCGGATAGAAATGCGATTGTATTCAAATCCATAAAACTGATTAAAATATTCTAAACGATTATTTACAAATACGCGCGCTTGTTCTTTATGATTCTTGTAGTGATTTACGCCACCATGCTCAGCATCCCACCCTGGAATCACACTTTTGCGATCTTTTAGCTTAGATATTTTATTTTTAATCCAATCTTTCTGAGAATCCAAAAAACGCTCCATTGTTTTATATGAAGTGTAAATTGGCGCAGTAACAATTACTTGTCTGTCTTGATGAATAGTAATGCGCAAATATTTTGATCTGCGCACTTTTTTTAGAGCACAGTCAATTCCATCAAATGTAATAACTTTACTAGACATCTATTTTATTTCCGAATAACTTTAAATTCTGTTTCTGGAAGTATTATAGTTTCGATTTCATTTTGATGCTGTCTTAACTTATTTATCATTTCTTGTGAAACAGTATCACTATGAACAAAAACTTTATAAGATAAAATTCCTAGTCCTTCTTCTATTTTATCTTCAGAAAAATTATAATAAAATCTCGAAAGCACATTAGCTCCAGCACTTGAGCCTCCTATTATTTTATTTTTCCATAAATCATCAAGGTTTCTAACTTTAGATAATGATTGTAATAACAAATTAGTTTTATTGCCATGCATATAAATAACATCTGCAGATTTAACTTGTTTTGAAAAAACATCTAAATCTGAACTGGCTAAAATAAAATTAAATTTATTATTTTTAGATGCTTTATTAAAATTTTCCTTATCAATTTTAAATTTTCCTTTCCACAGACTTTCTTTTCTTGCAAAATACACCAAAAGAATATTGGCTTGATCTCTAACTGAAATAGTCATTCTCTTAAAAAATTTATCATTATTAATAGATTCTTTTTTTGTCTCTCCTCCATGTAATATATAAGTAGTCATAATTTTATATCTTATCAGGAACCCTTCGTTGGGCTATGAAAAAATGTTTTACTAATTCAATAATTGCAATAATCCAAAAACATACAAATAATATTAAGATCCATTCAGCAGCGCTCAAAGGCACTGTATGCAAAACTTTTTGCAAAAAAGGAAGATACACGCCAAGTACTTGAATTACAAATCCTCCTGCAACAGCCGCAACTAGCCATTTATTCCTAAAAGGGCTTGCTTCAAAAATAGAATGTCTCACAGAGCGGACCGAGAAGACATACAGCAAAGAATCAATTCCTAAAGTTGTAAATGCAACAGTACGAGCCTTATCTACATCATCTGTTATCCTTAAAACCAAATAGAACAAACCAAGAGTTGAAACAGCAGTTAAAACACTTATAAATCCAATTAAAAACCTTCCTTCAAAATCAATAATAGATGCTCCGCGCTTTTGAGGTTTTTCTGTCATAATTTCTGGCTCTTCTGGCTCTTGAGTTAAAGCAAGGTCGGGCAACCCATCGGTGACCAGATTTATCCAAAGTATCTGTGCAGGCAAAAGAACCAAAGGCCATCCAAGAAGAAGGCCTACTATGATTATGATCATTTCAGAAAAACTATCACTCAAAAGGTATAAAATAACTTTTTTGATATTATCAAATATTACTCTACCCTGCCTAACAGCTGCAACAATTGTAGAAAAATTATTGTTCAATAAAACAAGATCAGCAGTTTCTTTTGCGACATCGGTTCCACTTCCTAAAGCAACACCAATATCTGCCTTTTGTAAAGCAGGCGCGTCATTTACACCATCTCCTGTCATTGCAACAACATCTCCATTTTTTTGAAGAGCAGATACTATGCGAAGTTTATCCCCGGGAGTTGCCCGAGAAAATATTTTTACTTTTTTTACAATTTGAAGTAAACGCGAATCTGGTATACTTGCTAAATCCTCGCCATCAACAACTTCTTCTGGGCTTGGAGAAAACCCTAATTCTTTTGCAATTGCCAAAGCAGTGTGTTTATTATCTCCTGTGATGATGATAGTGCGAATGCCTGCTTTTTTAGTTTGCCCAATAGTTTCTTTAGCAGTTGGTCGCAAAGGATCTTTTATACCCCAAAATCCAACAAATATTAAATCCTCATTATAATCTGGTAATTCATCAAAACTTTTATTTTTTATATTTGCGGCTTTATATGCTCCAGCTAAAACTCTTAATCCTTGTTTGGATAATTTTTCGTATAATCCTATAAACTCGTTACGTTTTTTGGTGCTTAATTTTTTAGATATTTTACCCACCTGATAATGGCCTGCCATATTTAAAATTTTCTCTGGCGCGCCTTTGATATAAATAATATTCTGTTTTTTTGTCCAAGTATTTAAAGTTGCCATAAACTTTCGCTTTGAATGAAAAGGAACCTCGTCTAAACGAGGCCTTTCTTCGTTTAAGTCTGCTTCACTAAAATCAGCATCAATAGCACTTAATAAAAGAGCACTCTCTGTTGCGCTTCCTGCAACAACTTGCTCACGCAATTCTTCTTTTATGGTTGATTTTTGATGCTCTGAAGATGCAAGTACAGCATCGGAGCAATAAACTGCAATCTTATTTAACTGTCTTAACTCCCACACCCCCTTCTCTTCTTCCACACTCTTTTCTGTAGACTTGCCCGACAGAGAGACAGAGTCTGCGATATGATTCTCTGTTACAATATGCGCAACCCGCATTTGCCCAATTGTTACAGTGCCTGTTTTATCTGCGCATATTACATTTGTTGAGCCAAGAGTTTCTGCTGCCACTAATTTACGCACAAGAGATCCTTTTTTTAAGATTCTTTGCATTCCAATTGCAAGAATAACTGTAACACCCACAACTAATCCCTCTGGTATGGCTGCAACTGCAATTGCAACAGATATAATAAACATTTCAGAAAAATCATGTCCATAAATTACTCCAATTATCATCAACACCACAGACAATACCAAGACAAGCAATCCAAGTTTTCTACTAAATGAATCTAAATTATTCTGCAAAGGAGTCCTGACTTCTTTTGTATCTTTAACTAATTTCGCAATTTTTCCTAATTCAGTATCCTCTCCTGTTGTAGTCACAAAAAATCTTCCATGCCCCTCTGTAACAACAGTTCCCGAAAATACCATATTATGCTGATCCGCTATTACCAGTTTCCCTTCTAAAGAATGATTTATTTTTTCACATGCCTCTGATTCTCCTGTTAAAGTTGCTTCACTGACTTTTAAATGCTCTGCTTCGAATAATCTACCATCTGCTGGAACTCTGTTTCCCGCACTCAAAACAACAATATCTCCAACTACAAGCTCTGATGATTTTATCTTGCGCTCCATATTATCGCGAATCACCCAAACATATCGAGTTATGACTTTCCGCAAGCTCTCAAGCGCATTCTGAGCTTTATACTCTTGTATAAATCCCACAACAACATTAATAGCAACTGCAGCTAAAATTACGTATGAATCCACGCGTTCTCCAACAACAAAGCTGATTAACGCAGCCGCAAGAAGAATATAAGTTAAAGAGCTTTTAAATTGATTTAAAACCAAAACTAAAATACCTATTTGTATTTTTCTGGGCAAAATATTTTCACCGTACTTTTTTACTCTATCTTGTACTTGATTTTGGGTTAGCCCACTTTTTCTCACACCAAGCTTTTTTGCTATATTAGTTAAAGTAAGATTATACCATTCCTGATTTCTAACCTTGTTAGGATTCGCCTTTATATCATTAATTTTTTTTGTTTTTTTACTTGGCATATATTGATTTATACCACAAAATCACCTTTTTTTCAATCAAAAAAATCGACAATCACATCGATTTTTTTTGGACTAGTGAGACGCTAAACGTGGTGCGCCCAGAGGGATTTGAACCCCCGACCGTCTCCTTAAAAGGGAGCTGCTCTACCAACTGAGCTATAGGCGCATGTTTATACTAAATCAAACATAAGATACCAAATAAAAACAATTTTGGCAAGTGTAGATAAACTATTGCTTATGATACAATAAACTAACTATGAAAATAACAATAGAAAATCCCAATACTCATTCAAGAAACCTACTTCGCAGAGCAGGATATGCAATCCACAAAAATAGAGACGGAGAAACTTCATTTGTACGAAGAATACAAGGATATGACTATCCTAGATTCCATATTTATGTAAATAAAGAAAACGCAGGAGAATTAATTGAGATGACACTTCATTTGGACGAAAAAAAGCCATCTTACGAAGGAAGTAAGGCGCATTCTGGACAATATGATGGAGATATCGTGAAGGAAGAATACACTCGTATAGTAGATTCAATCAGCTAAAACAATAACCGCAAAAATGAATTCGGAGGTACAAATTACGAATTTCAAAATTTGTGTATTGAAAAACCTCTCGTAACTCGAAATTCTAACCTCGAAATTCCTTATTGTGCATGTTCTGTGCAAAAAAGGTGAATTCCGTATAAGTATAAAAAAGGATAGAATATAGTTACCATGCAAGAACAAACATATAAACCACAAGAACCTAGGCAGTCATCGAATAATGATATTGCAAAGCTGCCACCACAAAATTTAGAAGCCGAACAATCTGTTCTTGGTTCTCTTTTGCTTGATCAAAACTCAATGATAAAAATTGGTGACATTATAGTACCAGAAGATTTTTATAAAGACACGCATCAAATAATTTATCAAGCAATGCTAGATTTATATGAAAAGCGTGAGCCAATTGATTTACTTTCTTTATCTAGTGGATTAAAAGATCAAAACAAGCTTGAAATAGTTGGTGGACACACATATCTTGCAGATTTAACAAATGCAGTGCCAACAGCAGCAAATGTCATAAACTATGCTAACATCGTTAGAAAAAAATCAATTCTAAGAAACCTATTATATGCTTCACATGAAATTACACAGCTTGGATATGAGGAATCTGACGATGTTGATGTTATATTGGACCAAGCAGAACAAAAACTTTTTAATATTTCACAACGTTCAATGCGCGAACAATTTACAAGTGTTAAATCGGTTTTGACGGATACATTTGAACGAATTGAAAAACTTCACCAAGGAGATGGAAATCTTAGAGGAATTTCTACTGGATATTTTGATCTTGATAGTCTTTTATCTGGATTACAGAAATCTGATTTAGTTATTATTGCAGCAAGGCCTTCTGTTGGTAAAACATCCATGGCATTAGATATAGTTCGGCATTTAGCAGTTAATGAAAAAAAATCTGTTGGAATGTTTAGTTTAGAAATGTCAAAAGAACAGCTTGTTGACCGGCTCTTATGCGCTCAAGCAGGAGTTGATCTTTGGAGAATGCGCACAGGAAAGCTTTCGCAATCATCTGAGCATGATGATTTTCCACGTATTGGACGCGCTATGGGAGAATTATCTGAAGCAAAAATATTTATTGATGACACGGCAAGCGTTAATGTAATGGAGATTAGAACAAAAGCGCGTAGGCTTCATCAAGAACATGGACTTGATTGTCTGGTTGTTGATTATTTACAGCTTATGGAAGGAAGAAACCGAAGTGGAGATAATAGAGTTCAAGAGGTTGCTGAAATTTCTAGATCTTTAAAGGCAATTGCAAGAGAATTAGATATCCCAGTTGTGGCGCTCTCGCAATTATCCCGTGCAGTTGAAATGAACAAACCAGCTATTCCTCGTCTTTCTCACTTACGTGAATCAGGTTCCATTGAGCAGGATGCAGATATTGTTTTATTGATGTACAGAAAATCTTCGGACAGAGGGTACCAATTAGATGAATTAACTGAAGAAGACAAACATCTAGCTGAAATACATATTGCAAAACACAGGAATGGGCCAACTGGAATGGTAAAACTATTCTTTAACGAGAATCTTGTAAGTTTCCAAAATCTTGCAAAGCAAAAACAAGCAGCAAGCCCTAGCACTCCTCAAAATGGCCCGCCACCTCCCCCAATGGTTGACCCAATTGAAATGTAGGGGTATTATATTATTACTATGTTTAATAAACTCAAACAATTTAAAGATCTTCGAAGCCAAGCCAAAACACTTCAGAATGCTTTAAAAGAAGAAAAAGTTGAAATAGAAAAAAATGGAATAAAAGTTACCATGGACGGCAATCAAGAGATTGTATTTTATAGTGTTACTGATACTTCACTTCTTTCGCCAGAGCGAAAGGAAGATTTAGAAAAAGGATTCAAAGAGGCAACAAACACTGCAATTGAAAAAACAAAACGCGTAATGGCGCAAAAAATGCAGAGTATGGGAGGATTAGATCAATTTGGACTTGGGGGGAAATAATAAAAATATTGTAGAGGCGAGGTATTGTCTCGCCTCTACAATATTTTTTCAGCTATGTCTTCTCTACCACCTTCAATACAAAACTTAGTAGATCACTTCACTACTCTCCCTGGAATCGGGCCAAAGACAGCTGAAAAGCTGGTGTTTTTTTTATTGCGCAGATCTCCTCAGGATTTACATAATTTTGGAGCAGCTCTCTCGCATTTAGCTGATAATGTAAAACTTTGTTCTCAATGCCAAAACTTTACAGACAATGATCCTTGCCCAATCTGCTCTAATCCTCGCAGAGACCAATCAACAATCTGTGTGGTTGCTGATCCTTTGGATCTTTTAGCTTTAGAAAATACGCATAATTTTCGCGGAGTGTATCATGTACTTGGCCACAATATTAATCCTTTAGAAGGAATAACTCCTAATGACATCCGCATTCGCGAACTTGAACAGCGCATCCAAAACACAAATCCTAAAATTCAAGAAATAATTCTTGGGCTTGACGCAAATACCGAAGGAGAAACAACTGCGCTCTATTTAGCGCGTCTTCTAAAAAAGTACGATATCAGCATAACCCGTATTGGAAAAGGATTGCCAATGGGTTCTGATATGGAGTATGCAGATAGCGTTACATTGTCAAATGCCTTGGAAGGCAGGAGAAAAATTTAACCAAAAAGCAGCCCCGCCGAATCGGCAGGGCTGCTCTATTTTTTTATTGAATGTTCCAACTGTGTTGGAACATTCAGCTTAAACTGTAATTGCTTCAATCAAAATCTCGGTAAATGGCTGCCTGTGTCCATATTTTTTTCTATAACGAATCTTGCGCTTATATTTAATAACATCAATCTTTTTTGCTCTTCCTTGTTCTAAAACTTTGGCCTTAACTTTTGCGCCTTCTACATTTGGTTTGCCAACTTTTACATCACTGCCTTTTTCGTCAGCAATAAGAAGAACTTCATCAAAATCAATTGATGTATCTTTTTCAACATCCAATTTTTCAATTTTTAGTTTAGAACCCTCTTTAACTTTATATTGTTTTCCACCTGTTTTTATCACTGCAATCATATATTTGATAATTAGTAAGAATAAGACATAGTATATCGCTAATCCTCCATCATGTCAACTGTATCCCCTATTTTAAGCCCATTTTTAGCTACAAAACCAGCATTTACCTCTATAACCCAATTAACTGGTATATTAGACTCAAAACGCATAATATGACCATCCTTAGATTCAAGTGGTATATTCTCCTGCATACCCACCACAACACCATCTGCAATCCAAAGAACATCAAGAGAAAATCGAACTTCTTTCATCCAAAAATGACGAATTTTATTACCACCATAAATAAAAAGCATGCCAGTATTTTCATCTAGATTATCGCGATTAGATAAACCGCGAGTATGTAAAATAAGATTATCAGCTATCTCAACTTTTAATTCATGGTCTCCTATACGAATTTTTTTGTGTTCAATTATGCCAGACATAAAAAAATACACAAATACTAATGATGTTGTTGAGAGGATTGCGATAATGATTTTGATCTTTTTGTTGACCATAAACCTAATATTATCATAACAAAAACAAGAACCAACAATGAATAAACTTTACCTTTGGTTTGTAAAAATAAAGATGTTACACCAAATAATCCAGCCAATCCCCATAAAAGCAAAACGCTTTGCCTGTGCGAGAGGCCGGCTGTTAATAATCTAAAATGAAGATGCTTTCCATCTCCTCTACCGACTGGTCTGTGCTCAATAAATAATCTGCGAATAATAACCCACACAACATCAAGTATTGGAATGCCCATAATTAATAAAGCTGTTGCAACTTTTCCACCCGAAATAATAGCAAGCATTCCAAGCATAAACCCAACCCACAAGCTTCCACCTTCTCCAAGGAATATTTTTGCGGGATATGCGTTTAAAAATAAAAATCCAGCACATGCGCCTGCTAAAATAACGGCAATCAAAGCAACATCTGGCTGAAAAGTTTTGTCTGTTAAAGAAAGTGCAAAAATTATAAACGCGCCAATAGTCGCAATTCCGCTGGTTAACCCATCTAAGCCATCCAAAAGTTTGGTTGTGAACATCATCCCCATCAACCATAAAAAAGTAAAAAGATCAGCAAGTAAAACAAAAGAAATAGTTCTACCGGAAATGGAAAATAACTGCCACTGATAAGTATCTAAATGCCACAATCCCTGGCCTAATGGATTTGTTACAAACTCCATGCCTGCGCCGCAGCCTATAATTACAAGGGCAGACAATATTGGTGCAATAATCTGTAATTTTGAGCTAAGGTTATATTTATCATCTATAAACCCGCCAATCATAAGAATACTACTTGCAATAAAAATTCCCCATAAAAAATTTGCACCAATATATCTAGCAGGAAGATTATCTGTGAATAATGATATTGCGCCAATAACTATCCAAAATGATATAAAAATTGCCATACCACCAAGAAGAGGTGTTGGCTTGAAGTGGATTTTACGCTCCTTATTTGGTTTATCAATAATCTTAAAACGTAAAGCAAAATACCTTACTACTATTGTGAATAGAAGCGCAAGTATGGTTGATAATAGAAATGATACTATATAAAGCATATTATATGCTATCTAAATATGTTTGAAGGATTAAGGCTGCGGACGAAGCATCATCATCTGATTCAGACACTGCGCTGCGAGTAGAAAAACGTTCGTCTTGCTTGTAAACTTTTTTTTCAACTGATTCCAACTGTTTAATAAATACATCAACTTCCTTTGCTTGCGCTCCAATTTTGCCAGATAAATTCAAAGGATATCCAACTACAATCTCATCAACTTCTTCTTCTTGAATAATTTTTTTTACCTCGATAATCCCGCCTCGAATAACGCGCAAAGGTGTTGCGATTTTTACTTCACTAGTTGCTTTTGCTAAACCAATTTTAGATTTTCCATAGTCAATTCCTAGGTATGTTTTCATATAGTTAAAATTCTAGGCCCATCCTTAGTAACTGCAATAGTGTGTTCAAAATGAGCAGAAAGTTTATTATCTGCTGTTACAATTCCCCATCCATCTTTAGCTGTTTTTACATTATCTGTTCCTATGTTTATCATTGGCTCTAAAGCCAAAACTGCACCTTCTTGTAAAACTTCTCCTTTGCCTTGTATTCCATAATTTGGTATGGTTGGTTCCTCGTGCACTTCATACCCAACGCCATGTCCTGTTAATTTACGAACAACGCCATATCCTAAATCCTCTGCATATTTTTGTACTGCATAGCCAATATCTCCAAGATGGTTATTGATTTGCGATTGATCAATAGCTAATTGCAAACATTCTTTTGTAACCTGCAAAAGTTTTTTTGCTTCTTCGGAAATCTTGCCAATTGGAACAGTTATTGCATGGTCAGTAAATAATCCTTTATATTCCATTCCAATATCAAGCCCAATTAAATCTCCTTCCTTAAAAATAAAATCTTTTGATGGAATACCATGAACAACCATGTCATTTGGTGATATGCACATTGTAGAAGGAAATTCCTGCCCAACAGGACCAAACCCTTTGAATGATGGCTTGCCTCCAATTTTTAAAATTTTTTCTTCTGCTTGCTGATCTAAATCTTGAGATGATACACCTGGCTTGCAAACCAAAACAAGCTCTTGCATAATCTGCGCGAGTTTTTTACCTCCTTCAGCTAGAATTTCAATTTCTTGTTCTGATTTACATTTCATAATTAAAATAAGTAATAGAGATTATATCTACCAATATACTATTCAAAAAATTTTGAAATTGATTTTTCTACTTCAGCAATATCTGGCATTCCATCTACGCGATGAAGTATGCCTTGAGCTTCATATCTTTCAATTAATGGCTCTGTATCGCTATGATACTGCTTAAGACGGTATTTAATTTTATCTTCTGTGTCATCGGCCCTATTTTCTATTTTTGCTCGCAACATTAATCGCTTCATTGTTTCTTCATCAGAAATATCAACTAAAATCACATGAGTTGTTTTTGTAACTTCCTCAAATGCATCTGCTTGTCCTTCTGTTCTTGGAAATCCATCCACAATCACTCCAGATGATTCTACTGACTCTGATATTTTAGATGACATAAATTTACTAACATATTTATCTGGCAAAAGAGTTCCATCGTCAATAACTGATGATATATATTTCCCTTCGGCGCTTCCAGAGGCAATCTCGTCGCGCAAAAGCTGGCCTGTTTCTAAATAGGCAATATTAAGCTTTTTTGCTAATTTTTTTCCTTGAGTTCCCTTACCCGAACCTTGCGGACCAAGTAAGATAATGACTTGTTTTTGTTGATTCATATAAAGTGAATTTAACATATTTTAGGGAAAAAATAAAGCAGGCTCAAGGCCTGCAACAGTAGACATTAACAAAATATATCTACTAAAACTTTTCGTAATCACGCATTACAAGTTGTGAATTTATCTGCTTAACTGTCTCAATAACAACAGACACAATAATCAATAAAGATGTGCCACCAATAACAAGATTTGTACCAGTAAAATTCTGTAAAAGTAATGGCAAAATAGCAATTGTACCCAAGAATAAAGCCCCGGCAAGTAAAATCCTATTTGATACTAAAGATAAATAATTAGCTGTTTCGCTTCCAGGCCTAATCCCTGGAATAAAGCCTCCCTGTTTTTGAAGGTTTTCTGAAATTTGGTCTGGTTTGAAAATAACTGCTGTATAAAAATAAGTAAAAGCAAATACAAGCAAGAAATAAAACACACCGTAAAATAATTGATTATTAAATAGTTGAATAATAAAATCAGCAAATTGAGCAATCCATGTAACTGTGGAGCGCACGAAAAATTGGGCTATCATAGGAGGGAAAAGCACAATTGAAATAGCAAAAATAATTGGAATAACACCAGCTTGGTTAACACGCATTGGTAAATGGCTCTGCACTCCTCCAGATAAGCTGTTACCGCGCGCAAATTTAGAATATGTTACTGGAATATTCCGCTGTCCCTCTGTAATAAATACAACACCAGCAACTGTTACAACAGCAATTATTGCAAATAAGATTACATTAATTAATTGAGATTGATCGTATGTTGAAGCCATTCGTAAAAGCGCAGTTGGCAAACCCGAAACAATACCAGCAAAAATCATTAAAGAAATTCCATTACCTACACGCCTTTCGGAAATAAGCTCACCTAGCCACATAAGAAAAACAGTGCCAGCTGTAA
>Ga0222667_1000649_pt1 | contig 14312 bp, 30 predicted proteins | sample AntAcemetagen657_FD_179854 | JGI IMG/M metagenome (GOLD analysis project Ga0222667, IMG submission 179854) | Saline water microbial communities from Ace Lake, Antarctica - #657 | ecosystem: Environmental > Aquatic > Non-marine Saline and Alkaline > Saline | place: Antarctica: Ace Lake... | reverse complement strand
ATTATTTTTAAGTGCCTGAACAACAAACTCTATATCATCATTATCTACTGAAATCATCCCTGCGCCCATTAGATATTCAAGTTCTTTCATTTTCATTTTTGCCTCCAATTAATTTGTCTTAATATATTTCTCTTCAATCGCCGCAGAATATAACAAGGGATACTTATAACGAGATCCCCCAAACTGAATGTTTAAAACAACTCCCTTAACTACTACCCTAACATTCACCCAGGCGTGGCCCTTTCTTGTTCCATTCTCCAGCTCTCTCTTCCCAATCATAATAGTAGAATTCCAACCCAACTGATTAAGCGTATGCGTTAAATCCTTTGACCGATTGTAGCATAGATAATTCGCAGATCTATTTGAGGGATTGTTCACATAGAATCTATCTACTGTATCAATTAACTCTGAGAGCTCCTGTAATGGCTCCTGCGGGCAGTTAAGTATGCAGTCTGGATATTCACACTCAGATAATAAAGAGCCTAGTAGGATACCCACAAAGCCGCAGACTAAACCAATTATTATTGCATCAATAAGATTCATCTTCTTCCACTTCCTTTTTAGTCATTGGCTGAATATAATAATACTCATTACCCATTGGAGAATCGTGATGCCAATTCCTAATCTTTAATTTATTCCTCTCTCTGAATATCTTAAAGGTACAATCAGTCTTAGGTAACACCGCGCTTAATAATTCAGCCGCAGTCTCAGCTTGAAAGGTCTGCTCCCCATCTAAATTTCTCCAACCAAATCCCTCAACGCTTGCTTTCCACATATCTTTATATTCGTTACGCTTAGTAATCTCTTCCATTGTGTAAGTCAAATCGTCGCAGAAGGATTCCCATTCATCGCTCCAGAAGAAAGAATCTTCATAGAGATTCTCCCTTGCTTTATCTTCATCAGTAAAGTCGCAGTCTGGATCTTCAACCAATCGCTTAGCTTCATAGTCTGCGATTTCACATTCATCCCATTCTAATATTTGTTTCATAGCCCAACCCCCTTTAATACGATATTCAATACCTCTTGTTGACTGTTACTCAAAGAATCCCAATGCTCCATCAGTGCATTGTAATGAACAATAAATTTTGGTGTTTTTGCCATCTTAATGCGACCTCATGTAATCTTTTGCATATTTCATTGCTTGTGGTTTTGTTTTGAACACCGAACCTTTAAGAACACTATTACCCACAGCCCAAACTAATTCTCCATTATTTTTTCTTGTCTTTTGGAGAATTAATCTATCTGTATAATACCCTCTTTCGTTCTCTTTATCCCATACCTGAAATTCAGGAGGCATACTTAAATTATCATTTTTCTTCCAGTCTTTCAATGCCATTTTACTTTTTCCCTCCTTTTGATTTCTTTTCCATTTTAATTTCCTCCTAACTCCATATATTCTCTGTTTTTATTGCACTACTAAAATCATAACTATCGGACCTTAATACCGCCGCAGGCAACATCCAAAAATGTTCTCCTTCTTCACCATTAATTTTAACTATGGCGTGAACAGGATATTTTTTGTTATAACTATTGTTTATACAATACTTCTTAACAATCCAATATTTTTCCATTTCATTCCTCCATTAATCTAAACTTCCATACTCGTCTTTTGGTAAGTCCTCAAGATAAGTCCACCCCGTTAATACCTTCGCTTTCTTATTGACTTTCTTCAATAACTTTTCAATCTGTTCGTGTGCTTCTTCTTCACTCATACCGCCGCAGAGATAACCTTCTCCTTCATATCCAACGATGTCTCCTTCTTTCCCTTCAACCCAACTAGAACTAGAAGACTCCCATCCAAGCTCGTCAGTCATCACCTTGTCTAATTGTTCTTCAGTAATGTTTTTAGCTCTAACTGTTACTCGATAATACCTACTCATTTTATTACCCCCTGATACTGTTGCATTTCCTTTAATGCACAGTAATACTGAAATTGTTTATACAGATCCGCAGGCTCTTTCTCTAGCTCGTGATATCTGATGTTCGCATCTCTGATTGATTGTTCAAGATCCATTTTACTCCGCCGCAGGCTTAGTCTTAATTATGATCTTGTTATCAGGTAACATATCATCAATATTAACTAAGATCTCGCCCTTAATACCCAGCGCATTTAGAAGTTCCTCTCTAGTGAGAGTATATTCTTTATGTACTACTTTTGTTTCTTGCATTTCAACACCTCACAATTTAAGAGTATCCTTAACATCTGAAAAGAGAGTGATAGTCTGCTTCCCTTCCGCAGATTTAATTACAATATCCCTAGTAAAGAATACCCCCTTGCTACCTATAGCAAGTCTTTTAGTCTTTTTAATTTCAATACTTTCAACATCATGTATTCCAATTCGCATTTTCATTTACCTCCGTTAAATAAATCCTAACTCTACTAATGGGTTAACCCACCCACAACAACACTCGTCGCAGTCAGGTTCAATACGATTGCCGCAGACTGGACAAGTAATAACTCCCTCCATTGCAGCTTCCCTTAATATTGATTCCATTTTATTTACCTCCGTTAAATTATAGATTTGTAATTAGAATTTGTAATAATCAAATGATCTAGGAGTGGGAGATGTAATAACTTCCCTCCCTCTTTCAACGCCGCAGTCACTTTAATATCTTCCTTACTAGGATCAATATCCCCAGATGGATGATTATGCACAAGAATAACATTCGCAGCATTACATTTAATTGCCCTCTTAAACAACTCACGAGGATCAACTATCGAGCTGTTAATATTCCCGATACTTAATATCTCACGTCTAAGAACCTTCAACCTTGTATCCAACATAAACGCCGCAACAACTTCAACCTCGCTATCCTTAATATCCTCGCACAGTAAATAAACCGCCGCAGGCTCTTTAAGTAATGGCTTATCAGGATACTCCTTGACTAATTGCTTTTCAATCATTTTACCCTCTTAGGCGTCATATAAGTACGCCTTGCTCTCTGCTGAAAGTCGTTAATACTCCGCGCAGACATTAAATCATGGAAATCTTTCCAAGACCAGTACTCAACTTTACGCTTAAATAACATAGAATTCACCCCCTTAATTTTCAATCGCCGCAGATAGAATCCTTAAAAATAGAATCCGCTTTAATCTGTTCTACAGCCGTCAATTCAACAAAGCCGCAGCCAAAATTACGATAACTATAAACATCTAATAGATCGTGATTCATTGTATTTACCTCCATAAATTTAATATGAATATAAAGCCTGAGGAGGACGAAACAAACCCCCGCAGGCATAGGGTACTAATTCCATTAAATTGGACTTAATGGATACCCAAGGAGAACGAATCCTCAGGCGTTTAGAAAGAATATCACCTCTTTTTCATTAACCAAGGGTTTAGAAATTACTCAATAAGTTTTATATCTTTCATATAGACCATACTGTGTAATGTGAAGTTCTCTTTGTCGTCAAATCTATAACTAATAAAAAGTTCTCCTTCAATACTCCTTAATAATTTTATTTCTAATTTTTTCATTTGCAATACCCTCCGTTAATTACCTATAAAACTCGTCTGAGACATCGCCGCAGACTTTACCATCTTTAACTATAATATGTCTAAGAGATTCAATCTTAACCATTTAACATCACCTCGTTTGCAAATTTCTCGTCGGAGAATCTGAAAGATAGAAATTAATTTTGGCCCTTAATAGCAAAAACGCAGGCCGCAGACTACTCATTTAACATCATAATAGATATAGAATATAACACTTTTAGCCCTTAATACCTTTGTTCTAAGGTACTTATATACTTAAGGATCACTCTTAAATCTTACTTAAATGTTCTTAAATCTTGTCTATACTAAGAAATTCTTAAATAATTACTCTTATACCGAATATATCCCTTTAATCTTCAGTATGTAGTTTTTTACTCCCGAGACGCCCAGCAATTCCCTCGGTTTAATAGAAATAAATTGCAACATTCTAAGCGTGAGCCCGTTAAGGATCAGGATCCGCAGCCTTTAAGATTATAAGCCTATTTAAGAATCACAGATATTTTAAAGTAAGTATCATTATTCCCTAAAGTAAGAATTTTAAGAAAAAAAGAAATAGCTATCGCAGGTTGGGCACTCAACCATATAACTTATAAAAATTATATATCGGTTGTTTTCGTTGCGATAGTGTTTTTTAAATTATCTAGTAAGTAAGAATTTTCCAAACGGGTTTTAAATTCCTTATTTATTAATGTAGGAATATTAAAATCTCTAGTAATTGAATCGGGTATAAACCCTCTTCTTGAGGATTTTTTAAGCACAACCCTATAATTTTGATGGTTGTATTTAACTGAAATAACCCTCCTATTTTGTTGATTCATAGCCTTTAAAGTGTTTTTTCCTTTATTGGCTTTTATAGTTTTCAAAAATCTATTAATCAACATTTTAGTCTTTTGGCTTAAGGGTTTATTGTTCTCAAGATTCTTTAAAGCTCTTTTATAGCTAAAATCCGATAGCCTACAATTAACCCCTTTAAGTTTACTTTTTTGATTTAAAGCCCTTAGAATTCCCTTTATGCTTAAATCCCTGTAATGTAGCCGTTTATTGATTAGATTATAGTCATTATTGTCTTTAAGGTATTTAATCCGGATTTTTTCTATTTGTTGAAATATCTTATAAAAATTGGGTAAATCATATTTTAAATTTATTAGAGCATTTTTATAAAAATAAGCCTTACTTCTTTTTTCATCATTAGATTTTAAAATGTTTTCATATTGCCCATTATGTACAATATTCATAAAAAGCATATTAACTTTTTTATAATTTCTAGTTTTCAAATTGTCCGTAGGTTGTGGTAAAAATTCGCAACCTTGAGAATTGATAAAAGGATTATAAGAAGAATATAAACTACTTAATAGGGATTTTTTAAAAGAAAATAAAAAAAGGTTAGATGATGGCATTAAATTAAATCCTCTTTATTTAACCTTAAAGACTCCTTAAACCATATATTAAACTCTTGAATTAATTCTTGAGTTTTAATGGCTAAAAGAATCTTATTAAAGTTTTCAGTACTTAAACCAACAATTTTTATAAATTGTTGTTCTAAATATGCACGTCTAAAAGTTATTGTGGTTTTATTGCTGTCTAGATTTACACTATAAACTTTTATGTTTGTGCCATTGAAAACTTTAGGTTTTTCAGAGTAAATAAACTTTAAAGGTTTATTCAGTTCGTCGGTTGCTTTTTCTAATATTGTAGCTTTTATTGTTTGTAGGATTTTTAAAGAATCCTCAAAACTTAATGTTTTTATTTCGGTTGTCATTTTTGTTGTTCCTCTCAATTTATTTATTTTCTATTGTTGAATTGGTACGGGTTGTTTGTTACTATAAAATACCCATCACTAATTATGTTTTCACTATAACTTTTATCGATTGTCATTATTTTTTTATTTTTCATTTTTCACCTGCTTTTTTATAATACTATATTTTAACCATTACATATATATAAACCTTTCGATTGTGGTTATTGTTGATCTGGAAGTTCGAAATTCGAACTTATTTCCGATACGTATATCTGTATATCGGTGAAAAACCGAAATAATATACTATTATGGTATTTGGTATATTTTGCTAATTGCAATCTGGATTATAGTAACAGTCAATATATTGCGGACAATAAAAAAGCTAGAACCCTAATCCCAAAGCATTTCAATTAGTCAGTCCTTCAATCCCAAAGAACTTCAATACCCCGGCGCCCAGAAAAATTCCCAAAAAAAATCGCGTAACCCTAAATTCCCCGGCTTTGATTTAACGCTGGCCGCGCCGCATGCTCACCGAGCGATAACAGCGATTGCAGAAGAAGTGGCCCGGATCCAGAGAATCTTGTATAATCTCACCATCATAACATCTACTGCAGAATGCAATAGCCAAGTCTTTATTTTTCATAGATTTTGAAGTGAAGCTCTCTATGGCAATTTGAACACAATAATATGCATTTATCTAATTCGGGTTTTAATTTATCCCAATTATTATTCCTAATCATCTTAGTAATATCTCCCTCCTTTTTACTTTTGTCAAGATGGTGGAAATCTAATGCACACAAATGTTTATCATAACCACATTTTTCACATTTCCCTCCTTTATATTTTACAGCTTTTCTCTTCATATTTTGTCTACGAATCTTAAACCTCTCTACAGAATTATAAAGATTTCTAATTCTAGACTCTTTTTGTTGGCATTTTGGAGAACAAAATTTATTAGTTGGTCTGGTTGGTTTAAACATCATCCCACAATACACACACTTTCTTTTTGGAATACTAATTTTTTTATACTGCTTTCTACTGCGTTCATATCGTTTAATCAGTAAACATTGAGTACTACAATATTTCCTATTATATGTAGTTTTCTCAAATTCCTTTCCGCATGTAACACATTTCATAAAACCCCCCTATATTGATAATGGTCTTTTACTATTTAAGTGTTTCATTTTCAGGTTTCCGGTTGGCAGATACACGGCGCGCAGCCTAGCACCGGCTGATTTTGAACCGCAGCCACCTCGGCTTGGGCAATTCCCACCTCAATCTCGCGCAGATCCAGAAAATCGTCGACTTTGTTATAGCCGTGATACATTCCGTAGAGCAGCAGAATCAGCAGCCCGATGGCCTGAATTACTTTTGCCACATCAATATTCCAGGTGATTTCTTGTTTCATATAATCAGCACCTCAAATCTTTCAGAGTTTATTTTGTATTCCAGCAAATGTTGAGATCCATCGCGCTCAGATAGGAATTCTTTAAACGCCTCAATAAGTTGAGCCTCTAACTCCGCAGTCATTTTCATTCTAACACACACCTCACTAAACCCGGCACCGGGCTCTCCAAGAATTTCACAAGCGGATTGGCCTTCATCTGATTCACCCGCAAAATTGAATATGCCTCCGGAATTTTGTAGATTCGTATCAATTCACCCGCGTTTTCATGCTCATGGCCTGTTAGAAATTCAAGATCCTTCAGATTTGCTTGGAATTTTTGCATTTGAGCGACATTTACAGTACTGCCATAAGGGCGCGAGACTTCTAATCGAATATCTCCAATGATTGCCGATTCTATTGCCGACTCATATAATCTTTCCTGGGTTGGTTTCATCATTTTTCCTCCTGAGCATACCTTAATTCTATGAGCTTGATCCTTATACGCCGCATTGCAAATTTCACAGTTCGCTTACGCCGATCGAGAAGTTCTAAATAATCCCGGGATTCTTTTAGCTGATCCTTGATTATTTTAATTTGTTTTGCGATTGGTTGGTCTGCCAATTTCGGAGCTAAGTCTTTCAAATCCGCCTCCCCCTTGATTTTATATGAGCGCCGCATAACTCTCACCTCTTAATACTTATATGTTGAAGGGTTATAATTCTTTTTATATCATACGAAGTATATTTATAAATATATACTTTCATTTACAATAGAAAGGTTTAAATAGTTAATAGTTTTTAGCAAATTAGGGTGGAATAAGATGATTAAATGTTATGATTTATTGTGTGAAGAAGTAATTTCTGTACCAACAGCCAACGCCAGGTATGGTAGGAAGACCTGCCAGTTTTGTATTGCAATATGAAAGCAGCGCAATTCCAGCGATTCCTGGCGCACCACTCAAAGAAATACGGCGCGCTAGCCAACGGCAGCATATACAAGCAGACAAAAAAAGGCCGCTCTCGATTTTATATTGCATCAGATAAGTTCAGCTTATTGGAACTCTCAGAGATGCATAGCGACTTTAAGATGTTTTGTAATAACCATTCAATCGTTGCTTCTTGGAACATCCTGATTTCTGCATTAAGAAAGGCCGCAGTCCCTTCAATCAACTGCGCTCGTATCTGCCATAAGGATTATGAGAAGGAATTTTTAATTTGGATTGAAAAGCTTTCAGCAGCTCTTAACCTTGATGGTAGCTTGGCAATTAAAGATTATAAACGATTTGTAGAAATTAATAGGATGAGCATTGAATTGATTTTGCCCCGCGCTTTGGCCGCAGCCCTATTATATAATAGGGAAAGCGAACTTAGTCTAGATTTATTTGCCACAGAAGTTATGCTTTCGCGCCCAACATTACAAAAAGCGATTCGCGTATTGGAAACTTTACAATGAATAAACGCCAGCTATTAACCGCAAGGAATAACAGCATGCGACTTCTTGATCCAATGCAGCGCAGGCCCAGGAATTGTGTGCGCCTCAATGCAAGCAACACCAAAGAACACGAAATTGCTAAATGCAAACTCTGTTGGCAACTGCTACAAGAAGAAAAGGAATTTGTAACTGAGGCAGTGTTCCTCAATGGCAAGCGCGCAGACATATTTGTTCTTGATACAGGCGATGTAATTGAAGTATTGCATAGCGAAACAATGGTCATGGCAAAGAAAAAGATTGCAGATTACCCAGTTCAAAATGTAATATTTATAGAATCAAAGGAGGTAATTTAAAGATGTTAACATTAGACAAAGGAAATAGCTATTTGATTAAAACCCGCAACGGTCATTTTTATCTTGGAGAATTTGTCGGATGCGAAAAACACGCTTATGTTGGAACCAAATTTCTGCGCACAGTAGAAGTCTTTAAGGATTCTTATTGCAAATCAACTCGCGGAAATTTAAGCCATTACAACTATTTACATTTAATCCCTCAGAAGATCCAAGGAGTTACACAAGTAGAGTTTGATAAAGCGAAGTTTTTAAATATGTCAAAGCCTGAGTTAGAGATATGTTTTAAGGGAGGTATCTAAAATTCCATTTGGGAAATATAAAAGTTTCAAAGATTGCGTTGAAAAAAATCAAGACCAAAGAAACCCGCGCGCTTATTGCGCAGAGATCCATAAGAAAATCACTGGCAAATGGCCAAGCGAGATGAGCGCCGCAGAATTATCTGCAAGAGGGTTAGAATAAATGAATTGGATTGATACTATTGTTGCATTGAAAGTTCATAACTATAGATGCGATATGTTGAAAAAGAAGTGTAAATCGTTGATAAAAGAATGCGAAATGAAATTGCAGCAGAATGATCTGCAAGAGGATTAGAATAAATGGACACAACAGATATCTTAACTATTGCCAAATGCCGCGCATCTTTCACCGAGTTTGTAGATACCATGCTCCCCCCAATTTTCTTTACATACAAAGGCGAATACCTTGGTGTAGACAAGACTCAACTTGAATGGGTTAGAGGCATGGAGAAAAATGATCGTGTTTTAATAGAAGCATTTACTGGCTCAGGAAAAACCACAATCGTTGAAGCCTATGCGTTATGGAAATTATACTTTAACAAAAACTTTGAGATCCTCATAGTTTCTTTTAACCTGCCGCAAGCTACAAGAATCTTAGATGATATCAAGCGGATGATCCAGGAATCAAAATATCTAAAAGAGATGAGTATCACCGCGTCGCATGAAGAAAGAGTAAGAGATACGCGCACAGATCTGGCTTTAACTGGAAACCGCAAGATTTTTTGTAAGCCTTATGGCCCAGGAGTCAAAGGAGTCCATGTGAATTTAGTATTATGCGATGAGATAGCAGAGTATTCCCCGCCCGAAGTCTTTTCCAGAAATGTCTCAACCAGGGTAGAATCTAAAGATGGGCGTATAGTTTGCATTTCTACCCCTGTTAATGAAACAGATCTTCTGCATAAGCTTAAAGATAATCCGTCTTACAAGGTTATGTCCCTTCCAGTTGGGAGAAATCTTAAATTTAATACTGATGGAAAATTAGTGAAAGGCAAAGCGACTTGCCCAGATCGTTTCTCAAAGAAGAAAATCGAGCGCATACGAAGAGACAAAGGAGACTATGCTTTCCAAAGAGAGTATATGCTTAACTGCCTTTCAACCCAGCTCGGTCTTTTTGATAAGAATGATATGATCGAGTGTTTTGATGAAAGCCTAAAATTCAATTTGAAACCAATCAATGATTGCAAATATTATCTGGGCGCAGACTTCGCAGTTTCAAAGCATGGAGATTATAGCGTTTATACAGTTATTGAATTAACTCCAGACAATAAAATGATAATCAAGTATATAGAAAGATCTAGGGGGGTATCATTAGATGAGCAAGTCAAACGAATTATGACTCTTCATAGTATCTTCCATTTTCAAACTTTAGTATTGGATGAAACTAATTTCGGTCAAAAACCATTACAAGATTTACGTGCAAATTATCTTCCAGTTATTGGTCAAAACTTTGAACATAAAAACCGAATAGCGATTTTAATCAACTTAAAGAACATTGTTGATACCCATAAGCTAGTCATACCGCGCCATAGGGATTCTGAGATCACCATTACGATAACGGATCAACTGTTTAAAGAAATGGTTGGTTTTGAAGAGGTGAGAACTGAAAAAGGGACCAGAACTTTTCGTACAAGAGCAGCCCATGATGACAGTTTATGTGAAGGGCAGTCTATATTTACTGATCAAGGCATAAAAGATATAGACAGCATAAAAAAAGGGGAGATGGTTCTAACACATAAGGGAGATTTTAAAGAAGTGGAGAGCACAATGTCTAAGACTTGTGACAGACAGATCATAACAATCAAGCCATTTGGGAATCTTCCTTTTAGGATAACTGATAATCATAAAATATTTGTTATAGATAGACCTAAACACTCTCTTCGTAAAATGACAAAATTAGAATTTAAAGAAGTAAAATCACAGGAGGTTAGTAAGCCAAAACATTTTTTAGTATCACCAATAAACAGGATGATCAAAAATATTGATATGATTGATATGATTGATTACTTCCCTACAACAAATGGATGGGAATATAACTCTGATTTTTATTGGAACGTAAGATGGAAAAAGAAGAGGTATAAGCGATTCATACCAATTGATGAAGAATTTGGTTATTTCATAGGTTGGTTTGCTGGGGATGGAAGTCAGTGGAATCTTCCATTTCATAAAAAAGATGGGGTTCTCCAAGAAAGGATAACTTCTTATGTTAAGGATAAAGGTATTACCTTAAGGAAACAGCAATTTGAAAATTATAGTGTGTTTAGCTTTAGTTGTATCCCATTCCAAGCATTTTTGAAGAAAGAATGCAAGACTAAAGAAAATAAACAAGTCCCTGATTTTTTAATGTATTCTTCTCCATCTATTCAAAAACAAATTGTTAAAGGTTTCTGGGCTGCAGATGGAAGTTTAATCCGTAGAGGAATGACTGCAAGTGTAATCTCAAAGAAGTTGGCATTTCAAATTCGCGATTATTTATTAAGGAATGATATTGTTTGCACTATAAATGAGATTAAAAGATTTAGATACGGTGTCCAAAATAGAAACCAATTTGTGTTAGGTATCACCCAATTTTATACGGAATTATTTTTTGGAAAGCCTCATTTGACTGGAAACGATTTTTCTAAGTCATTTATCATTGGAGATTATCTAATCTCTGGGATTAATTTTATCACAAGCAAATTTGAAAAGTCTGTTAATGTTTATGACTTACAGGTTCGAGATAATCAAAGTTATTGTGTTAACGGAATCACAATTAGAAACTGTTCGATGTCTCTTGCACTAGCACTTTCTAAGATTTCTACTAACCGAGAAGTCGTTGATACCATTGCATTTTAAGTATAGAAAGGTTTATATATTTATTATCCATTTATAAATTACGGTGACTAAATGTGCCTGCCCGCATGAAACCTTCTATACTCAAAAAGATTCAAAGAAAAGTAGTACTTCTAGTTAAAAAAATCAAGACAAAAATCAAAGGCAAATTTCTCAAGTTAAAATCTCATTTAGATAAAAAGAAGCGATTGAATTTAGTTAATGGGCCAAGCAAGATAAAGGGTTGGATTCTTTGGATTCTTGAAGCAGTAATTCCGGGCGTAGGAATAAATTATATGATGTGGCAGCTCGCAGACTTTAAATTTTCAATAGGCACAATTTTCGCATGGGCAATAGTTTATTATTTTATATCTGCAGAAGTCCCACAGTTTTTTAAAGAATGTAGGGGGACCAAGAAATGAAGCGAGTGATGGATTTAGTAAACCCGGCGAGACTTTCTCAAGATTTTTATATGGCTGCAAACATACCAAAAGTGGATCCATTAAGTGTGCGCGCAGAGGCATCGGATAGTCAGAATGAGCGTGTGAGTCTAGCAGAATTAGAGCTAGCTTATATGCGGCATGCCTTAACATTTAATGCAATCAATAGAAATGTTCAAACGATTCTCACAACTCGCGAGAGATTGATTCATCCAAATCCAAAAATTGTAGAATACTTTAGAAACTTCTTATCAGATGTTGGTCATCGCGGCGGTCAACTTTCATGGCGCGAATTAAAAGAACTTATATTTCGTTATCAACTAATTTATGGATCTCAGTACACAGAATTAATTGAAGATACTTCTGGAAAACAGATCATGGATTTAGATTCTATAGATCCAAAGCAAATGGATTATGCAAAGTCTGGCGTAAATATTGTCTTAGATAAATTTGGCAACCCAGTAGGATTTGTCCAAAGCGTTCCTTATGAATACACAGATGATATCCACAAGAGAATCAAAACACCTCCTGGAGTTACACTTGAAGGCAACCAGATTTTTATCCCCGCGAGTAGAATTGCCCATTTTAAATTTTGGACTGTAGGCCCTGGCTTTTATCCGCTTGGATTAATAGAGCCCGCATACCAAAGCATCAAAACAGTTCTCCTTTTGAATAAGGATTATGCAGAAAGAGCGCACACAATTTTATTTCCAACTCGTGTCGCAACAGTTGGGAATGAGAATCACGAACCTTCTCCAGAAAAAGTCAAGGCAGTAAATGATAATCTTAAACGAGCCACCGCAGCAACAGAGATTGCTATTCCATACCATGTAAAAATAGCTGTATTGGAATCAAAAAACCCAGATTCTATGAAAACCTTCTTGGAATATTTTAATCAGGACACAATTCAATCAACTGGAGTTCCAGCACCTTACGCAACTGGCCAGAGTAAGAACGCAAATAAAGCGACTCTTCAAAAGTTGAATCAGATTTATGAGCTTGGCTTGAAAGATTATGTTGAACGAACTTGTCGCGCAATAGAAAATAATATATTCAGACCAATTGCAGAGAAGAATGGGCTTTCAGGTTATCCAAGAATTCAGATTGGCCCAGTTGGTGTTGATGAGCGTGATGAAAAATACAAACGCTTAATGGGTTATATTAAAGAAGGAGTGATAAACCCAGCAGATCCCGCAGTTAAAAAGTATATATCTGAGATTGAAGACATGGACTTTATGTAAAAAATGGGTGAGAAACTAATCGCAGATTTTGTAAGAGAGATTAGAGACTACAGCCCCCGGATTAAAGCTAATTCTCGTTTAAGAGATGATTACAAACTCATGGCAGTTTATTATACCTCTAAAAAGGCAGGCAAAAGTATTATGCTTGGTGGCGTAACTCTTTCTCTAAATGAAATAAGAGACACCGCAAAAAAGATTTACAAGGAAATTGAAGGCCGCAGAGCAGAAAATACAATGGAGTATGAATGGGATCTGGAAAATATGAAACCCGCTGCCTTAGAACTTTTCGAAAGCTTCAAAAATGAATTCTCTTTATCAGCGCACATCACCGAAGATATCACGCTTATGAAGTCCGCAGTTTATTTGCCTAACTCAAGCTCTTCAGAGATTAGATTAAACCTGGAAGATGGAGAGTTCGCAAGAATAATCAAGGCAAAACTTTACAAAATGTTTCCAGATGATGTGGCGCAGAAGCTCAATATAGTCCTCTCTAATATGACTTCTGAAAATTCAACGCCGTTATTTGATTTGGTATTGAAACGCAGAGAGGGCGCACCAGATGGCCCCAAGATTGTAGGCGCATTAACACTGGCAAGCGCAAACAAAGTATTTTACAATATCCCGGATTTAATGGAGGCGTGTTTTATATGAAGATTATGATTGCAGTTTTGAATCAAGATTGGATTCATACTAAATTAGCTGAAACTTTATTGAAGATCCAGGCAATCACAAAACACGAGCTCACCTTTTTATTTTCAAACGAAAAGCCAATTGATTATAATAGAAATATGATTGTAGACAAGTTCCTAAAAACTAATTGTGAGATTTTATTTATGATAGACTCGGATATGGTGATACCAGAAGACTTACTTGATATGATTAAACCCGGGCATGATGTTGTATCTGCAGTTGTGTTTACCACAAAAAGAGGAATCCCTTATCCAATTATTATGAAGAAATCAAAAGATGAAAAATGGTTTGAACCAATGTTAGATCCAAGAGATATAATTGATGAATATACTCCAGTTGATTGTATTGGCTCTGGCTGTTTTTATATCCGGCGCTCTGTATTTGATAAGATTGACAGACCAGTTTTTAGATTTCAGTGTGCCCCAGATG
>Ga0222667_1000648_pt1 | contig 14322 bp, 14 predicted proteins | sample AntAcemetagen657_FD_179854 | JGI IMG/M metagenome (GOLD analysis project Ga0222667, IMG submission 179854) | Saline water microbial communities from Ace Lake, Antarctica - #657 | ecosystem: Environmental > Aquatic > Non-marine Saline and Alkaline > Saline | place: Antarctica: Ace Lake... | reverse complement strand
TCCATTGATATGATGGACAACTTCTGTCCCCAATGTTCTTCCAATATGTTTTTCCATTATGAGCCTGTGCTCTAAAACATAACCATAAGCATCACACCTTGGATGAGATTCACATTTAATTCTAATATAACCATATTTCTCTCCACCTCTGCGTTTTCCTCCTTTCCAGGATGGATGATTCTTTCCAGTAATACCATGTAATCTTTTACGGCCATTTCCAGCAGCATTTAACTTTGCCATGTGTTTTCTTTGTTTCTCTGATTTTACCATGTTTATCCACAATTACCTATCTTTGCTCCGTTATCTAATGTGATACATATAAGTCCAGTAATATTTCCGTCTTGCATTGTTGCTGTCCCATCAGTAATTGAGCCAGATTCTTCAACAGTTAAACTTCCTGCAATATAAACATCATCTGTTAATTGGAATCTATCTTCTCCTTCATTCCAGTATAATGCTTCAGCTTTTGTTGGATTTGGGCTATCATCATAAAAATATAAAAATGAATCTCCAATTGCTGACCCTAATGATACATTCCCTGCATTAAATATATATCCGTCTCCTGCTAAATTTACATCTCCTGCATCAGAAGAATAAATTGAATTTGTACAGCCAGCACCATTTAGGCACATCTTATCCCCAGTATAAGTCAGGATGGATATGTTACTTGGGACATCATCAATCTCAAGAGCCGCATCAATAGTGGATGTACTATTCAAATTTAATAATTGTAAATCATATGGTCCAGTTTTCAATCTTACCACTGCGGCACCTGTATCTGTTGCACCCTCAACTAATAATGTGATCTGTCTTGAACCACTTGTATCTGAAATTTCTAATCCTTCTAAAAAGTTTCCTCTTCCTTGCATTGTTATTAATTGTGAAGTCAATACAGTTGTATTATGGTTAATGAATACACCACAAGTATCTCCATCAAGACAGATTTTGTCGTCTGTATGAATTTCAATTGCTTTATGGCTAGGAGTCGCATTAATTCTGATTGCAGGTCCAGAAGAAGCTGTTTTAATATACAATGCAGAGCCGACCCCTGCACCTTCAATCACCAAATAATCAACATTGCCTGAATCTGTTTGATTTAGTAATAATAAAGTTTTACTGGCACCAGTTACAATCTTTAGACTATCATGTTCTACATCAGAACTTATGTTTGTTGCTTGGTCTTGAGTATCAAATGCGGGTTTACCTGTTAGGTTTGCATATGGGAATGTTGCTAATGCGGCTGAAGCCCAAACACTTTGGTTTGCTAGAACATTAGCTTCTGTCTCATCCCAACCACTTTGATTAACAACAAGATTATTATAAGCGGTATTCCAATAAGTTTGGTTTGCAATTAAATCATCATAAGCATAATCCCATTTTGATTGGTTAGCTACAAGATTATCATAAGCACCATCCCATTTACTTTGATTAGCTACCAAGTTAGCATAAGCAGTATCCCAAGTTGGCATATTAGTTTCATATTCTGTTTGAGTAAGGTGATAATATTCTGCTGATGTTCCACCTTGTAATCCTGCTAAACTATTGTGATTGGTTATTGTTGCATTAGTAGTTGCAAAAGTTACCCAAGAAACTCCGTTACACCATAATAACTGAATTGCTGTGCTATCATAATACCAAGCACCTGCATAAGAAGCACTACAAGTTACTGGACCACCATTACTTCCATCTAATTTCAACATATCCTTTTGTAAAAGCATAAGAGTTTGTGAGCCACCAATTGTAACTAGACTTTCAATAGGATTTGTCACTACAGTATTTTTTCTTCTCTTGATTGCAACATAAGTATAATTTGTAGTGTCAGCAAAAGGAGTCCCATCAAACTCTTGATTACAGGTTCCTCTATCAGAAGGATTAATAAAACTAAAACTTCCACTAACTTGCATGCCGTCTGTGGTGTCTGTCACTCCTGCTGTGCCTGCACCAATTGGTTCATAAGTTCCGGAAGTGTTACAATACCAAATTTTTGGACGTATGTTAACACTAGCATGAGTGGATAATGCAAAAGATATTTGTGTGAAATTAACTGTTGAGCCAATATAAACAAAGTCATTATCATTCTCAAACATTACTGCTCCTGCACCATTTGTTGTGAAATTATAAGTTTGGTCTCTATCTTGAACATAGGCAATATTCAATATATCTGCACTACCTTGCTCAATAATATGGTCAACTTCCCCAGTTATATGGATTAGGTCTATTTCATTATTTGTTCCTTCTCCAATAACATTAATATCTATGAAAGCCAGGACACTGTTATTAATCCCACCTAGTCTAATCTCTTGAGATATTTGACTATATTCTGTTGCACTTATCCCCGTGTCTGAATCTGTAAATAATTTTAATCCAATAGCACCATCTTTGTTATCAATGTCTTGTTCTATTTCCAAAGCAGAATGACCATCAGCTCCAACTACATCTACAATATGAACGCCATGAGTATTTGTTCCGTTTAGAATTGAGATTTTAAAACTAGCATCAGAATTTTCTCCAATCTGTGCTTGAATATCCCCATTGTCTAATACTGAAAATGTAGGGGCCGGATAAACAATATAAGTAGCATCTGTAGCATCCACAATTGTAGCTCCACCTGCACTTCCAAAACTTACAGTTATACAAGTTGAATTGATGTAATCTTTTATCTCCCCTGTTGCGTATGCAAAACTTGGAACAGAAGAAATGACTGTTAGATAATTTCCTTCATCATTAGCATCAAATGGGTCTATTGAATCACAGAATTCTTGACTATCTGCAGTTATCCAACCAGTCCCACCAACTGATGTGATTTCTATTGTATCTTCATTCTCCATTAAAGCCACATTTGTCCCATAAGGTAGTGGAAAACTAAATATTGCATCTTCTAGAAGTATAGCACCAGAGACATAAATATCTCCTGGTTTATTGAAATAAGCGTGTAATCCTTTTGAAGAATTGCCTGTAAAAATATATCCTGCAATTGTGACATTCTCTGAGACATTTAGGTCTGCATTGATATTTAATAATCCTGTTAATGTTCCACCAGTTAATTCTAATCTTTCTAGAATCTCTTGTGCTTGTGTTGTGTTATCCTGTCTCAATATAGCTATCTCTTCTACCCTGGATGTGTTTTGTGATTGCAGTTCTAGAACCCATGCCAGATTTGAATTAATTAAAATTGATTGTGTACTGTTATCTTGTCTCAGTACAGCTATCTCCCCAACTCTAGATGTGTTCTCTGATTGAAGTTGTAATAATATAATTGCCTGACTTGCATTACTTGTTTCTAGATTCCCTATCCTTGTATCTAATGGTGCTAGGCTCCCATTTGAAATTAATAAACTTCCGTTCATATAAATATAATTTGCACTCACATTGCTTGCATTAATGATAGAATTGCCCATCATCTGGATATCCTCATCTGATCTAAAAGCTGCAAATACTACTCCAACCAATAATAACATCATTAAAATGATTCCTATCTTCTTTATAATTTTCATGTTGACATTACCTTCTTCCAGTCTGATGATGTACTGGTTCCTGTTGCAATATAAATTCTGATGTTGCTTGTATCTACATAAATATCTCCAATATTGTCTGGAGTTGAACTTGGTACTCCTGCTCCTGAACTTGCAAGCACTCTGGCTTCTTGGTCTGTCACCATAGCATTCCAATCTGAACTAGTGAAATCATCACCTGCTGCTTTGGTATCATCCCATGCCATGTTAATTCACCACTATGCTTGGTCTTATCTTTATCAAGCTATTTAAATATTTCCTCTCACTTTGCATTCGCTGGAATACAGAGTTCCACTGAGGGTATGGCTCTCCTTTATTTACTGTTAATTCTCCTAATGTATAAGATGTATTGAATGTGTAGGTTGAACCGATTGCATTGATTGCAACATAAATTCCTGCTTCGATTTCCATCATTCTCTTGATATAATAAGGAATCAAAACCTCAACAACTAAACTTCCACTTGCATGGTCTTGGCCTATCTGGTCCAATGTCACATGAGTTGAGTCTGCGATTGCACTTATCTGTGCATGCTCTCTATTTCCATCTGTTCCATAAATAACTATCCAGTCCTCTGCTGTAAAACTTGCAGAACTTGTCACTGCTACACTTACTGTACTTCCTGCAGAAGCTGCTGCTGTTGTTGTTGTTGATGTGGATGTCTCATTGAGCATTCCATATAAATATTTGATTATTACATTCTTTTCTTTGACTAGAAATATACTTGTGCCTGCAGTATTCTTTAGAGAAATCTGGCCTGAAGGTTGATAAATATTAATATCGTCTAGGTCGATTGAAGTGTCATTGATTTCTAAATACCTCACACCCAGCAATGGATTCTTTGCTGTAAATGTTGATCCTTTATTTGTTCCATCCTGAGTCTCAATTGCTGTAGTTGGAGTGAATTTTGTATTCATCATTCTTTCTACTAATGGCTCCACAATATCAATGGCTGAGTTTATGTCTGCATCACTAATTAAACTTGTTGGAGCCCCGCATGCTCTTCTTACATCGTCTGCATCTATATATGTTGGCATTATTCCTCCTCTAGTTTGTTTTCGATTTTATCCAATGAATTTTGAATATGTATTAATCTCTCTTCTATTCTAGCTAATACCACATCATGATTGTTCGTGTGTTCTGATAATAATTTAACCTCATCCTCCATTTCATGGATCCCATCCATATTATATTGGACATCTGCTTGAACTGTTACAGCTGTTGTGACTATGCTTGCTATAATCGTGAAGATTGTAATTAAAAAAATAATCATCCCCATCCCTGTCTTGGTAATTATAAAGCTACCATTACCATCTGATTTTATTACCATCTATCTCCTGAACTTCCTTTTTAATCTCTTGCTTATGTCATCCCTGAAAGGTAACTCTTCCTTTGCTCTGACTGCTAGTTTTAATAATTCTGCTGTTGGATAAACATGGACTATATCTCCTACAGTCTTTTTTCCAATTCCTTTAATCTTGATTAATTTTTCAAAGTATTTAACATCAATCTCTACTATTTTGTCTCCTGGATCCTCAACCTTTTCTGGTGTTGGTGCTATAATAGGTATCTCTTCAGCCTCTACATAAGGTGCAAATCCATACCTCAATCCAACTGATTCAGGAAGGTCTACAATTCCTCCTTTCTTTAAAGAAATCCAGTAATATCTACCTTCTTCATCTTCCTTGCGAACTTTAGTAAGTTCACCAAGATTGATGAATTGCATTTTAATATTCCTCCACTTGTAGATATACAGTTGTGATATCTCCTGCTGCTGCTGCTGTTACTGCTAGCATAACTCTTCCAAATACCACATAAGGTACTGGGACCACATAGGTTCCATCAAATGTTAAATCTGCAGCTGCATTGTCTTGTGCTGCTCTTCTTGGATAATACACTGAGTTATCTGCATCTGGATCTGCTCCAAGTCCACCAATATTTAGAACTTCTTGTAATGCATCCCCAACTGCTAATGAGTCCTCTGGATTCATCTCCCATAAATTGACATCTCTATCTGATGAACTTGAATGTGTTGTATTAGAATAAATTGTTTTTATTGACAAAATCTTGCCTCTAATCACATTACTGAATGTTGTCCCAGTTGTAGCACCTACTGCTATTGTGTTCTGGATCTTATGCATAGTTATCTTGCTTGCCATTTGTCCTCCGTTGCCTTTCGGCCGTTATATATGAGTTAATAAAAAGAAAATAAAAAAAATTTATTTGAAGAACTTCTTCTTCTTTGGTTCTGCTTTTAGAGCTTTCTTTGGTTTACCTTCACCATTACAAAGAGAACATAGTTCTTCTTTTGCTTTAGCAAATCCACCACATTCTAGACATGACATTCTTATGCCTCTCTTACAATTAAACCAGCACTTGAGTAATTCTTTGATAATAGAATCCCAGTACCAATCTTTGCAGTTGCTTTGTCATTTCCGTATCCTGTAGTTGTTCCTGCAGAACCGAATGTATTGTTTACCATTACTCCTGTTCCATTTAGATTTGAGCCAGTTGTTCCTTCAAAATAGACACCAATTGTTCCAGATGCTAATGATGGAATAAGGCCTAATGCATTATTTTTGAATACAAATCCATCTCCAAATCCTGAGCCTCCACTCCAGATAACTGCATCTGAGTTTGAACCTGCAGAGAAGTCATTGTTTTCAATAACTACATCTTGAGGAACGGTGCTGTTTGTTCCTAGTAGGTTAATGTCACACACATTCTTATAGAATCTGTTTCCAGAAATAAGAACTTGCCATGCATTACCTTCTGCGGACCACATAATTGCTCCACCAAGTTTCCCATTTGTAGCATGTCCTTTACAATTTTTAAAGTGACATCCTATGATTGATGTTCCAAATGCAGATTTAGCTGCATAGTCATCATCCAATAGAATACCTCCTCCAGTATTGCCTGCTCCATTAAAGCCAAGGTTTGCTATTAAACATCCTGGTGCTCTAATAATTAGGATTGCTGTGGTTGTTCCTGTACCATCTTTTAATTGTGGTAGTCCACCTTGAGTTCTTCCTCTACTGACTCCGATTATTGATAAATTTGAAGTTGCTGCAGGGATAATTATGTTTTCTTCATAACTTGTTGGATCTCCTGTAAAGTCAGTTAGGTCCTTTGCAGTTACAAATATTGTATCTCCTGGTCCTGCTTTTGTTACTGCTGCTTGGATTGTAGTTAATGCTACATTCCAACCTTTACCACTATTTCCTGCTGCTCCATTAGTTCCATCTACGTACCATACATCTCCTTCTGCATTTACTCCACTAACTCCTTGAGAGAAGGTTACGTGTTGGTCCCATGTATATGGTCCTCTCGTGTATGGTGGTGCTGCTGCATTTCCACCGACTGATCTCAATCCTTGATTACCCATTTTATTTTTCTCCCTTGAGGCTCAATAGCCCCCCTATAATTTATAGAGTGCTCTCACCAAGCGGCCTCAAGTCCCCTTGATACGGTCATCACTTCATAAAAAAATAAAATAAAAAAAATGTTTAGTAAGCATATATAATGAAATTATATATGTTAGTTCCTGCTGCACTTGTTGATAGAACAATAACACCTGATGAATTACTATCTACTGTGCAGGTTGCAACTGCTCCAACGTCTCCAGTTGTGGTCATAGACATACAATGAGCTGAGTAAACTTTACTTGCTCCGTAATCTCCCAAGTCAATTGCTACTGAGTCAGTTCCACCTATAAATGTTGCTGGTGTTGCTGCTAGTATTACTTTAACACCTGCATTTGGTGCTACTTCTGTAATTGTGCATACTTCTCCTAGTGCTCCCATTTTTCATTTCCTCCTTATGCTATATTGTCTATGAAAGCATTAAATGCTGTACTTCGCATTATCAAACATTCATAAATCTTCAGCATGAATTTGCTAGAATCATTTGTTTTTGCTAGCTGTTCATAAGTCATATCCTGCAGAACTCTCATCTCAATATAATCCATATCAAGGAAGTAAATCTGCTTTGCTCCTGAAGTATTACTCAAGAACATTGAGGGTATAACTGGTATTGGTCCAACCATTGTCTGGATGATTAACATTGGAGGCACACCGAATAGGATTTCTCCTGTCTGTGGTGCAAATCTGAATGTATCCAACATTAACTTTCTCAAGTCAACAACTACTGAACTTGATGCAACTGCTAGGTTTGGCCTACCACCATCATCAAATGCATATCTAATTGCTGTCTCTACATCGTCCCATGTTAATGCTGCTGCTGATAAGTCAACTACATTTGTGGTGTTCTGTAACTTTACAATTCCAGAGAATTCACTTGCTGTAGTGCTTGCATCGCCATTAACAATTAATTCTTCTTCCAGTTCTTTCATTGCTCTAGCTTTAACTAATACTTCGATTTGAAGTGCATTAGCTGCTGCTGCATTTCCGAATGAACCGCTTGGTGGTTGTGCTCCTGCTGGTTGAAATCCTTCTAACATATATGAAGGCATTGCTGCTTGCATAGGTCCTAGAACTCTACCAACTGCATAAAGATACTTGATTGCTGTACTAGCTCTATCATATGTATCGTCTGTTTCAGGAAGTGCTGCATCTGCTACTGCTGTGTAGCCTCCGCCTTTTGCAGTTATAACATTATAATCTGCTGTAGTTCCCTGATTTGTTACTCTAGGAAACATTTCCACTAGTGGGGTAAATTTCCTAGACTGGTCTACGATCCTTGGATCAACATAAACTGGTACAAGTGCGTATCCTGCTGTTCCTATTCCACCTGATGCTGGACCAAGTGCTTTTAATCCTGCTTCATATCTGGTCTTTAGGTCTGGGACCATATCAACCTTATGTAATGGATCGTAATAACGTGTTTTGTTTTTCAAAGCACCGAATGAGTGCTGGTAAGCTCCCACATTATCGAATCCTTGTGCTACTGATTCTGTTCTTGCTGTCATTTTATTCCTCCTTATATTCTATCTAATGGTCCAATTAATTTTGGTGCAGAGTCTGCTGATTTAGCTTCGCTGTCCCCTTTCTGTGGTCCCATTGACTTTATTTGTGCCTTCTCAACGATAGCTTTTAGCTCTTCGTTTTCTTTTTGTAAGGCTTTTATCTGTGATTTGATTTCTACCAAATCGTCAGATGATTTTGCTTCTGCTTCTGGTTCAGCAACCGGTTCAGGTGCTGGTTCAGCAACAGGTTCTTCAGCTGCAGGTTCTGGTTCTGCAGGAACTTCTTCAGCTGGTTTTTCTTCCTCTGCTGGAGCTTCTTCTACAGGTGCCTCTTCCTTTGGCTTCTCTTCCTCTACTAGAGGAGATTTAACTTCATCTTCTACCATGTTGTTTACCTCGTTTGATTTATTCTCTTGACTTTTAACAAAATCAAGGCTTTTAGCCATGACACTTGTCATGCTTGCTGCTGGATTAACTGGGTTTCCAGTCAATGCAACGTTTAAAAGATTGACACTCTCAAGTAGTCTAACTTCTGACCCATCCTTGAGTGCTGTGATTCCTGTTTTCATTGGTATGTATGCTATTGAGAATGCATCGAAGAAGCCTCCTTTAATTTCTCTCCATACTTCTTCAAATGTTTTTATGATCTTGCCTGATGAATTGACTGATTTCCAGTCTGGATTGAGTTGGAACCCAACCTCTACACCCTTTGCTGTTCTCTGGTATTTTATTCTTTTACCTAGCGGGCTCTTCGTTTTTGCGATTTGCATATGAATCTCAGAATTTCCGACCATTGACTCGTGTTCGAAGTCTAATTTAATGGTTCGTGTATCTAGCTGTTGAAACATTCCATCAAGGCATGCCTTTGTGCAGACATCATTCACTAGGTCTTTATCGCCTGTGCTTATCAGTCCTTCAATATAGAAGTCCTTGCCTGATTCTTTGGCCTCAGCCTTGTATTCCAACTTATTAGAATTAATGAAAAATAGATTATTAGGTCCCATGTTTAATAATTCAAGAAAAAGGCTTATTTAAATCTTATTACGTTGTAGCATAAAATCAGCTTATTCTGGCATGAATACCCAACTACTACGGCAGTTGACATGCGAGGGTGGTGCTGGACCTTCCCATCCTGTTTTCTTATCTTTAAAATTATCATTTACATCTACAACTTGGCCATCTAATCTCCTACATATATCTGATGTTCTTGAATCTATAGCTGACATCCATCTTTTTTTACCAGGTTCACCACTTTTCTTATATGCTATCCATCTGCCATAATTTTGTGCTCGCGCTGTCTCAGTCCTGGCGATTGCTTCAGCTCTGTTTTCAGAAACATTGAACACCTTCTCAATTCCTTTTTTGATTTCTCCTATTCCCATCCCTTGCATAAAGGATCTTTTGAGTTCGCCTCTCAGTTGTGTTGCTAGGCTTTCACTCATACCTTTGATGTTCTCAAATGTATAGTTTTGAATATAACTAATTGCTGCTTGGTCTGGTACAAAGTTCTTATCTAGATGTCTTTCTGCTTGGTCCCATCCTGACATGAAACTGGCTTTAATTGAAGCATATGTAACTCCTTTTAGTAATTCGAATGATATTAAATTCTTTAGGCTATTGATAATGTCATTAACTGATTTCACTTCTGATAATACACTCTTGCCCATCTCTTTCTCTATTGCTGTAATTAAATCATCTTCAATCTTGTTGAGTACAAAATCAACAGCTTCTATAAACTGTTCTTCTCCTGGTATCTCTCCTTCTTTTAGAATTAACGGACTCTCATTTGATTGTGCTTTTTTTTTTGGTTTCTCTTCTTCAGAATCCTCTTCTTCGTCATCTTCTTGTGCTGATTCTGCTGCTCTTCTTGCATCTGGACTCAATGACTTTTGGCCTACTTTTGGCTCTTTGTCTGGTAGGTCAGTATCATTTGCATCTTGGCTTCTCTCATCAAAGCCTCCACCGAAGAAATTAGAATTTTCTGATTGCTGCCATTCTCTTGGTGCATCATCGCCCCAGTCAACTGAATCTAGACCTTCTTGCATTCTAACTTCATTGATGGTCCTGATTCCACTCTTGGTCTGTAATTCGAATAATTCATACTTGTTTCTTTCGTCATCTATGTCAAACATATTGAACTTGAACTCTATATCTTCGTACTCAAATTCTTGTAATATGATCTCTTTATTAATTGCATTCTCTACTAATCTCAATAATGGATTAATTGCTTTCTTCCTGAATACTTTACTCTGGACTATTTGATTTGCGGATCCCTTTGCATCTTCTGTGTATCCTAGTTCTGTTGGAGTTACTCCAAAGCAAGCCCATACCATCTTGGTGTACCACTTTTGTTTCTCTATGACTTGCATCTCTGTTGCAGAAAATTCTATTCTTGTGAATGCTGGAGTCTTGTTTACTATTGGCACTTTGTTCATCATCTTTTTGAGGTTGCCCATCTCATCTGGGACTCTCATGTTCTGAGTCCACATTTGTTTGAAGGCACTTATCTCATCCGCATCTGAACCATCAAGGCCTATAATTCCCTTTGGTACATTGTTATCATTATAATATTCTAGGTCTGAGTCAATCATATACATCAACATTTGCAGACTCTTGGCCAGGATCTGAACTGGAGAGAATCCATAGAACTGGTCTGTTCTTGGCATCCTTTCTAGCCACATGATTTCACTCTTACCATAAGGTATTGGTGCTGGTCCTGTCATCCATCCATATTGAAAGTATGCTGCTCTCTCTTTTGCATCCAGTGATGTGATATCTCTCACATGACTGAACATGGTATTGACTCCTCTCTCATCTGCTACAATATTTGTATTGAATATGATATCATCCCTGTCTGTGTACATTCCATGGATGTCCGGATTCTTGGTAAATGTGCCTCCATCTCTAGCTATAACTTCTACCATCTCTTCTTTCAAATTGAAAACCTTATTTAGAACTCCTGCTTCAATCTCCAGGACATCTCTCAATGTCTGCCTAATAAAAACATATTCGAATGATTCCTTATTAGTGTTTGGATTGTTTAAAAATTTAGTTACATGCTCAATCTCTGCTTTCTTTACTTCATTGATGTCTCCGTTATCATCTGTGTACTTTTCTTTAGTCTTTTCTGTTACTCCAACATCCCAATCAATAGAAGCAATATTATCTAGAATCGTAGAAATACACATCTCAACATAAGGTGTCTGAGCTAGCCATCTAACATAGTTAATATCGACATATCGAGGATAACCATATGGTGGTTTATATAGAAATTTTGGCACATAGCTTTTAACTATTCCCATTCGAGTCTGTTCAGAGATTAAATCTACTGTTATAACTGCTTTCTTTCCGATTAAAAGGTCTCTTATGGATACCATGAATATAAAATGATTTGTGACACATCAGGAATTATTATCTATTCTGCAAGTTGATATTTATAAATCTTATTACGTTTGAACACAATGTTTTGTGCTGGAGCATCAAAATCATAACGGTATGACCTGGGACATTACTGCTTACCCACTCCAATTGCACAACATTATTTTATCTTGTGGGCCATTCAAAGGAAAGAGTTGAACAAACCTTGCTGGCCTTCCGGACTCAGACTGACCTTTCACATAATCAAGCAAATGCAAACCCTAGACTCTGACTATCCTTCCACATGAAATATACTAGTGCATCCGCATAGTCTGGTGACTTATCTTCTGGATCTATGATTCTGATCTTACCTGCAGATGTCATGTCCCATTTCATTGCTGCAAGTTCATTAACTAGGTTTGGTACTTCAATCATTTTGATTTGGTTCTCATTAAAAATCTCTCTGGATCTGAAATAATTCTCACTCTTCTTGTTTATGTATCGGTCCTTCTGGACTGCTGATTTACCATAATGAGCTGCTACAATGTGCACGTTCTTGAACCTTTGCTCTCTGACCTGCTCTTTTAACATGCTCACTACTCCAACTCCCACTCCAATACAATCTATGTTTACTTTGGCCTTTGTCTCATGGCCTATGAAATCTTTTATAATGCTCATAATCCTTCCTGCTACTACTGTGTTCTCACTTTCTTTCTCTGAGTACCAGCCAGTCATCTGGTATATGTTTCCTTTCTTGAATCCCCAATAAATAACTGTATGGTCCGTTCCTTTGTCAGCAATGTCTGCTCCTATTACTTTAGTATATTCTTTATATTTGTTCTTCAATTGAATATAAGCATGCTCCGACATTGTAGTTTTCTTTTTCATTAACTCATGTAACTCTTCGAACTCTCCCTTCAAATTGATATCTGATTCTATTGCTTGCTTGACCTTTGTCAAGTTGAATATGCTATCTTCTCCAAGCTCTGGAAAGTCTGAATCATATAACACTGTAAACTCTAAAGGAGTTAATGTTTGTCTTTGCTCTTCTACAAATAATGCAGTTGTTCTTCCTTCCTTCACTGCTTGCTCCCATCCTATCTGAATCTTATGGAATTCTGGCTTTAATGAATTTTCAAATGCCACATTGTCTCTATCCCATGGATTCATTAACTCTATAAATATTGCAGTCTCTGGTGAATCTCCTAGCATCCTCATAATCTTTGCATTTGCTTTTCGGCCAATTAAACACGCCTCATCTTTTACTACTATGTCAGCACCGAATCCCATTAATCTGTTTGCATCTCCTTCTGCAGAAAATACTCTATACTCTGCGCCTGTATTGAATGTCATTCTCTTCCTGGATGCTTCCCTGACTAGCTTTGTTCCTTCTGATGCATATAACTGTGCCTTGTCTCTCAAGTCATCATCTGTTGTGATTAACTCGGCCATGTATTGTCTCAATATTCCAGCTTGCTCTTCTTTCGGTCCTATAAATGCTATCTTTGCTTCAACTCCAAAGTCAATTAATAAAGCAATTCCTAGAGCTACGCATTGTGTCTTGCCATATCTAGTCATTGCAGAAATTGATAATCTCTTGTTTTCCATGAATGCAATTCTTCGCACTATGTCAACTTGTCCTGGAGTTAAATCAAAACCCCATTTGAGCTTCACCAATAATTTAACATCCTTATGCTTGATTGCCCATTGCATTACTTCTTTATCTGTTTTCTTCATGATACTCCTTTATCCCTTTGATTCTGTTGAGCATTCCTCATCAGCTTCGTGAAAATCTCTACATTTACCACATCTTATCATAATTCCCTCTGGCCCAGTTCCCTGAGCTTATCTCTCTTTCTTTCTAGTGCTATATCCTTCATGTCAGCTCTGGTTTTTATCTTGTTGCATCTCTGGCATAATGTCTGCAGGTTTTCCATATCCCACTCATCACCTCCCATTGCAATCGGCTTGATGTGGTCCACTATGAAGTTTGTTTTTGTTTCATAATACTCTCCACCATAATAACCAACACGTTTTAATTTAATCTCTTGCCTATTGTCTCCGCATTCAATACATCTGAACTCATCTCTCTTGAGTGCTTTCATTCTCAATGCTGGCCAGCTAGTAAATGGTTCCATATCTTGCCAGCCATGGTCATGACAATAATTCCGTCTCTCAGCTCTTCTGTTATTGCAGTTCGGTACTAGACATAATAAAATCCCTTCACTATCTTTTCTGGGTTCTATGTACCTATGATTCTCTCTTTTTGGTAGTGACATTCTGTATCTTCTTGACTTTATTGAAATTGTCCACCAGCTCTGGATGGAGCTCTCTGAATGCATCGGTTATTGTATAGTTCATATCTATCTGAGTATTATTCTGAATCGCTACAACTGGACCATCTGGCTTTAGAATGCCTGCTAATTGGCCCCTTTTGACAAACATCTCATCTTCGTCCTTCAATAATCCTAATGCCTTTAATCTCACATGTCTTGTGGCATTCTTGTCTAGTGCAATGCTCCATAAATTCC
>Ga0222667_1000646_pt1 | contig 14336 bp, 20 predicted proteins | sample AntAcemetagen657_FD_179854 | JGI IMG/M metagenome (GOLD analysis project Ga0222667, IMG submission 179854) | Saline water microbial communities from Ace Lake, Antarctica - #657 | ecosystem: Environmental > Aquatic > Non-marine Saline and Alkaline > Saline | place: Antarctica: Ace Lake... | reverse complement strand
CTTAATGTGTCTGCTGGAGGTGTTACTCCTGAATTTCCTAGAGGGACCATTGCTGTTGAGAGAGCGTTATATCTTCTCATACGCAATGTTGTACCACCATTTCTAGGCATAGTTTTAAGATCTGCTGCGATCTTATGTATTAAGTTTGGTACAGGAACTGATAATAGTTTTAAGCTGAAACTCTGCTGTATTGGAGCAGGCAGCATCGAGGTTGTTGTAATAGCCATATTGTTTCCTTCAAATAACATTAATAAAATAAATACCTACGTTTGGACTTCAAACATAGGAATGTTACTCAAAGCTGACGAGGCTTTTATACGGTCATGGATTGGCGAAATCCGATACAGCCTAAAAAAAATGAATAGATTGGCGAGATCCGATACAGCCATATTATAAATACCATTATGGAACTTATTTTACAATAAATAAGATAAGAAGTGTCGTCTTGAACAGAAGGGGTTACTTCAAAAAAAACAAGACGACACTGAACGGAGTGTATTGATTAATACTGTTTAGCAGATTCTTGAACTTCTTTCCACAATTGTTCTTTTAATTCTTTAGTTAATCCATTAGCAAATGCGTTAGCTTTTGTTAGAGGCGAGTCACCTTGTTGTGGAGTAACTGATGCGAGTGGCTTTGGTTTAAGACTGTTTTGTTTTACAACATCTCTATCTGCTTGATAGTTATCTTCTACATAAATACCAAGCTTTTTAATCATTTTATATGCAGAGACAGCTTTGCTATACATATCAGTTGTTGAAGCAAGTGTTTGTGCTATCTCAGGCTCTTGATCTCTTAATTTTTTAATATTCTCTTCACTTACAACCCTATCAAAATCACCAAACTGAGATTTAAGCCTGGCTTCAGTGGTTGTTAGCTGAACTTGAGATTGATATTTATCTATTATTTCTTGTTGTTTCTTTAGCTGTCTTTGTATTTTCTTATAATGTTTACCCTCAAAAAGATCATCATCATTAATGACCATATCATCATCGTCTTCTTGTACTGGTTGCTGCTTAGGTCTTTCATATTCTTCTAGTTTTCTTACAGCTTCATTTTTCTCACGTTCTATACGATCTTTTTCAGCACGTAAGGCTTTAAAGTTAATTTGATGTGGTGATTCTTCTTCTGGTTTAACTTGTTCCTCAACTACTTCATCAACAACAGGCTCTTGAACCACTGGTGCCTGTTCCTCAACTACTTCGTTGACTTCTGGTGTTTCAACTTGTTCTACAACTTCTTCTGGAAGAGGTGGCATTGCGATCTCTTTGTTTTCCATTAATTTTTCCTTAATTCTGGAGTTTTTTCTTGTTCATTGTTTAATTCTTTAGACAACCTATACAAGGATCCATCAGCAAACTTAAGAATATTAGAAAGAAGTTCATATTGTGACGGATCTACTTCAGTTGAATTTGCTCTCATATACTTACTTATTTTTCTATCTGGTATAACCCAAATAAGCGAAATTGTATCATCTTCTTTACGGTATTTATAAACAATTTGATCGTAATTTGGAGTTGGACATGTTGAACGTGCAAGAAAATAGTTACGAATAACGTTTTTCATTACTCGTTCTTTTTTAGTTAATACAACAATATAAAAGTCATCGTATTTATTTATATTATCTTTTATACACTGTTCTATATTTTTTTCATAATCAGTTAGATTTTCACGCATCTGCTCTTCATAAGAATGCGTTTCTATAGTGTTTTTTGAAAGCAATTCACTAGAAAGTTGCCCCACCGTCTTCTTTTTCCCTTCTATATTAACCATATATAGATCTCCTTCAGGTTTCTTAACTGGTATTACTTTCCCTTCAAATAAGTATTGGGGCAGATACGAAGGGATTATCTACCCCAATAAAAAAAGGAGCCTTATTACTTGTGAGTTATATGCATTAAATCAGTATTTATACTGTCTCGCATACCTTCTTTAGGATAGTCTTTTTCTTTTTTAGATTTCTTTTTTTTTGCTTTCATATTACTTGGTGTACCTAAAATATCAAAAGCTATCTTAGTTGTTTTCTTGTTAGTTCTAGGCATTATAGGCATTTTAGTACTTGTCTGGTTGTAATTGCCCACTTCTTTTTGAACTGTCTTTGCCTATTTGACTGTCTACGCCACTTAATCCGTCATTAAGATTAGGATTCATATATCCACTAGATTTTGGATATGGTTTAATGACTACTTCTTGAGGAAGATTTGCCATTGCTGAAGTATTAGTATTCAGCATAGAATTCGAACCATCATAATATTTTTTTGCCATCACGGCCCTTTCTGGAAACTGCAGGTAAATATACCTACAAGGATTATACCTCTAACCACTATACTTTTTGTAAATCTACATTAGTCGACTCAACTTCCTGATTTGGTGTCTCTCCTGTTTGCTGGAGTGTTTCAGAAAGTCGAACCATTTGCTCTAATTGTTGCATATCAATACTTTCTATTTCCTGCATTGCTTTAATTAAATTAAGCATACTTGCAGTTCTATCTTTAGCTGCTTCAGCTTTTCTTTCTATAGCTAAAGCTTTATTTTCTTGTATTCTACTTACTCTTTCTAAGCCCAGACCTTGATCAGCAATAGCTCTTGACTCAGCAAGTTTAGTTCTAGCTTTTTGTTCCTCCATAGCTGCTTGTAACTGCATTTCACTTGCTTGTTGTTGTTGTTGTTGTGCTTGTTCCATAGCATCAGTAAGTTCTTTCTTGTTCTGTATAGTTGCAGCATTAATTAATACATCGTCAGGTATGGGAACTCCAGCTTCTTTCAACTCTAACAACTGAGCAAATTGCATTTGCTTCTGAGTTGTAGTATTCAATCCCTCTTCAACAGCTGCATCGTATTTACCGAAAGCCTTGTGATAAAACTGAGGAGAAGGTTCTTCTTCTATGACTCTCTTAACTTTTCCTGGTGTAAAGTTATTTTGAATGATGTTTAATATTACCTTGCCTAATAGCTTCTGAGCATAGTCTAGATTATCAAATAACCCCTGAAGAGTAGTGAGACCAGCACCTTGTCTAAGCATAGCTAGAATGCCAGGCTTGCCATCCAAACTTGAGCCAGTAAGTTCTTCATTTACACCGGAGATTTCCTGAACTTCTTTAGCTAATAACTCTGAAAGCTGAATCATTGAAGGTGGTATCTGTGGCGGAAAGATTTGTTCAACGTCTGACATCTGTGCATCTTCTTTAAGAGCAAGACCTCTTCCTTGTCCACTCATGAAGACATCTTTTGGATTAACAAGAGCGTTCTCTTTATATTTCCATCCAGAGTTTATCTGACTTTCAAGGATATCGAGCTCGACAACTTTACGTCTGTTATATAAATACTGTGCATCACGTAGACCGCGAACTACTCCCTGAATTCTCTTATCAAAATTTGAAATACTAGGATTGAAATAACCTAAAACAGGAATAAAAGGATAGTTATCTATGCCGAGACAGTTCGGGCCATCGTACATAACTCTATTTTGAACTACTATGGCTACTTTTACTGTTGGGACTTCTTGATCTATAACAGTTACTTGAGGATATGTTTGTAAGAACTCCCTTAGACCATCTTCGTCTTCAGACTTCCATTCCATAGCCTCACCAGTTTGAGCATCTATTAACATGCGTTGCTTACGATAATCTTTATAGTAGAACTCATCGTATGGTAATAAACCCTTTGTTCCAATGTTATGACTTTCAGGCATGTACTCAAACTTACCATCTCTGGCATCTCGTACTTGTAACTCATTAATCTCAGTGGCTCTTTCAGGTAAAAGAGAGGCGCACTCTTTTCTTGTTAAGAATGAGCGCTTCCATATAGCGTTACAATCAGACAGATCAGCCTTCTTAAAAAAAGGATCCATTAAAAAGCTATTGTAACTACAGTTATCCACTCTTATATCACCAGAAATAGGGTCAGATCTGTAGTCTACCCAAACTTGTAATAGATTCATTCCGGTTATAAGAGCACCCTGAAAAGCATCAGATACTGTGTTTAATACACCTTCTTGACTGTTTAGCCAATACATTATTTTAGTGAATTGATCGGCTGTAACTTCATCACCATTTTCAACAGGAGATACAATAGTAGACATTCTGTTTCTACGCTGATGACCACTAATCATATTGATCACACGTTTTATTCTGTTGAAGTTAAATTGTTTTTTATTGAATGAAGAAGGTCCACCATAAAGCTCGTTCCATAAAGTTTGATCGCCAGCTTCAAACCTAGTGTCGATATCAGCCTCAGCCCAAAATGATTGGTTAATAGTGATGCTATCAGCATAAAACTGATTCATCTTATTTAACATTTCTTTATTCTCAGTGTAATACTGAGAATCTGGTTGAAATATGGCCATTTTTAATCCTCAATCCTTTTTTAAATAGACTACATACAGACCCTTATTGGACGCTCATCACCTAGTTTGTATTCAAAGTCTGCCTTGGGTGCATCCTTAAATCGCTCATAAATTTCTTGGTCTACCATAGAGTCAACGCCACTTAAATCTTCGCTTAAAATATCTAAAATGCGATTAATATCAACTGTATCAAATTCTTCCTCATTATAATATTCAATAGGATCTTCATTTGATACAGTTTCACCACACGAAACAAATAAAATGAACGTAATACTACAAAATAACAAAGCAACACAATTTAAAACAGTTCGCTTAAACATATTATCTCCCTTATATAAATATATTAAGATGATAACCAGTTTAGTTTCGCTGTATCAGTATATCAAGTTATTAATAATCAGATTTAATTCAAATAGAAAATCATATATATTAGTATTTGTAAATAAAAGGTGCAAATGTATTAGATAGTTTAACTATTATAAATGTAATAACTTATTTCATAAAAACGTTGATTTCTAGATGCTTTTATATATTATTATCGCTTATGTTTATTAACAATAAAAATTGAAGGGGTTTTTATGTAGTATAATAAATTCTAAACAAATCTATGTTTTTCAATCATACAAAGTATCGTTTTTTTTCAACTTTAAACAATAAAAGGAAGCTATGTTTAAGAAGTTTATAAAAGTATTATTAGTGTCGGTTGCTTTATTTTCTACAAATATCAACGCAGTAGAAATTAAAAGGCCAAACTTATTGGTTTCACCAGAAGCAGGTAAAGTAAAATTGTTCCATGAAGATGGCAAGTTTTATGTTTTAAATGACTGTGAATATACTTCGGTTCAAAATGCTTTTGTTGATAAAGAAATAAGAAATCTTTCTAGTGTTGAACTTGGATATTTCTTAGGAAGCATTAAAGAAATAGAAGTAAACGGAGAGATTCAAACTTTATACAAAATATCAGAAAAAGAGTTTGCAAATTTAGTTATTCCTGCCGTAGTAAATCCAATTGAATTTACTTTAAGCCAAGAAGTAGCATCATCTATTAATTCATATAACAGTATTGTCATTACTAAATTAAGTAATGGGGAATATTGCTTACACGCACATGTAAATGGACATGGTGGTGGATTTATTACTGGAGCAGTTGTTTATTGGGGTATTAAAACATTTGCATATGGAGGAATTGCCGCAAGCGTTGGAACTATAACAGTAGCCACTGGTGGAGTAGCTGGCGCAGCAATTGGAGGTGCCGCAGTAGCAACAACAGCCGGAATTAGTACAGGAGCCGCAATTGCAGGTGGAGCGATTGCAGGGGCAGGTTTAGCAACTGAAGCCGCTGTAGTTACCACTGGGGCTATTACATTGGCTGGAGGTGTGGCTGCAACTATTGCAGCAGTTGAGTCTACTGCTGCTGGAGCAGGTGTATTTTTTACTTTAATACCATGGTTACCATAATCTAAAGGATTTTAAAATGAATAAACCACAAATATTAATTGCACATCATGATCAAAAAATGATACTTGATGGAGCTTTGTCTATATTTATTTTTTTGTGTATGTGTATAGTATTTGTGGTTTTTCTTCCTAAATTAGAATTCTCTTTTTTTACGCTAGAAAGATCAATTAAAACCATATTTTTACTGGTAATTAAATCCTTTCTATGGTTTTCAATTTCATTTTTTTCCATTGGATTAATTAGTATGATATTCATGATCAAATACTATTTACTTCAATCAAAGATTCCAGATTTAATCATTGATAAAGCAGGTATCAGAATTAAAGTTTTTAACTTTATTCCATGGGATAATATTGAAGATGTATTTCCTGTTTACGGACCATCAACATTGAGCTGTATTGCCATAAAACTAAAAAATAAGAAGCTGGCTTATAAAGAAGCAGATATTTTAGGAAAAGTTGGAATCTTTAATAACTCATTAGTAACAAAAAAATATAATATAACTGTATCTAATTTAGATATAAGTGATGAAGAAATTTTTAGATTCATAGACAATCTTAAAAAATAAAACAGCCGACTTAACATGAAAAGCCGACTGCTACAAAATAAAAGAGTGCTACTTAAGCCTTATTAGTCTCTATTGTATTTAGATCAACAATCATATCAAATTCCTCTTGGATTATTGATGCGATTTTATCTTGATCAAAGTATAATTTTGTAAGTAGTTCTAATTTTTCTATGCGATCAATATCTATCTTATCAAGAGCAAATTTTGTTCCGTTGCCTAATGATTTGCTTAATTCAGTAACAAAATCAAAAGATATTTGATCTATTATATATTCAAGTTCAATAAGATTACGAGCATAATCTTGCATTGTAGTAATGATCTGATCTTCGTATTCTGAACCATATTCTTTTTCTAAATCTGAAATTGTCTTAATAGCTAATATCTTTTTCATATTAAACCCTATCTAAAAAATGGTGGCAAATTGTTAGAGTCTCCAAACATAGCTTCGCGATATCTACTGTCAAGTTCTTCTGGTGTTGAGTGACCATCTCTAGTCTTAGGTAAAGTAATACATAGATAACGTAGGGCATCTGCCATATGCGAAGTCCAATCATGTAACGGACGTTCTTTATATGTTTTCTTTTTGGAGTCGTATTCTTGGCGATAGTTATTGATAGCCTTTAAAAGCTTTTCGCATTTGGTTTCATCTATCCATATCTTAGAAAACGCTGATCTTACAGACTCTATGCCATCCATAATGGAGAGGTTAGGTGCTACTGTAAATTTTATACCAAGTTGCTTAGCCTTCTCTATTCTTGTCATGCCAGAACCAAACTCTTTAACGTTGATATCGTGAGGCGCTATATGTTTACCATAAATGTAATCCTTTTGAGCTAATACTTTTACGTAATGCTCAAGCCCTTCTTTAGAATTCTCATAACAATCTATAAAACGAACTGTCTGACCTATGGTTTGAAAGAATATAATAGAAGTTGAATCTCTAACACCTATATCCCACGCCGTATGGACCTTAAACCCTACCTCATACGGAACACAGCCAATCTGATTATTAAGTCTCATCTTATCTAGATACTTGGTGTAATAAGCACCCTCAACACCTAAAGAGAACGAACAATAGTATTCCTGTTGAATTAGATCCTCTGACATTAATCCATCAGCACGCTCACGCTCTATCTCTTTATATGGAATGTGTCGTGTGTCATCAAGTGTAAGTTTATAAGCAAACCAGTCTGGACTATTAAGAGCTACTTGATACAACTCCCAGAAGCTATTCTTACCACGTGGAGTTGAAATGAAAAGAGCCCATCCATCATTGGCTGCTAAAATAGGTCTAATAAACTGATAGGCACGTGGATCTTGTATAGCATACTCTGAAAATATGCATGCATAGGGGTTTGTGCCAACAATACTATCTATGTTGTCACTACCAATAAGCTGTAAGATAGAGCCATTGGTAAATGTAATCTTCATCTCTTGAGAGTTTTTAGATTTTATAAGCTCTTTAGGAATAAAGTCATGAAAGCTTTTACCGTCATTCGTTATTGAATCCCAAATAACTTTCTTTGCTTGTGCGTATGTCGGAAAGATATAAAATACAATGCATCTTTTTTTTATGCACTGTCTTATAGCCAGATTCCAAGCTGTTATATCTTTGCCTGCACGTCGTGGCATAATCGCTACGACCTTCTTGTACCCTTTATTCTCTACAGCATCAAGTAATGGGACCTGGTATGGGCGGGGAACAAAGGAGTTAAGAACCCTCCTTGTCTCATAGTTCATTGTATTGATCTATGTTCTTTGGAACACGCTTCACTCTCTTCTTAGGTTTAGAAATAGATTCTAATTTATCCATTCTCTCTAAAAGCTCCTGTAAGAATTTGTTTGTTTGGATATTACAATCAAAAGCTTTGATACAATCATCTTTAATAAAGCTATGTGCTTCTTTTAAAAGCTTCAGCTCAGTACCAAAGTTTTCTTTTATGTCATCAATAAGTCTTTGTAAGTCCTCTAGTTTATATTCTAGATTTTGCAATCTTACAGTCAGCTCTTTTCTGTTTTTACCTAAAAACTTAAACATTAATCTTATTCCTTCTTCTTCTTAGGACTTGTCCTTCTTAGGAACTATGTTTGAATCTGGAAACTTTTCTAAAACCCATTGAATAGTATTATTTTGAGTCTTCTCATCTGCTTTTTGTTTGAGATTTGAATTCCACTCTATGAGCTCTTTCCACTCAGGTCTATACATTGGTTGTACAGCTCGAATCATACCGGGTTCAAATTTTCTATTGATGGCACCTGTTTCTCTTCTCATGCCTATCATAAGTTTAGCTTCTTGACATGCTTCATCTAGTTCTGGAAACCTTTTACGCCAATCTCTAAATGTGGCTGTTGGTATCCCTTTAGAAAACCAAAATTGATCAAGGAATAGAGCTTTTTTATCGTTATAAGCCCAGTTTATTATTTGTTTAGTAAGTAGTTCGATAAACTCGATAGGAGCTGGTACAAGGCGCTTAGTGAATAGGTCTTTATATTCGTCTAAAAAACGATAGTTAGTTTTTTTACCGTTACGTTTAGGTACTATAGACTTGGGGACTTCTTTCTTTTTGGAAATTTTCTTCATCATTCTCCTTCTTGAATAGATATTTCTGTTCTAGGTATATTTGAATAATATTTAGAAGCATTAAGTTTGTAAATTAAAGAATCATCTTGGTACACGATTTTATTCATAACATCTAAGTAGAATTTAATTAGGTTATCAATATCTGGTCTAGAGGAATGGCGTAAGTCCTTTTTTCTGAGAGAAGGAGAAAGGTAGAATAAAAGACTTACGCTTATTGGTAGTATAAATAGTATATGGTCTTTTAATTGTTTTTGAACTAAAAGTTGATTATAAAACTTTTCTTTAGCTTGAGGATTGTATGTTCTCTTTGAGTTATGACGATGTCTTTGCTGTGGTATAGGTTTGCCTTCGATAACTATACTTACTTCTCTCATATCTAATCCTTTACCATCTTAGCTCTTAATTTATCACGTATAGCTAATGGTATCATATTTTTAAATCCTTGAGGCAGTTGGTCATCTGAAGGAAATTCGCCTATAGTTTCTGGCTGGTTTTTTTCTTCTATATTATCGGTACGTTGATATCGATAAGTATTAGATTTATAGGATGTCTTGTTTGGCTCTAAAAAACGAGAGTCATTATATCCGTATTTTCTAAGCAGACTCTTAATTTCGTTATTTGGTATATTCATCTTCTTACACCTCACAATACAAGCATCCATTATCCAAAGCATGTCATTTTTTCTATCTGGACGATTAAATAATAGTTGCTTGAGGTAATATACAATAGGTTGTGGAAGTGATTTTATCAACTGTACGTCCTTTTCACTTAATATTGTATCGGAAGGTACATTGAAAAGCCATACTTGCTTAGATTTACCAAGATTTATTAATAATTCTTCATATTCAGCAACTGATCCATATAATCTTTTACCACGACAATAACGATGTGCTGCTATTTTTTCTTTATCCGTTAACGATCTAAAATATGACTTTTTACAGAAGCGAGGATCTATCGAGCTTCCCTTTTCAGGTGATTCATTACCCATACCTATATCTCCTAGAACTGCTGAAATAGACAATGAGTTATTTTTAAACTTGGCGTATGGATAATCTTCATAATGTATATTTGCAGGATGCGTTTTTGGTAACTTAAAAGAAGGGTCATTTAATTTATACGGAGTGGTGGTGGGCAATATCTCTTTATTTTTATAGATTTTAGCTATTTGATGATTATCTAGACCGTAAAAGGATCTACTCTTACTACTTACATAGTCTATATTAATTTTTTTATAACTACTCCTTAGAGGAGGTGTGAAAAAGAAACATAACGATACTATGAGCGATGGTATCCAGCTAACTAATTTCTTATATATCTTAGATTTTTTGGGTAAATACTTACTTAAAAACTTAATATCTTTATTGAGCTCAGCCGTCCTCTCATAAATACATGTCTTGCTTACGTATATTCTCTTTTTTGTATCTATCTTAAGCCAATCTCTTTTTATTTTTTTTATATGGTTACGGTCAGATAAACGATTAGTAGCCGTAACAATAGTTCTAGGAGTGCATTCAACTTGTTTAGCTATCCAGCTCTGCGATGGTGTAACTATAGAATACTTACCAGTCATATTTAAAAGTATATCAAGTGATAGACGCTGATTTTCCGTATAACTTAAAAAATATTCTGCTAATTGAATGGCTGATTGTTTATTTAATGACTTTATAGATGTAGGTTTGATACAAACAGGATGTTTATATAGATTTCTAGGTGTTTTAGAGGTTTTTTCTTGACTTGAACGATAATAAGTTTTAGATTGTGTTATAAGTTTTGTCATGGTAAATAAAGCTTATAAGAAATTTGGTTCCTTGTCTATTAGATAAGGGGCCTTTTTTTTTGTTCTAGAATAATTATTTTTAAAATAAGGATAAAATGAGCATACAAAAAGAGTTAATCGGAAAAACTATTATTTCTACTGGTTTTAAAAATAATAAAGCTTGGTTTAAATTAAATATGAATGATGGATCAAGCTATTTAATTATGCCTTATCTTAATCATTCTATTTATATTCTTAATCGTTACATTGGTAATCTATCGGATGATGATTTAAATATTGATTCTGTTCTAAATAAACAAATTATAGATATTTATACTAAAAGAATTGAAGATGACCCAAAAGAACTAGATATTTGTATGAAATCAGAATGGATTCAAGATAAAGAGTGTTATATTGAAAGCGATACAGAACATAAAAAAAAACTCCTCACTAAAATAGATAAAGAATGGAATGAAGTTCGTGAACTGTATGATTTTATACATATAATTAGCCAGAGATTAATTTTTAAATTAAAAGCGCTTGATACTAATATTATTGAAGAAGTAGTCTTTAATTTTGTAAATGTTCATGCTTTACAGAATAAAAATTATTTTATGGATCTAGATCCTGAAGATGAAGGAACCGCTAGTGCGATAGAAGAATCATACTCCGAAGATGATGAGAATTATATACCGGGTAGATTATCCAATGAATATCAAGGCTTCATCTTTGAAAAATGGAGAGGATATAAAAAGAAAAAAACAAATAAAAAGAAAAAATGATATATTAGATTATAGATATTCTAACGAGAAGAGCTGAGTTTTTGTCATTGATAAAAGCTCAGTTTTTTTTTATAATAAGATAACCCCTAAATAATGTTTCTCTCCGAGCGTTATTAGAAGATATAGACTCCTATACAGTGCCTGCGTAGGAGTCTTTTTATTTAGATATAGAATTCTTTTCTAAAAACTCTTCCAATTCCTCTAAAGAATAACTTCTATGCCCAGTTAAGGCATGAACCTTAGGAACAAGCTTTCCACTTAAATGCCACTTCCTGAGTGTTCCTGTAGCTACTTTTAAAAACTTAGCCGCTTCACTTATTCTTAATCTTTTCTTCATATTAACTTCCTTAATAATAATAGTAATGTTGACAACTTAGTCAACTATGATAAGATAAGTATAGTAAAGTTATATTAAAGTTCAAGTTTTTGTAGGAAGAAACGATCATGAGAGAAATAATACAACACTTATCCCGTCTATGTGATGAAATCATCATCAAAGAAATGAATAAATTAAAAGCTCTTGGTAAAGCTGCAAAAGATATGACAGCCCTTGGTGATGAAGAAAAAGACATCATGGAATCACATAAACAAATGGCTATCGTATTTGATGAGCTTAAACCATTTGAGCAAAGAGTAAGATATCTATATCCAGAATTGAATGAGTTGTTTAATCTTTTAGATAAATGCATTGTAGGTCCTAAAAATGATTAATTTTTATGGAGTCGTATGGCAAATTTTAAAAGAACAGACAAACATTATGATGAATTAACTATGGAAGAACAAAAGCTAATTAGACTTTACGCATTTGTAAAAACTAACCCAAGACATAAGTTTGTATCTCAAATAGAACAATACATGTATGCGCTACAACCAAACTTACTTAAAATTAATCCAGAAAAATTAAAGAAGAGCTTTAAAGAATATTACCCACAAGATTACAATACAATCCTAGGTATAATAGAAGGAAGTTAATGACAAAAGATACTAAAATAGAAAAAGTAGAAGAAACAAAAGACAAACGAGAATCATTCATAGATCAACTTTCTTATTTGAGAGCTCTCGACAACTATGTTAATGAAAAAATTGAAGAGAAGTTATCCTCGTTGCCAGAAGATGCATATGAGTCTAGTAAAGCCAATGAAATAAATACAGCTCTCGCTAAAGCACAGGGAGATTTCCCACAAATAGGTTTTAACAGAGAAAATCCATATTTTAAGAATAAATATGCTGACTTCGATAGTATTGTTAGAGCTGTTAAACCTGTTTTAGCTAAGAACGGTTTAAGTGTTACCCAACAAACTATTATTACAGAGCAAGGATCAACAATACTTTCCACTAAATTAAGACATACATCAGGTCAATGGATAGAAACTAAAGCTAGAATACTTCCAGCAAAATCTGATGCTCAATCTTATGCTAGTTCACTTACTTATATGAAACGTTATTCTTATATGGCGTTATTAAATATCACTACAAGTGATGATGTTTCTGATGACGATGCAGAAAGAGCTGTGTTTGACTTAAGAGATGCTAAATCTAAAGGCGTTGCTCTAAACACAAAATATAATCCTAAAGAGCAAACAAGCGAAACCATTACAAAAGAACAATTAGATGAATTAGAATATGAATTATCTGATTATGATGATGTAGCTGAAATGGTTTTAGATGGTCTTAAAATACAGTCTCTTGCCGATATGCCTAAAGGTAAGTTCATGGCAGCTGTTACCAGAATAAGAAGCATCAAAAATGCGAGAGAAGGAATTAGATAGTATTTAAGGAGTAAAAATGAAGCTGATAGAATGTCATTCTAATATGAGTAGACTAGAATATGGTTCAATGAGACTGGTAAAAGGTAGAAGATATTTATTTGACTATAAAATAATTTCTATAATCTCAACTATATCTTTGGCTTTATTGATACTTTATTTTATAATCATATAAATCTCACTAGATAAAATTAAAAATCTCTCATCTTTTTCCTACGAAGAAGAAGGCGCCCCTAAAAAGGCGCCTCTCTATATTTAGATACTTTATTTAATTACTATAATTGAGTTCCTACCCAAATATAGCCATTATAACCACCAGATACCCAGTAACCATTACCGTAAGTTGTAACCGTTGGATGAAATGTTCCGGTATATGTCTCTGCCATATTAAGACCGTATTTCCATGTAGTTAAATCTGTAGAAATCATTGTATCACCAAAACCACTTAAGATAGACCATAGTCCATTATTATAAGTAACAGATCTTAATTCTCGATCGCCCATTGGATTATCTATTTTTACCCATGTTCCACTTGGATCATCAGTTATAGCTAGCAATCCTTGACCGCCTACTGCAACCCAATATCCATTTGCATATATAATTTGATTAAATGAGTTTGTAATAGAATGCGTTGGAGTACTCCACGTACCAGTAGGATTAGTAGCATAGGCTATCGATCCTGACTGTCCGCCTATCACCCAATAGCCATTACCATATGCAACGGTATATAAGGGACCTGTAAATGGATGAGTAGTTATATTACTCCATACTCCAGATGGATTAGTGGCTGTAACAATTTGAGCACTTCCCGTTACGGCTACCCAATAACCATCTTCTCCATATGCTACATCTGAAGCAGCACTATTAATAATTGGATTCGCTATACTAACCCACGTAGATGTGGGATCTGTTGCTACAGCTATAATATAGTAACGCGTAGGTGCAATATATTTTTCTCCTACGCATACCCATTTTCCTGCGCCATAATTTACTGCATTAATACTATTAGAAGTACCATTAAAAATAGACGGTATTGAAACTGTGTTTTGCGGCCATGCTTCATATGGCGCTGTAGTTGTC
>Ga0222667_1000641_pt1 | contig 14369 bp, 23 predicted proteins | sample AntAcemetagen657_FD_179854 | JGI IMG/M metagenome (GOLD analysis project Ga0222667, IMG submission 179854) | Saline water microbial communities from Ace Lake, Antarctica - #657 | ecosystem: Environmental > Aquatic > Non-marine Saline and Alkaline > Saline | place: Antarctica: Ace Lake... | reverse complement strand
CTTGTTTGGCAATATTTAATATGAGTTCTTCTTTTTCTATCACTATAGTCTGTGTTTGTAATATTTCTTTAATTCTTTCAGGAACATTTTTACCAATAGCATCAAATCTTTCAGGCTCTTTTTCAGGAATAGTTAAAATATAAGCATTTACTGTATTAGATTTTATTCGTTCAATTGTAATTCCATTATCGAATATGCCCTTGACACTTGTTTTCTTAGTATCTTCCTTGCGTATTGCCTCTTTTCTTGGCTGTTCATTATAATATAAAAACCTAATTGCTCGAATAACACAAGATTTGCCAACATCGCTTCGCCCATGTATAATATTAATCCCATCTACGAAATTAATAGTTAAATGAGAATGTTTTTGAACATTTTGTAATTCGAGTTGTTTAAGCATTGTGTCCTTTATATTTTAAATAAAACTTAGCTAATTCTACAAATACTCTATTAGGAATCATTATTTGTTGCTTTACTTGTGCATTTTTGCAGTCTTCTTGTTGAAATATAATAGATTCTCCATTAAAAATATTCATACCATATTCACCATAAGACTTACAATTTTCAAATGTAAAATTATTTTTCATAATATCTCCAAAGATTAGGTTGAGGAGGTCTCAAGTAGCCTCCCCAACCTTGTTATCGAACTACTTACTCTGCCTTTTCTTCTCTCTTTTCGCTTCTCTTTCTAGGAGGAAGGGGCTTTGCACCTGTTTTTTCCATAATCAACTTAGTATTTGTCCGAATACTTAAACAAACTTTTAATACAACAGTAAGTATCTTGTAAATAGCTTTTGCTACATCTAATATCGTTGATTTAGGGTCATCTACAATCTTCCCATTTGAATCAACTTCTTCCCTTACATGCTTTCCTGTAATCATAAAACTATACCTCCTTTTTTAGAGATTTACTTACCAAAATGTAAATCATCTGGTTTATCTTGTTTCATACTTTGAAAGCTTTCTCTTATATATTTTTTTAATTTAATATTTTCATCCTTTTCAGTTATGCAAATAATCATTAAAACTACTATAGTAATAAATAATAATCCATACGTTAACATACTATTCCTCCTTTAAATTATTTAAATATATCTATTGCTAAACAAGCAATAAAAGTTATTATCCACGCTCTTTCGTCTTGTGCCAATACATACGGACATCCGCTAATTAAATAACAAATTAACCATAAAACTGTCATTATTCCTCCTTTATTTTCTTTAACTTTTTTCTATTATAAATCTTCTTACTTTTCTTTATTTTAGTTACAGGGCTTCTTTTCCATATTTTTCTAGGTATAGTAATTATATCACATGCTTGTTTACATTTAACACATACATAATACATAGTAACTTTACCAATAACTTTAACTTTAGCATTGCAACATTTAGATTTTGTGGTTATTTTTTTAATCATTATATAATCTCCTTCATATATTTACTTTTAAATTTATCAGAATTAGCGTAAAATCGTTTAATATGTTCATTTTCTTTTTGCTTTAATAATGCTCTATCTATTTGTTCCTGTGTAAACCTACTCAGTAATTCTTGTTTAACTTTATATTCATATTCTTTATCTTCTATTAAAGCATATATTAATTGTAATCTACATAATAACCCTATACCCTGTTGATGATTAATATTATATTGCCCTTTTTCATATAAAGGATATGGCAATTGTTTTAATTTAATTTTTAAATTTCTATCTAATGGATATAAATATCTATAAGTTTTTACATAAAAAGATTGTAATTTTTTATCTAAATAATATCTATTTTTCTTTAAAAATCCACCTGGTCTATTAGTGTTTTCTAAAGGTAATTTATGAAATACCTCACCTGTTTCTATATGTTTAAAAAATAAAGATTTATTAAATCCATAATATTTAAAATTACTTGCTTTATATATTGTTCCACATCCTAATCTACCATCTGCAAAAGTATTTATTATTTTTATATTCGGGTGTTTTCTTTTAATTAATTTAAATGAATGAGAAATTAAAATAGTTTCTGCATTTTTTCCTAATTTATCAGAAATCCACATCCTATTTAAATCTAAAATTTCATCTTGAGTAATATTTGCTATTGTATAATATGATTTTGGATTCATTAAATTACCAAACACAGAACAACCTAATAATTTATCATTTTTAAAAATCCCAACATTTATCTTTCCAAACCCACTGTTCCATTTTTTGGAATAATGATTTTTAGTTATCATTTCTTTTGCTACTTCATAATCTATAAAATCTATTTTTAGTTCACCAAGATTTTTTGAAATTTTAGTAATACAATTTTCACTGTATTTTATTGGAATAAGCGGTAGAAATTCTATTTGCGATGCTACTTTTACTTGATTTGAATTGGAGCGAACAGATGGACTCGAACCATCACTTTTAGGTTGGAAACCTAACGTGCTACCTTTGACACTATGTTCGCATTTGTTATCTTTCATTTTAGCTATATAATCTGCTACTTCATCTTTTGGAGCGAAAGCAAGGGGTTGCACCTTGTCCTGCAAGTTGGAAACCTGCTGTGCTACTTTTACACCACTTCCGCAAGTATCTGTAACTTCATTTAAATCCCATTTCATTGCTTCAAAGATTGTAGATAGCTTCATTAAAATGTTTCGCTGTATTATTTTATCCCAATCTACTTTATTCTTAATTTGATTTATATTAGTCTCATCAAATGCTATTACATCTTTGGCTTTACCTTTAATCTCTACTTTTGAAATTTTAAATGCACTATGTGCTTCTTTTAAAAACTCTTTAGCTAGTTCTTCACCATAAGATTCTAAATCTATTTCATTAATATTACAAGCAGTTTCTAATCTTTTCTTTGTTAAATTTTTAAAACCTTTTTCATTACTACCTTTATCATAAGTCATAATTAATTCTTTAACAACAATTTTCATATCATAGCCTTCGGGCTTAATAAATACATAGTGATAAGGCTCTCCTACTCTTTTTTCTAAAGTGCTATTTTGTAATGCTCTTAAAAATATAGGGGTATTAGAATAATCTTCTGGTTTTCGTGCTAATTTACAAGGAAAAGAAACATCTATTAAAGCTTCGTTAGGCAGTTCTTTAATTTCATTTTTAATCCAATCAATAATATGTTCTTTAGTATAATTTTCTTTAATTTTATCTAATAATTCTATTTGAAATCTTTTCATAAATATTGTAGAATCTTTTCTTTTAGCTTCAATTCCTTTTGTTTCTACTTTTATTTTCCCACTTTCTAATTTTTTCCATCCCTTATATCTACACATCGCTAATAAAATTAAGGTTTCATATCTCCCCTCAAAGTCAAAACTAATAGAGGATGATTTTCCAAATCTTTCTTGAGACCATTTTTGTATTAATTCATTTAACAAACCAGAAATATCTTGCCCTTTATCTCTACAAATTACTCCATCAGTATCTAAATATAAAATAGCATAACCTCTTTTCTTTAATTCATCTTCTACATAGTGAAGCACATCCCGAACCGTAGAAGTAATCATAGACGCAATACGAGAGTCATAGCATCTGAAGTGTTCATTTCCAATAACGCCCCACGCCGATAAAACCAACGCCTTCATTGCATCATATTTTTTCTCAATACTTTTGTATTCTGGAAGTTCAGGATTAGTCTCATTTTTTAATTTCTTTAATACATTTTTTTCAGTCAAAAGTTTTTTAGAAATAGAAGGTAATAAAGCATTGTTATCTTGCTTTATTAAATAGGTATTTGTAATTTTTTGTGTTTCTCTATCTTTTACATTTACCGAAATAGTATTATTAGATTCTTTAGTTATATTAGCAGTGTCTAAATTCAAGTCTATTATAGTGTTCAGATATGCTCCTGAAAGGTCATATGCCCCCACCCCCTCAAATCTGCCTTTCTCAAATATTTCCCTGTAAGCTCCTTCAAATTTTTCTTTCTTTTTTCCTTCTTCTTTTACAGGTCTCATAGGAAGCACAACATGTTTATGTTTAGCTTCTTCTAATAGAAGCATGTCTATTGCTCTTGAATTATAGATGAAGTCTTCCCAATCTACTTTAGTAAAAATTCTTATTTCATTATAATGATTTATTATGTTATGTTTTTCATCTATTTTAATCATCCCTCTAACATCGTCAATATTTCTTAATCTTACATCATCTGTTAATTTAGAAAAATCTACTTTAGAGTATGTTTTACCTACACCAAATTCATGCTTTAATACATTATCTAAAGAATAATCAGCTAATCCTTTAAAAATAATCTTATATAAAACCATATAATCTACTATAGAAATACCAGCAGGGTAAATAACATCTCTTCCACCATATCTAACATGACCTTGATAACCTATTTTCTCAGCAAAGTCGGGAATTCTGTTAAACATATATGAATAATCAAACTTAACCAAATTCCAACCAGTCATTATATCAAATTGTTCTGCCTTCATATATTTAACAAAATCATCTAACATTTCAAATTCAGATTTATAATTAGGAAGATAAAAAGTTTTAATCTTACGAGTAAAAGAATTCCCTACACTAATACATGAAATAGGATATTCTGCTAAATTAGGGTCAGGAAATACATCTGATTGAACTTCCATATCTAACCAAGCAATTTTTATTGGGCATTTCTCTATTTTGTCTATTTTATCAATCATATATTTTTTAGTAAATTGTATATCGCTTTCCCAAGAATTAGGACTTCTCATTTTTCTAATATCTGCTGGGTTGCTCACAAAAAGTTTTCTTAGAGCTTCGCCTGTATAAGATTTAAATTTTCCATTTTGGTCAAATTCATAGTAGTAAGGAAAGAAAGTATTATCTTCTATAATAGATAACTTACCATTCTTATCTCTACAGAATAAAAATATCTTTCTCTTTGAATTAAATATGTTAATTATAGATTTATTCATAATTTATTATTTTTCCTTCTTCTAATTCTTCCATCTTTATAAGTTCCATTGTTCTATATATATCTCCTATTCCAACACATTCGTTATCACAAAAAGAGAACTCTGCTCCTTTTATTCCTATTTCTTTTTCTATCTTTTCTTCTAAATCTAATATTCCTCTAGAAAATTTAGCACTTAAAAGACGATATTCTTTCCAATAAGGTTGTAATTGTTTAATTAATTTTTTGTTTTTTTAATTTTATATGCCATAATTTATCTCCTGTGTTGGTGGTGTAAAGTTAGATGTCCATCTAAGTTCTTTATAAAATTTAAATTCCTTTATCCATATATAACGAGCAGTTTTAACCCATCTTTTTACTAATATAAACTGTAATTGTTTTGTTATATCTCCATAATATCTCATAATTCTAACATTCCTTTCTCTCTTAATTCGTTTTCTGTCATCTCTATTCCATTATAATATCTCCCACCTTGTTTTGTGCGAATAATATCGTCTGGATTTATAATTCCTTTTTTTACGCTTGCAATTTCTATCATAATAGAATCTTCTATTACATTAAATCTATGAATAAGTGGTGGTTTTACTGTAAAGCTATCCATCATAAGATTTAAAACTTTGTTTCCAAATTCAGTTTCAATTACAACTTTTCCTGAAATTAAAATAAAAGTATTATCTTTGTAAACATGTCTGTGCTTAGAACAAAAAGTTCCTTTTTTAAGAAGAAGCACATCCATTTCATTTTTTTCATCTAATAAAATACGATGCCTTTCACCCCAAATTTTAAATACATTGTTTAGCATTTTTATCCTTTAGTTAGTTTGTTGCATTTCTGCTGTCATATGCTTTAAAAGACTCTGTAAGCTACCTATACTTTTTTCACATGCTTCTTTATAACCCAAAATTAAATTTCTAACACGCCTATAAGAAGCTACTTTGCCACTTGCTAATTGTTTTCCTTGTCCATCTTGAAATTTTTTACCTTCGTTTTCAGTATCTATTCTTAATTTACAATATGCTCTAATTTCTCTATTTTTCTTTTCTGTTTCAGCAATAGCTAATACAGTCCTTAAATTTGAAAACGTGCCTGTTAATTCAATAAGTGCTTTCTTCGCTTCTTCAGGATTATTAGTAATATTTTGTTTCATAATATTAGCATAATAATCTACTTTTTCAAAATCATTTTGACATTCTTTTAATACTTCATCTAATTTAGCTTCATCTTCAAATAATTTTTCAATTTTAAGTATACGCATTGTTATTCTCCTTTATATTCTTTAATAGGTAAATTTATTGTAGTGGTTATAGTTTCTAATATTGAAAGGTCAAAATACCATCTCTTTTTACATTTTTCACATTCAAAAGGAGCATGTCTATTAGCATCATGAGCTACTTCTATAGGAACTTTATCAGGAGAATGAGTTTCTAAACAACAAGAACCGCTTTTAGATTGTGCATCCATTTTATTACCGCAATTCGGACATTTAAAATAAATACTATCATACATTCCCATAATTATTCCTCCTTTAATTGCTTGTTGAAATATTGTTTAGTTAATTGTGCTGTTCTTTTTCCTATAGCTCCACTTACCGCTTTACTCCATTCTATCTCTCCTTTACCTTCTCTCTTTATATCTTCTACCATAGCAACTATAATTTCCCTCATTTTTTCCATACAAGGCTTATCTATTTTATCTAATACATGAGATAATCTCATTAAAGTTACCCATTCTTCTGCTATTTCTTTTGCTTGTGTCAAAATTTTTTGTTTTTCAGGAGACATTACTTTTCTTTTAGTTTTAGTTTCTTTAAATTCTTCATTTTTATGTTTTGCTATTATTCTTTCTCCATTATTCTTTTTTACTTCTATTAAAGGTCTTAACACTATACCTTCTCTTATTTTATTCTCTTCTAGTCCATTTCTTTGTGCTTGTGTTGATGTTTTTATTCGTTCTCCATCTATAGCAATTATATCAGTAGATATTTGAGTATAATCTACAAATTCTAATCCTAAATTCAATGCTATTTTTTCTGCATCAGGAACAGTTAACCAACTATAACCTATTTTAACATCAAATACTATAAATTTTAATTCTTTACCATAAGTTTCACTCATTCCTTGTAATTTACCACCATAAGCTTCCCCATAAACAATAATATTATCAAGATTTAATTCTTCAAATTTTTTAATTAATTCTTCTTTATTAAATAATTTACAAAAAGTTTCATGTTTAGACCCACCTGAAAAGAAAGTTAAGGCTTTATCTTTATAGGATATATGAGCAGATGTGCCATGTATTTTCTCCATAGCGTAACATTCTTTGAACATTAGAATTTCTTGATTTTTATAAAGATTGTCTATATGTAAATAACCCATACATTCTCCTTATTTATCAAACCTAATGGACTTGCCAATTGGAAATCGAGGAATACCAATTGACGAGAGGTTTTGGTATTTTATGGTCAAAGGTTTTCCTATATATTCTTCAGGATGATTAAATAAATGTTTTAAATATGAAGTTTTACCCATCATCTTTGCTTTCACTGTTCCTTCTTTATTGCCAAATTTAATTTCTTTACCACCTATATCTTGCAGAATTCTATTGGCTTCTATTTTACACACAAACGCCCCAACATGCCCAAGTAATATACCTTTTCCTTCTTCTGCTCCAATAATAATAAATTCTTCTTCCAAGAAGTTTTTATATTTTAAAAGATTATAACTTCTTTTTTGTTCATAAGACATGTTTGTATTTCTAAACATAATACCTTCATAACCTTTTTCTATAAAAATTTTATAATAAGACATAGCTTCTTCAAAGCTTTTTACTTCAATAGTAGATACTTCAACTATACTACATTTTCCTATGATATGCCTTCCTTTTTCAAATTTTAATTTTCTTTCTTTATAGCTATCTTTTTCTAGTAAGCCACCTATTCTTGGAAAATCATAAATATGGTATTTAATTTGTTCTACTATTTCAGGTTTTAAATTTTTATTAGCTCTTATTGCTCCTGTAAATGTATTAAAATCTCCACCATGCTTATATAATTCACCATCTAATATATCACCAATATTCATGACAGAAATTAAATCTTTTACTATATGATTCATTGTAATTATTTCTTTACCAGAACGAAACCAAAGTTTAACTCCTTCTTCGGTTTTAGTAGCTATACATCTTAATCCATCTAATTTAGGTTGCACATAACAAGGATATTTCAAATACTTATGAGCATGTTTATTCCATGAATGTGCGAGCATAGGCAAATAACCGCCTTGATTAGCTATCTTACCTTTACTTTTACAATCTTCTATAGTTAAATGATAATCTTTCTTATGTTTCTTATCCCATTTAGATTGAGCTTCTGCATCTGCTTGTTGTGCTGGAGAAGTTTCGTTTGCTCTACCTATATTTTTACCCTTAGATATTGTTTCTTCATAGCGTTGTTTCTTACCATCTACCTGTCCTTGAATGACGATAATGGCATTATCTTCTGTGGATATACACCATTCCTGCACTTTTTTTGTGGAAGTTAATTTATATAATATAGGTAGTTTCATAATTATATTCTCCTGATAAATTCTTCAAAAGTTTGTTCTTTTCTACAACTTGAACACCACCTAAATAAATTAGGCTCTGAAGGTATTCTTAATTTTTTACCATTTGGATAAGAATTTTCCCACCATTCATGTAATCCTAAAATACAAAACAATTTATCTAATATATTCATAATTATCCTTTAATAACTCCTAATGGAGTAAGTTCAACAACTATTTCTACAAGGTCTGATTGATTAGACATAACGGTTTGAATGTTCTTATATGCTCCACTGGATTCATCTAAATCTTTTGCATGTCTAATTCCATGCACTATTCCTTGCTCATCCATCTTTCTTATTTCATCTTCTAAATTAAGATTTTTTATTGCACCTGTTCTGCTCATTGTTCTCCCTGCTCCATGACTACAAGAATTAAAACTTTCAGGATTACCTAATCCTTTAACAATATAGCTTTTAGTGCCTTGTGAGCCAGGTATAATGCCTATTTGTCCTTCTCTTGCAGAGGTAGCCCCTTTTCTATGCACCATTACGTTAGACCCAAAATGATGTTCCATAGTAGCATAATTATGAGCAATATTTATCATTGGTTCAAAAGTAATATCTGTCGCAAAAAATACTTCTTTAAATGTTTCTATTGCTCTATCCATTATTAATTTTCTATTAGCTAATGCAAATTCTACGCAGTAGTTCATTTCTGTTAGATAATCTTGACCTTCTCTACTATCTATAGGTAAGAAAGCTAAATCGCTTTTTTTAGGAATAGAAGTATACCATTTTTCATTTAATTTTTTGGCTATATCATTATAATGGCGAGCTACTTTATATCCTAAATTTCTACTACCAGAATGTATCATTATCCAAATATATCCATCAGAACCTTTTTGGATTTCTATAAAATGATTACCACCACCCAAAGTGCCTATTTGTTTTAATGCACTTCCTGATTCTTGATAGGTTATTTTACCTAACTTTGGATAGGGTAATAAGTTTGCATCTTGTCTTTTACCATGATGACTAAAACCTACAGGAACTATACTTCTTATTCCACCATGATAATCTTTTGAACCACCAAATAATATTTTAATTTGATACTGACTTATAGATTTTAAAGAAGTTCTTACCGCACACATACCGCATCCAATATCTACCCCAACTGCATTGGGAATTACAACTCCCTTAGTAGCTAATACTCCACCAATAGGCATACCATAACCTTGATGTGAATCAGGCATAATAGCTATATGTTTAAATGCAAATGGAAGATTAGCTAAATTTTTAGCTTGAGCCAATGCACCATCTTCAATATTTTCAAGCCATAATTTAATAGGTATATTTTCAGTGGATATTACTTTCATTATCTAACCCCCAAACTTAGTTTTATTCTCTGTTTTACAAATTTCTAATCTTAATATATTTCCTGGTTTATCTCTCTTTAATTCTTCCTCATATATTGGGCATTTCTTATAACTTGAATCAATAAAAGGACAACCTTCACAGTAATCATTATTTTCTACTGACATGTAATAACCACCCCTTTCTATTATTAAAGAACTATTAATTACTTTTAGATTTAAGATGATTACAAGAATGACAAATAAATCTTGCTTCTGTTCTTGTTACTTTATTTTCTCCTGTGCCTGTAACAGCTAAATCTACTATTATAACTGTTCCTTCTTTTTCTTGATGACAGCAATAACATTCTTTTTTTATTTTTACTGAAGCATAATTATTATCCATTATCATTCTCCTTTTTTAATTGAATCACTAATCTATTCCAATCCTCATTAGCTTGTTCTTGTTTTATTAATTTAAGTAATTTTCTATTAAGTTGCCCATAAATTTTCTCTAACTTCCAAAGATAATAACTAACATCAGGATTAGTTTTATATAAGTTTTCTAATATTTTAATACCATTGCCTATTTTTTTATAAGCATCATTGAGTTTAAGAATTTTATTTTTCATTATTTAATCCTTATTAAATTTTAAAACTTTATTTTTTACCTTATTAAAATCTTTAAGTTCATGTTCCCAGATGATTAAAGTTTTGTAACCATATTTTTTATAAGCAATTAGTCTTCTTTTATCTCTTTTCTTATAATCTGGTTTATTATGCCAATAATCACCATACATCTCAATAATCTTCTTTTGTCCGTTACAGTTTATAAAGTCAGGACAAAACCATTTATTACAAATTTCCAATTACCTACAAATTTATATTCATTAGGTAATAACTTTTGAAGCAGTTTATTCAATAATTTTTCAGGTTTATTTGGATTTTTTCTTATTAATCCTAATTTTAATTTTCTAATCATTTCACATTTTTTACATCTTATAGATTTATAATAACCCAATATTTTACCGCAGTCTATACAATAAACTTCTTTTAAACTCTGACCATTTTTAAATGCTGGATTATGTTCTCCTGTATTAGCACATGAATAACATCGTTTAGCATGAAATTCTGATAATTCTTTACCACAATCAATACAGCTTTTACCTTTCCCCTTACCACCTTTCCAATTTGGAGAATTTTTGCCGATTTTACCGAACATTGGGTTACCTTTGCCTTTTATAGTTTTTAAATAACATTGTTGACATTTTTTAGTTTTCCAATTACTAACTAATTTACCACAATCTATACAATAATATTTCTTTAAGGTTCTGCCATCTTTAAATTGAGCATTGGTTTTTCCTAAATTTCTACTTATACTTAATTGACAATTTCGTTTATTTCTTCTTTTTATATTATATTTGTTTAATCTACGATAAATAACAGAAACACTGCATTTTATTATATTAGCAATTTGTTGTGCAGATTTCTTATTATTATTTATATATTCTCTTTTTAGAAATTTTTTGGTTATATAAAATTTTTTCATTATTTAACGAAGCCTCTTCCATACTTCCTCTGAAATTGCTTCCCAATCCTTATCTTCTATTTTTTTTATAAAATTATCTTTTCCCACTGCTTTAATTTTACCAAATTGATAGGTCTTACCTGCAAAATCTATAATAGAATATTTAATTCCTGCAAATACTAAATTCTTTTTATTGTTTACTGTTCCATCTTTAAAATAAAAATCTAACACTGCTCTACGATGTGCTTTACCTAATTTATTTTTCTTTCCATATAAAGTAAGTTCCATACCTACTCTTTCAAATTTTTTCTCTGTTTCTTTAATTTTATTTTCAATAGCTTTCCCAGCTCTAAATTCAATCCGAGTATCATACATAAACTTTAAAGCTTTGCCACAAGGAGTATCTTCAGGATTACCATAAATAACATTCATTTTCATTCTTATCTGATTAATAAATATCATAGTAGTAGTTTTATGAGTCATTATTTGATATAATTTTCTACAAAATTGAGAATATGCTTTTGCTTGTAATCCTCTTGTTTGTTCATGCATTGTTTTCTCTGCTTCTGCTTCAGGGATTAAACTGGCAACACTATCCACTACAATTAAATCTGCTTGATTTAATATACCTAAAATAGTTTCAGTAGCATCTTCTACAGATTCAGGGTAAGCCAATAATAATTTAGAAGTATCTACTCCTAATTTTTTAGCCCAATCTCCATGAAAACTTTCAGATACAACCCATACACAAGTTTTACCTAATTCTTGAAATTTCTTTACTACTTTTAACGCAAAAGTAGTTTTACCACTTGATTCGTTTCCATAAAATTCTAATTTATGTCCACCCTCACATAATTTAATCCCATCAATTACATAATCTAAGGCATAGATTCCTGTTCTTATAGTTTCTACTTCTTTTTGTGTAGATGCTCGTTTCAATCCGAAATTCTTTTCTAAATCTTTTAATTTTTTATCTAAGTCTTTATTCATTATTTTCTCCTTATTTCTTTTAATTTTTTTAATATACTACTTAAAGAAGCTCCCCAAAGTGCTAAATGATTTGCATATTGCATCATTTGTTTTCTTTGTTCTTTTGGAAATTTTTTAATCTCTTTTCTAAGTTCTTTATAATCATCCACAATTACACAACGAAGTAAAGTTAACTGCCTTTCAGTTTTTACATAATCAGCTAAACATTTTTTAATAAAACTAAACATTATTTATTACCTCCTGAAGTCGGAACTAAACTCAAAATAACAATTATCCAACCTATAACCATTAAAGGTTGTCCTATAAATTCTTTAAAATAAAGTTGTAACATAATCATAATCGATAAACGAGGAGCAAAAATAAACCCTATTCCATACCAAATCCAATGAAAATCAGTTATGTAATTCATTTTTATTCCTCCTCAACCAATCCACAAATTGCCAATACCACAGAATCACTAATATCGTCATCTGTAATTTTAGTTAATAATAATCCATTTATATAATTCATTATTTCTTTTTTTAAATATTTTCCTTTAATTCCTTTTCCACTTTTCTTAAATCCTATTCTACTTCTTGCTGTAGTAGGCATAACAAACACAGTTTCTTTAGATATATCTTTAAAATTAGTATAAATTAAAACTCCAAATCTACTTAATGCTTTAAGGGTATTAACATTACGAAGAAAAAAGCAATCCTCAATAATATTTTTATCTATTTTATATTGTTTACTTATTTTATTTTTAAAATTCTGTAATTGTGAAATAAAGAGGTCTATACTATCTAGCAGTTTTATATTTTTAGGAACAGAAATCTTTAAAGTTTGTTCTAAAATTAAACTATTATTAGTAGTTCTAATTACAGCAACTCCAGTCTCCCTCATTGCTACATCCCAACCTATAACAATAACATTTCTCTTTAAATTTTTACCTATCCAAGTTTCTATAGTAGATAAAGCTATTTTTTTAATATAGTTTTTAGCCATTATTTCTCTTCCTTATTATTTTTCTCCTGTTCAATTTCATCTATTCGTTTTAATTCTTTGCTCTCCCAATTATATTGACAAGGAATTTCATATGTTTTTGTCTTTAATTTAGGTTCTCTTATTACATCTATTATAAATTTTCCATACTCACCATCTCCCTCATTATCGTAGATATATCGAGTAGATAAAGATGGAAATTGAGAAACCATATTTGGTGCAAACCATTCATTGTTTTGTCCTTTACTTCCTTTTAATTGCATAAACACTATTAAAATACCATTTGATTTATATAATTGCTCCATAAAATGCATAAATATTTTATCTGTTTCTGCAAAATTAGTAGGGCAGAGCCAATCTATAATAGTTATAGCATCTTTTTCTAACTCTATTTTAGTAGGGTCTATTTGAAAATCCCAATAAAAATCCCCTTCTTTTAAACCTAATTGCATAGCTATTTTTGCAAAACGATTACCTGTTTCTAATGATACATAATAAGGCTTTTTTCCTTGTGCAACCAACTGCTGAATAATATTGATTGCTATATGCGATTTTCCTTTCTTATTTTTACTTCCTATTAAAAGCAAATCTCCAAAATTAAAATTAGCAACATCATAAAAATAAGGCATTTTAAAATCTATTACTTTTCCTGTTTCTAATAGAGTTTCTTTCCACTCAGCTTTTTTTAATATACTATATTTTGACCCTTTTTTTAATATATAACCCTCTCTTACTAAATATTGTAATGCTTTATCTACTCTTTTTTTATCTTCTCCTCTATTAGTGCCTACAATGGTCATTGCCATTTCTGTTCTACTCATTTCATCTGTTTCTTTTAAATGTTCCAAGATTTTATGGGCTAATTCTTGTTCATCAAATTGGGAATAATAACTAAGTTCGTTTAACATAGCTGTAATATTTTTACTTGGCATTGGGTCTTCTAAAAGATGCTTGTTTAAAACATGTAATACATATCCTGTATTTTTAATATTTAATTGTTTTCTTAATATTCCACCTAATTTAATAAAGGAAGAATTACAACAGCCTTCTAAATTATTATTTTTTAAAGCAAAG
>Ga0222667_1000639_pt1 | contig 14399 bp, 16 predicted proteins | sample AntAcemetagen657_FD_179854 | JGI IMG/M metagenome (GOLD analysis project Ga0222667, IMG submission 179854) | Saline water microbial communities from Ace Lake, Antarctica - #657 | ecosystem: Environmental > Aquatic > Non-marine Saline and Alkaline > Saline | place: Antarctica: Ace Lake... | reverse complement strand
TTGTTAATCTTTATTCGTGCTTTTGCTTCTTTATTGTTCATAATTAAATTTTATTAAATGCCTTTTTTATCACTCCAGTCATTAACTTCCTGCGTTCTTGTAAAAATTCATCATATTTAAGCTCATAAAAATTTTCCGGTATTGCATGTTGATTAAGCATTTCTTTTATCTCACTTTCATTAAAGCGTTTTTGTATCATTGCAAAATATTCGCTTGGCTTGTCATCACTTATTTCAATATTGTCCTCAAACTCTAAAAACGTTAAATTTGCAATTTGGTTAATTTTTGATTTATCATTATTCTTATCAAATCCATACTTTGAAATAAGAAAATTTCTTGGGAAAATATGATGTTTTTCAAGTCTCTTTTTCCTTATTTTAAGCGAAGGATCATAAAGATCACCAACAAGTTTACGCGAAAACAAAACAGAATAACCCAGCTTATTAAGAGCGGCATAAAATGCATTAGCTTCAGGACTTCGAGCCGAAGAAGTCTCCATTTGCCCAACAAGCATAATATCCCAAAAATCATTTGTAAGATTTTCGCTTATTATTTTTTCAAGGCCATTTACAAAATCATCTGTGCTTAATTCTTTTATTTTGTTTAAATCTTTTTCAAAAGTTGTCTCTGGCGAAGATGAATATCTTCCAGTAAGCGAAGACATTACAAACCACTGACCAATAACTCTTTGTAATTCATGACCTTTGGTATCAAAATTTTCTTTACCTATAAGATAAAGAATATAGCTGTATAAAACAGCACTTTTAGAAGATATAAGTTCTTCATCCTTATATCCACCACCAATTAAAATTTTCAAAAAACTTTGCCAATTTGTGTTGTCTAGCACTTTAGGCAAGTCACTTTTTAATTTTTCAAATTGTAAAGTTCGTAACTCTTCAGAAAATTCGCCGGTTTGCATATCTCTCCCCCGAATAACTGAATAAATATCTTTCATTTTTGCTCGACGAAATGTAAGCCCAACCAATACCCGAAGCATGTCATCTGGATCTGGCTTAATTAAATAATTAAACGAAGAAAAACGAGTTTCTTTTTCTGGAACTTTTCGAGAATCAATACAAAATTGCTCAATTTCTTTTCTGCCCTCTTCCCAATAAACAGAAAGTAGCGTAAGAATAAAATCAGCTTGTGTTAAAGACACGCCAGCACTATTTATACGCACAAAAATATCCGAAACAACCTCCTCTTCAAGATTTGGGGCAATCTCTAGAGCAGTAAGTGGATATTTATTTATATTTATAAGAGATTGAATATTTGTAGAAATACTTTTTTCTTCATCCTTTCCAATATCTCTTTTTTCTTTGAGTTGCAAAATAAAAGAGCTAATTATTGCGTAGTCACCATCACCAGACCAAAGAAAAGATATATCAGCAATATATTCAGGATCTCGTTCTGTTGCTACATTACCTACTTTAAATGTTGCATCGATCGGTTTAAAAGCAATTGTAATTTTCTTCTTTTCATAATCAGGAGTTAATATTTCTTTATTTTTCATTACTGCAAAAAGTGCGGTTAATCTTTGTTGACCATCAATAATTAAATATTTCGGCATCTTTCTTTTTTTTTCTTCAAAGCCAATATTTTTATAATCAATCCTATTGGCATTTTCCCAAAAAAGCAGATACCCAATAGGATAACCGCGATAAATAGAATCAAACAATTCACGAACTTTTTTTATTTTCTTATACCAAACAAACGGTCGCTGGATATCAGGAAGGGCAATATCACCAATCTCAATATCCTCAATCAATCTACCAATAGTATAATCTGTTGTTTTAAAAACCTGTGCCATATTCTTTTTAATTATACCCTAACCCTACACCAAATTTCCCCAAAAATCAACCCAAAAACGCCCATGTATCACGAGCACTTAGAGGAATGACTATTTTGCTAACTTTGTTCTAAAACGAGTATTCTTGTGACTATTGGTATAATCCCTAAATACCTCTCGCTGTGCCTTGTCTGTACCCATTGAATCCAAAGTTTCAACCTCAACAATAATTTTTTCGCCATTTTTAGTTGCCGTTACATCAGGCCGCTTATTCTGAATTGATTTTGGCTTATCATATCCAGAAATATCAGCTCGGACATTATATCCCAAACCCTCATAGCGTTTAGCAACATCTTGAACAGCATTATCATGCTTAGTGCTTTGCCGTTGTGTTCGTTTTGGCATAAATTTCAATATTAATAATTAATAATTTAATCCTTAAATTCATTATCCAACAAAATCTTCGCCACACCCCCAGAAACATCAAAAGGAGACGCAACCAAATCCGCAATATATCCATGAAGCATGGAAATATCTTGTATATCGTCTTCCGCAAGACCATGCGACTGGAGAATGCGAATCGCCTTCTCACGCTACGCTTTGAGTTTATCAAGCGGAACTAAAACATAACCAGCAAAAGTATTTGCTTGAGTTTCTATTAATCTATTATGCATTCTTAATTAACTCCACCAGCCGATCAATTTCTTCTTTGGTCGGCTTCTTATTGCGTAATGTGCGGAAAAACGCAGGCATAAGTTGAATAGCATTGTTATCCATCATCATATCACTGGGAATAATACCCTGCGCAATCTGCGCCTGGTCAATGAACTCATTAAACTGTTTATCTTTTTGAGAAAGCCCTAGCGCTTTTGCCCATTTAGCAAGTGTCTGCTTATCAGACGGCGGAGCGATACGTCCGCGCTCAACCTTGCTCCAGTTGCTCGCGTCATATCCGGTTAATTTGCACACCTCTCTCAAACTTAACTCTTTTTTAATCCGCAATTCTTTTAGTACCTTGCCGAATTGCAGCATTCGTTTATTCATACTTCATTATATTCTGTTTATTTATTTTAATATTGCCTTTAATATGATCCGACCAGACATCATATTAATTATATAGCTTATATTCTTTAAAGTTGTTAAGAAACTTTTCAGAAATGTGTAGTAAAAGTATACCACACCTACTGTGGTAAATCAATACCACACTTGTGGATATCTTAAATCAACCCGCCGACGCTCTGGGTACAGAGCTATGGCGGGCAAGCCGTTAAAAACCATCACTCTAAATTTTATTTAACCTCTATCCTCTCAACCTCAACATTAGGAATACAAGTTCCATCATCATAAAAACCACAATCATCAAAAACATGCTTGCCAGTCACTACAAATATTTCATCATCAGTAAGATTATCCGCGTCAATATCGCCGAATTCTTTCAGCATCCATATTGCCCATTCGCCTTTGTGCTCATCTGCGCTTGGAAAAATTTCTGGTATGCCCCAAAACCAATTGCGCAAATCCAAATTATCTGTGCTGTTCTCATCATCTAAAAAACAAAGCTTGATACCATCTATCTGGCTTAAGCCGCAAAACACACCTTCAAATTGCACAATTTCGCCCTTAAGCTCATCGCGCGCGGGAATCAAAACATCATTGACTGGCAAGCTTGGCGCTTGGTTGCTGCTGTTATTATCCTCACAGCCCGCACCGAATAAAACCAATGCAGCTATGCAAATAAAAATGATTTTTTTCATAACTAGCATTTATACTACTCTTTACATCTCAATAAATCAAACCTAAATAATCGGCTAAACCTAAGCTTAGCCGATTAAATTATAATAGTTTTTATTGCTCTATAGTAAAATCTTTGAATCCTTTTACATCATCACTCCACCCAACTTTAACATCCATAACTTTGGCATAAGACGAACCGCTTCGACACCATACTATTAACTCCTTCAATGATTCTTCTTTTCCTTCTGCTTCAATAAAAACAGAGCCATCTGTCTCGTTGCGGACAAAACCAACAAGACCAAGTTTTTGCGACAACTCTTGTATGTAGTATCTGAAAAATAACATGTCGCAAACAAAAAATAAAAATAGAAGTTTATGTTTTGCAGTGCGAGAGGATCTCACGAATCACGCTAGAGCGTGAGTGACGGGATCCTCTCACCCTGCGAAGCCTTTCCGCTGATTTATTTTATTCGTTTACAAAGCTTATTGCCCTATTTAGATATATTTAGGGTTCGGGATGACAGCTAAAATCCAAGCTCTTTCTCTATACCCTGCAAAGCCTCAATCACAAAAGCAATATGCTCGTCCTTATCAATACCCAATTCCTCGATGCCTTGCTCAATTTCTTCGCGATTAACCTTTGAAGCGAATGATTTTATTTTTAATTTCTTTTTAACTGACTTTGGCTTCATTCCTTGTAAATTTTCTGGACGAACCTTTGCACAAGCAACAATAAATCCACAAAGCTCATCAACAGCAAATAAACATTTTGCCATCTGTGTTTCGCGCGCAACTCCTGAATATACAGCATGCCCAAGAATTGCATCAATCATATCTTTTGGATAGTCAGCTTCTTTTAAAATTTCCACTCCTTTAAATGGATGCTCGTCGGGAAATTTTTCATAATCAAAATCATGTAGTAAACCACACACCTGCCATTGCTCTTCGTTTTCATTATACTTTTTAGCATAAGCACGCATAGCAGAACTCACAGCCTTACAGTGATTTTTTAAAGATTCTGATTCAACGTATTTATTTAATAATTCCAATGCGTTATTTTTAGTTATATTCATATAATTTAAATTAAACAATTAGCCCACCGTCGCTAAAGCTATGGTGGGCTAATTTGAGGACTCTTCTATGTCTAGAGACATCATGCATCTCCTTTCCTCTTAACCGTCTACAACGAGACGGTGAGCTTTTTGCAATAGGATTCCCCTGAAATTTATTAGGCTCAACATATTTACACCTTAAAGCGAGAAAATTCCTGCTATGGGCTGTAAAAAATGTCATTAGGGAAAGACCTGTGGTATCCGCAATATTTACCCAAGGGTAAATACGATTAGGATTCCTGAAAGGTATAGGTTGTCGAAAACCTATCAGCAAAAAGCTTATATATATTATAGCTCTAAAATAACCCAAATTCAATGATAAATTCTTTTGCTTATATTAGCTATTCACTACTCTAGTTATCAACAAATTGTGCACTAAAAAAGCACCCAATTAATACTAGATGCTTTTAGCTAAATTACTAAATCAAAGATGGTAGAAAAAACAAAAGTAAACCAAGAATACCCACAAACAGAACTATATTGATTATTGTAAAAATATTATTAAGCTTGGCGATTTTTTCTTTTGACATACAAGATTAGTCTCTATCTTCAAAAACCATTACTTCATCTATTCTTTTGTATTCAAATAACTCATCTTTATCAAAAAATCTTTTTAATTCAATTTTTGCTGTCTCTATACCATCGGATGTGTGAACTAAATTATTCTGAACTGAAATTGCTAAATCACCACGAATAGTTCCTGCGTCAGCTGCTGCTCCCTTAGTATCCCCAGTAAGCAAACGCACACTTTCTATTGCGTCTTGACCCTCTACTGCCATTATAACAACAGGCGAAGCCTTCATAAATTTTTTAAGACTTTCAAAAAAAGGCTTATCTTTATGGTGGGCATAATGTTCATCTAACTTAACATCATCAAGAACTGACATTTTTAATCCAATGATTTTCAATCCTTTATATTCAAATCGACTAATAATATCTCCAATTAAATTTCGATGTAATGCGTCGGGCTTCATTATTACTATAGTTCTCTCTGGTGTGCTCATATATTAATATATTAATTACTTATTTATCGCTGATTTAATTTTTTCTAAAACTTGAGAAGGAGTAAAATTTGCCTTAATAAGATAATCTGTTGCTCCTAATTTTTTACCCTTTTCCATATCTTCGTCTTGTCCTAAATTAGTAAGCATAAATACTGGGACATCTTTGTATTTATCAATTTCACGCAACGCTTTCAAAACAGCAAAGCCATCTAATTTGGGCATTATAATATCAACTAATACGATATCAAATTTGCCTTGTTTTGCTTTTTCAAGACCTTCCTCTCCATTTAGGGCTGTTTCAATTTCAAAACCCTCTTTTTTGAATTTTGTACTATACATTGAGGCAAGCATTTCCTCGTCCTCAATTAGCAAAATTTTTAGTTTTGTGTCTGTCATAATAAGGATATTGTACCAAATTTTACGAAATAATCAAGACCTACTTTAATTCCACAAATTCCCCATCACTTACAAATCCAATATCCCCTATTTCGTCAGTTCTAAAAATTGTGACGCCTCTATCTATCAAATTCTTTAGCACTCTAAAAGAAGGATGACCAAATTTATTATCTCTACCACATGAAATAATTGCAACTTCTGGCACTACTGTGTCTAAAAATAGTTCTCCAGAAGAAGACTTGCTTCCATGATGTCCTGCTTTTAAAATTTCGGATTCTAGATATACGCCAAATATCTCAACTAGCTCATCTTCGGTTTCTATATGGGCATCCCCAGTAAACATATAATCCACTTGTCCATCAGAAAACTTTGCCACAATAGATGCTAAATTATTGTCATCAATATCTTTACCTACAAAATCTTTGTTTGGATAGATAATATCCATAATAGCTCCATCGCCAAAATCATATATTTGCCTGGATGATATATATCGCACAGGTATTTGTTTGTCTTTTACAACTTTCCACATTTCCTCATATATTGAACTATTGTGAACTACTCCAGGATCGAGTAAAAGATCGACATTATACCGCTCAAGAACTGATACTAAACCACCAATGTGGTCGGCATCGGGATGAGTGGCTATAACCATATCTAGCTTTCTATCAAAAAAAGATAAATTACGTCCCAAACGATCCAAGACTTTATTGTCTTTTCCTCCATCTATAAGAATATTCTGCCCATATTTTGTTTTAATTAAAATGCTATCTCCTTGCCCAATATCTAAAAAAATAACTTCTGTCTGGCTTGCTCGGGCTTGAATTCCAAAAAACATAATCACTGTCAAAATCAATGAAATAAAAGTCACGCCCGCAATAAGTATTATTATTTGTTTTAAATGTTTTAAAATCATGCAATTTTTATCTTTTTATTATACATCCACACTCCCCACCAAATAACCACATACATTGCAACCATCAAAATCCAATGAAACCCTCCTAATTCAATAGATGCGAATTTCAAGGAAGATAATATCTCTGCAATTTTAATCATGTATTCTAAAAATAACCACGCTGGCCATACTATTATCTGACCAATTGTAATAGATACCATTCCTACTACCCCTGCTAAGAATCCAAGAGCCATTGTAATAGGAATAGCTGGCAAGATAAGAATATTTGCTAATGGCGCGACAATTGATAATCGTCCAAATTGATACAAAATTAATGGCGTAGTTGTAATAATTGCAGACAAAGTTGTAACCAAGGCCTCTTTAACTCCAAATAATTCTGGAAGATGTTTTGTGTAGTTTTGAAATATTGGATTAATATACACCAATCCTACTGTTGCTAAAAAAGATAACTGAAACCCAGCATCAAACATTAAAATCTTTGGATTAAAAAGAAGCATAACAAATGCTGTAAACACCAAAGCATTTGTTGCTCTTGATGCGCGCCCTAGCTGGCGCGCCAATAAAACAAAAATTCCCATAACTCCAGCTCGAACCACGGACGCTGTTGCGCCTGTCATAATTACAAATATGACAATTCCAGAACTAATCCACCAGAATGCACGCTTTTTGTGCACACCAAGCATCTGCAAAAATCCAATTATAACTGCTGCTATGATTGTAATATTTGATCCTGAAATTGCAATAATATGAGTTGTTCCTGTCCGATTAAATGCTTCTAAAAGATACTCTGGAATCCCTCTGCGTGCGCCCACCAAAAGCCCAGCCAAAAATGCAGAATGCGGCTCTGAAATAATCTGATTGATTGTATCCATAAAATATGTTTTCACTACAAATATGCCTGCCATTACTGAATTTCCATGCCCTGATTCAATTTTTTTAATTTGACCTCTCCAACACACGCTATAAATATCATACCTAGCCAAATATTTATCATAAGCAAAATCCTCTATTTGCTCTGGCTGTTCTATGGCACACGAAATTTGGATTAGATCCCCATATTGATATTCTGGATATAAATTTGTTTTTACTAGCAGGCGACCGTGCGTTCGACACGTAGAGACGAGGCAATGCCTCGTCTCTACGTGTTGTATTTTCACGGTTAACTTCTGATGATCTAGCCGAACATCTGGCTCCATGGCAATCACGCCTTTGACAACAACATCTTGTCCATTATAATACGCAATGTGATTAGGATTCTCCAAATTTGGTTGAGCTAAAACCATGCGCCCAATTCCTAAAATAAAAAACAGCCCGCAAAGAGCTATTGATCTGTATTTATAATGCGACCAAAATATAATTAAAACAACTATATCTAAAAGCGTTAATCCATATACATATATAAAATTAATTTCAAAAGAAGACACCACGCCCACTCCCAAAACAAACGCAAGCAAGCACAATAAAAATATTTTTGATTGAGAAACCTCCATTTATTTATTGTACTACAAAAAAACAAAAATTACTTTTGTTTAAAAATCCATTTTATATATGATTCGCTAAAAGCATGAAGATCTCCATCAAGAACAGAACCCACATCAGAAGTTTCGATTCCAGTCCTATGGTCTTTAACCATTTTATATGGATGAAGAACATAAGAACGAATTTGTGAACCCCATTCGGCTGATTTAACATCCCCGCGAATTTTACGCTCTTTTTGTTCGCGATCCTCATCTTGCTTTTTAACTAAACGCGATTTAAGAATTTTCATTGCTGTTTGTTTGTTCTGCTGTTGAGATCTTTCATTCTGGCAAGTCGCAACAATTCCGCTTTCCTTATGAACAATACGAACAGCGCTATCAGTAGTATTTACAGATTGTCCTCCGTGCCCTGATGCGCGAAATACATCAACACGAATATCTTCGTCTTTAATATCAATGTCCTGAGTATCTCCTAAATCTGGAATTATATCTACAAGAGCAAAAGATGTATGGCGCATTTTTTCTGCATCAAACGGGGAAATTCTAACTAAACGATGTACCCCTGTCTCGCTTTTTAACCATCCATATGCTCTTTTACCTTGAACTTCAAAAGTAGAACTTTTAATTCCTGCTTCTTGGCCAGATTGCCTTTCAATAATGCGCGCCTTAAATCCATGCTTATTAGAATATTTCAAAAGCATTGCTTCTAACATTTCCGCCCAATCCTGCGCATCAGTTCCTCCTGCTCCTGCGCTAATTGATACAATAGCGCCTTTGTCGTCAAATTTGCCTTGGAAAAAAACAAAAAACTCAAGCATGCTAAACTCTTGCTTGAGTTGAATTAACTTTTGCTCTAATTCTTGCGTTAATTCTTTATCTGTTTCAATTGATAAATCTGTAACAATTTCTAAATTATTTTGAACTTGATTTTGAAGAGAAGACCATTTATCTATTTCTTCGGATAAATCAGAAAGTTTTTGTGTGAGTTCGGTTGCGCGAGCTTGGTTATTCCAAAGATTGGGATTCTGAATCTCTTTTTCTAATTCTATAATTTGTTCTTGTTTTTTATCCAAGTCAAAGAAACCTCACTGTCTCTGTGATTTTTTCAGAGAGCTCTTGAAATTGTTTAATAATGTCATTCATATTCTTAAAGATAACTATTCCCTTTCAACTAAGATAACTTCAACTTCTATTATATCACCTTTGTCATATATTTTTAACTTTACATTCTCGCCTGGTTTATATTTATTTAAAATATTTGATAAACCTTTTTCTTGTGTAATCTTTTCTCCATTAACTTCTAAAATAATATCATTTTCAACTAATCCAGAAATATCAGCAGGAGAACCAGGCACAACAGCTAAATCCGTCATTCTATTTCCACGAACAATTAAGGCCCCATAGTTAATATCTTTTATTCCATTGGCTTGGGCAATTTCTTCGTTGAGTAAAATATACCTGACTCCAATAAATGGACGAACAATTCTTCCGTACTCTTTAACACTATCTATTACACTTTTTACGCTGTTAATAGGGATAGCAAAACCAATAAGCTGGCCCTCTCGAGAAACTGCAGTATTAACCCCTATTACTTTTCCAAATAAATCTAAAAGTGGGCCACCAGAATTCCCTGGATTAATTGCTGCGTCTGTTTGTATTGCTTCTTCTATTACTTCGCTAAATCCAGCACTGTCGCCTGCTACAACTCTGCGGTTAATACCAGAAACAATTCCTTTTGTTACTGTGTTTTGATATTCTCCTAGAGAATTTCCAATTGCAATAACAGTTTGTCCTGCCTGCAATTCATCGGAATTACCTAAATCAAGAACAGGAAGGTTATCAGCCTCAATTTTTATAATAGCAATATCATTTAAATCATCGCGAGCCAAAACCTGAGCATCATATTTTGTTCCATCATTAAGCACAACAGTATATTCCGCGTTTTCTCTATCAACCACATGTCTATTTGTTACAATCATCCCATCTGTTGTTATTATAAATCCGCTTCCACCTCCAACTTCCTGTTTGCCACTTGGCGGAGATTGATAAGAAGGATTCCCAAAGAAAAAGAAATCATCAAAAGGCGAAAAAGGACCTGTTCTATTATATAATTCCGAAAGATCTTGAGTTACAATTATACTGACAACAGCAGGAGACGCCGATTTAACAGTATCTATTGTGGCAGAGCTTTCAACAATCATTTGCTCCTGTTTTTCAGCATTCTGATTTTGAACTTGATCTACTTGTAATGTTGTTGATAGTCCCAAACTATTTGCAATTTGAGGCCACAATGTATCTTGTGCCCAGCTTGAAGAAATAACACCAACAACGCCTCCGGTAATTCCACCTAAAACAATACTTATCACTATAACAGCAATAAACATCTGTTTTGATGATTTTGATAATTTATTTATGTCCATTTGTTTATTTCCCTAATAATTTATTTAAAAAACTGTTTCCTTCGATAACTGTTTGTCCTGTACCACTACCTAATAAATCAGAATATGTACTAAACGCACCACTAAGCAAAGGAGGAAGATAAAGTATTGCCAAAATAATAGGCCCAACAATTATAATTATTTTTACAATGCTCAATATTTGAGCAAAAAGAATATACTTGCGAGTTTTTTTTGTGTATTCATGAATCTCGCGAGTTAATTCAAGATTTTCTTTCATTAATCTTTCTATATTTGAATTTGGCGGCATCTTTGTTATTGTTTTTTGTGTTTTTATTTCTGACATAATATTGGTGCGATACTTTTTTAGAATTATTAAATATTTTGTCATCCCGAGCGAAACCCATGTACTCATGGGTGAAGCCGAGGGATCCCTTTTGAGACGGAAGGGATTCCTCCACTACACTGATGAGTACATCAGCTCCGGTCGGAATGACAAAATAATTTATTAGGATCGCTTTTTCTTTTTCTTTTTTCTTTTTTTCCCAACTAATTTATTAATTTCTTCATAAAATGTATCAACATCAGTAAAATCTCTATAAACAGATGCAAAACGTATATACGCGACCTTATCTAATTTTTTTAAATGTCGCATTATTATTTCTCCGATTTGGGAGGTTTTGATTTCTGATCTATTAAGAGCCGAAATACTTCTCTCAATAGAAGAGATAAGAGCCCGCAATTCTTGGGTGGATGTTGGGCGTTTTTCAAGAGAACGAGCTATTCCAGATTCAACTTTTTCCCTAGAATAAGATTCGTGCTTGCCGTCTCTTTTAATAACAGAAAGATTTAATAATTCTGTTTCTTCTCTTGTAGAAAAACGAAAACTGCATTTTTCACATTCACGCCTTCTTCTAACTGTATTATCTTGCTCAACAAGCCTAGAATCAAGCACTTTTGTATTTTCGTTCTCACATGCCGGGCATTTCATACTGGTTATTAATTTAATTCATCTTTTTTCTAATAAATGCTGGGATGTCTAATTCTTCTGATTCCTCAGCTTCTTTTTCTTCTTGCTTTGTTTCTCTAATAGCTGGTTCTGAATCTATAGGACTCTCTTCATTTGTTTCTATTTCTTGATGCTCAATAAACATATCCGGCTTTCTATCAAAAGTGTCATCGCTAATTGTAGATTCTTCGTGATGTCTTGCGATTGGTTCTGGATTCATTCTTCCTTTTCCTTCAAACCCTGTTGCAACAACTGTAATTTTTACTTCATCTTTCATTTCTTCGTTTATAACCGCTCCAAAAATTACCTTGGCATCATCGTCAGATGCTCCTGTGATAATTTTTGCTGCTTCATTAATTTCGTACATAGCTAAATCACTAGAACCTGTAACCGTAAAAAGAATTCCACGCGCTCCATCAATAGACATCTCCAAAAGAGGGCTATCAATTGCCGCCTTAGCAGCATCTACTGCCCTATTCTCTCCATTGCCTCTTCCAATTCCCATAAGAGCTGACCCAGACCCGCTCATTATTGCCTTAACATCCGCAAAGTCAACATTAATTAATCCAGACACTGTAATAACCTCTGAAATACCTTGAACACCTTGACGAAGTATGTCATCAACAACCGAAAAAGCATCCATAAGAGATGTTTTCTTATCTATCACTTGGAGTAATCTATCGTTGGGAATGGTAATTATTGTATCAACCTTCTCTATAAGCTCCTCTAAACCGGCCTCAGCAATGGCACGCCTTTGCTGGCCTTCAAACATAAATGGCTTAGTAACAATAGCAACAGTTAAGGCGCCAAGATCTCGAGCAATATCAGCAACAATAGGAGAAGCCCCTGTTCCTGTTCCTCCACCCAAACCACAGGTAATAAATACCATGTCAGTATCTTTAAGAATCTCTTTAAGTTCGTCCTGTGTTTCCTCGGCTGACTTGCGTCCAAGGTCGGGATTCATTCCCGCGCCTAATCCACGTGTTACGGCTTTACCAATATTGAGTTTTGTTGTGGATTTATTATGATGCAAGGCCTGCGCATCAGTATTAATAGCAACAAACTCCACACCCCTAATCTTCTCTTCAATCATTCTATTGACAGCACTGCTCCCTCCACCTCCAACACCAATAACCTTTATTTTAGCAAAGGTCTCGATTTCTGGTTTGATTTCCATACGATTTATCTATTACTTACTAATTTTGTTTTTCTTGTTTTCGGTATCACTGTCTACAAAAGGCTGACCCGCCTTTGGTAGACTATCAAATTTTATTTTTATGGTTTGAAAATTCTAATTATAGATTTAATTTGCGTGCTAATCATACCAAATCCTTTGAATCCTTTTATTGATGAGCTAATTGAGCTACTCCCTGAAATTTGATTAGCATGCGCCCACAAAACCAAACCTATTGCAGTTGTAACTGCTGGATCGTTAATTTTTTCTATGGCACTATCAACTCCAGAAGGAAATCCAATTGAAGCAGGTAATCTAAATTCACGTTTTGCAACTTCGCAGATTCCTGGAAGCTTGCTTCCTCCGCCTGTTAAAACCACACCAGCTGGTAATTTTCCTGATCTGTTAATTTCTCGCAAACCCTTATCAACCATATTAAATACTTCCTCTACTCTAGCTTCAATTATTTCTGATAAATACTTTCTAGAAAATGTTCCTTCTTCTTGCTCGTTAATCTGCCTGATTTCTATTTCATCTTTTGATCCTTCTTGAGCCCCACGTGTTGATCCATATTGTATTTTAATCTGATCTGCTATATCTATATTAGTTCTCAATCCTATTGCAATATCATTAGTAATGTGTCCAGAACCGACTGGTAGCACATTAACAAGAATAATATCCCCCTCTTCAAAAACTAAAACACTTGTTGTTGCCGCACCGATATTAACAAGAGCAACTCCTAAATCTTTTTGTCTCTCTGTTAAGCAGCTTTCTGAAGAAGCAAGAGAAGCAACAACTAAATCATCTATATTAATACCAGAAAGATTAACTGCTTTTGTAACATTTTTAATATGCGTTGTTTGTCCTTCAATAATCTGCGCTTCTACTTCTAGGCGCACTCCATTCATTCCAATAGGATCTTTTATATCTGTTTGGTTATCAATTAAAAATCTTCTTGGTAAGACATGCAAAATTTCATAATTCGGAGGAACACTCACTGCTTGAGCTGCCTCCAAAACTCTACCAACATCATCGTCATGAATTTCTCCATCTGCGCGAGCAACAGCAATAACACCCTTAGACTCTTGCGCAGTAATATGGCTACCAGAAATTGAAATCACTGCATGGTCGATTGCAAATCCTGTCATCTTTTCTGCACGTATTCTAACATCTGTGATTGCGTCAACCACTTCTTCTATGCTTCTAACTGTCCCTTTTGAAACACCAGCCGAAGGACCTTGAGCCAAACCAATAATATTAACTTTATCATTGTCTTGCGACAATTCAGCAACAGCCATACGGATGGTGTCAGAGCCAATATCTAATCCTGCAATTATTTCTGGTTGAGACATAATAACAAACTACTTAATAATCATCTAAAGTATACTAAATAA